>ERZ808286.571-NODE-571-length-23581-cov-4.508161_pt1 | contig 23581 bp, 21 predicted proteins | sample MGYA00521276_ERZ808286 | MGnify/ENA primary metagenome ERZ808286 (study PRJEB31516, sample SAMN03275607) | gut metagenome | biome: mammalia-associated habitat; material: feces | host: Papio cynocephalus | place: Kenya | collected 2012-08-01 ... | reverse complement strand
ATTGGCGTCGGTGCCGAGACCTGAAATGTAATAGGTTGTGCCTGGGTCAGTGTAACCCGTTGTATTTAGGACGGAAGAGTTAGTAACAAAATAGTAGAACTCCGCGCCAGCACTATTTGTCAATGCGCTCAAATTTGTAACAGAACCATTTGAAATTGTAGGGGTTATGCCAGTTATCTTAAACTTACTTTTATCATCATTATATACAACCTTGCAAGTGCTTGAATTTATATTGCTTCCCGCATTGTTGCCGAAATTAAGTGTTACCTTGCCCGCTTCAAAACCAATCGTCATATACGACTCTAAATTTTGAAACCCCGCAGAGTAAATAAGCGTCGCCGACACCGTTAACATCGCCAAAATCAAAAACAAACAAAATGTTATTAACCTTATATTCGCCCGAGTAGACATTGTATCCCCCTTATTATCTTTTATTTTTTATAAACAATTTATCCATTCACAATACTTAATTTTGTCGACTATTTATTTAATAATTATAGAAATACAGATATACATAATTCAAATAAGATTTTAAAAGCCTACATTCCGCTTATATATTCATTCTACCCCCCCCCCCCCCCCCCCCCCCCCCCCCAAGTCAAGCAAATTTGACCACTTTTTTGGGGAAATTTTAACTTTTTTTATAAAAAATAGCCCCTATCTGGGGGTGTGTGGGTAAAACTAGCAACCAATCATCTATAATGTTGCCCCTTGAAAGGGGAAATGTCGGCTTCGCCGACAAAGGGGTAGTAAGGATAATAAAAACAATTGATATTTACCAAGTAGTAAAAACTATTGAACTACCCTTCCGTCAACTCCGTTGCCACCTTCCCTTACAAGGGCAGGCATTTAATTCGTTACTACTTTTGGGGATTCCTATGAAGCAAATAGTAAACCTATTGTTGCAAGTGGTCGCCATAAATAAAAAAGAGTAACCTTATTTAAAAGTTACTCAGTTTATAGTTAAAACATATCTTTTATCTTTCAACGGCAATAGGCTTGGCATTTTCTTCGGCAAGGCTGATTTTATTGACGCTAATTTCGTATGCAACGCGAGTTTCAATGGAGTCATCCGCCAATTTTTTTTGATATTCTCTACTTTGAATACGCCCAACGACTTGAACTTTTTGTCCAACGGCAATATCCTTAACAAAACGCGCGTTTCGTCCCCACACGATACAAGGGAGATAATCCGACTTATTATAAGCACGATTGACGGCGAGCAAAATGTCACAAATTTCTCGACCAAAAGGAGTCATTCTAAAAATAGGTTCCTTGCAAATAAAGCCACTAAGTTCAACCACATTTGGGTTCATTGAATCGTCCATATCGATAATATTTCTAACAAAAACATTAAGGATTAACCTACTTTTTCCGTCGACGAGTTTGTTATAACTTCTAAATTGCCCCGCAACGGATACGACATTCCCCTTTTTGAAATTGTCACCGCTGAGCAATTTTTCAGACACTATAACTGGAATGTTGTCGTAATTATCGGACAACCTATCGACCTTAATTACAAGTTCATAAAACCCTTCGCCAAACGACTCGTGGCTAAATACTGGCTCGCTATTCACTACTCCTTTTAAAAAGACTTTGTTGTTCTCCATCAATTCGTAATTCATAAAATTTCTCCTTTTTGCGTCTTGCCCTAATAAATCTCTTATATTTTGCCACATTTTGTTAACTTTTGCTTTCTTTTTGCGACAATTTTTAACAAATTTCTTCATTTTTCTACAAAACAATGATATTTTTGTCGAAAAATGTAGTTAAAATTAGTTTTTTCCTTAAAATGTCACTAAAAAACATCACTTTTATTTTAATTTTGTTAATTTAATAAAAAACTTTTCATTTTTCTATTAAAATTTTAAGATTTTAAGTCTTTTTCTAAACAAAATTGACTTTTTGCGCTAAAAACTAATTTGCCCTTAAAATTTGTTTACCCGAACTATCAACCGTTGTGTCCCCCGTCAAAAGCAAGTCACTTATTGTCACAAATTTGTATCCGCGAGACTTCAATGTTGTCAAAATTGAAGGTAAAGCGTCCACGATGTGGTCGGCGTTGTTATGGCACAAAATTATTGACCCACTTTTAACTTTTTTAAAAATGTTTGCACAAATTGTTACCCCACTTATTCCTTTCCAATCAAGAGAGTCGACATCCCATTGAATGGTTTTAAGCCCAAGTGTGCTTGCCGTGTCCAAAGTCAAATTGTTATAACTGCCATAAGGCGCTCTAAACAACTTAACTTCTTTTCCGCTTGCGCGCTCAATTTTACTTTTGGAAGTTGAAAGTTCAAGTGTAATTTGGTCGCTCGAGAGTTTTGCAAAATCCTTATGTGTATTGCTATGCGTGCCGATTTCGTGTCCATTTTCGGCGATTTTTTTAGTCAAATCTTCGTTTTTGTCCACCCACATCCCGACTAAAAAAAAGGTCGCTTTGACGTCATTTTCTTTCAAGATTGAAAGAATTTTGTCTGTTTTGTCGCTTCCCCAAGCAGCGTCAAAAGATATTGAAATATTTTTGTCCTCTCTTGCGACGCAATAGATAGGGATTTTCCTTTTTACGCCCAAAAACACGCTTGCCAAACTACTTTCCGCGCCAAAATTGCAACTAAGCAAAATCAAAATCGCGATAAGTATAGCTGAAAAAACAATTGCACGAGATTTTATTACAACAAAATTTATTCTCTTACGCCTTTTCATAATAATTCCTTTTTTAATGCAAATTTTGCCAACTTTTGTCGAAAGATGTCCTATTTGGCAATTTTTTATTACAATTATACTTATACTTCCCGCCCGTGAATTATGCAAAGATAAAAAATTATTATGAAAATCTTTATTAAAAAAGGGCTAAAATGAAGAAATTTCTCCATAAAAGCCCAATTTTTTATTCAATTGCAGTATAAACTTTTGAAACAAACATCATTTTCTTCGTTTTTTCAAAAGGTTTGCCCTTGTCGAGCCTTGACATAATATGAATAAGGTCGCTTGATTTGTAATACAAATTATTTTCTCTATCGACGACACAAATTGTCATAGGTTTTTTAACAAGAGTGCAAAATGCGACATCTTCGGCTAAAATCTTAATGCCCTTTCTGTATCGCGCACTTTCGTCGATTGTTGCCAAAATAACGCGTTTGCATTGCCCCGTCGACGAAACAACAACAAGTTCACCTTCCATATTTTCGCTACTTTCGATACACACACAATAGTCGTTCCCAGACAAATTGATACCCTTTACGCCACCCGCAACACGCCCTTGAAGTGGAATGTCGTCAGTTTTAGCGTTCAAGACCATTCCTTCTTTTGTGACAAACGCAAGGTTATAATTCATTTTCTTTTCTTCTTCGACCTTCAAAAGTTCGTCGCCGTCTTTTAGTTTTATCGCTTGATAGGTCGTTTTAAGAAGCATATATTCTTTTCGCTCGGTCTTTTTAATCATTCCAAACTTTGTGTAGAACATAAGATTGCCTTCAAGTTGCATATCTTCTTCGTTAAAGAAAGCAACGATATGCTCGTTCTTTTGAAGAGTCTTAAACACGACCCAATCGTCCACGCCCTTGTCCTTATATTTTGTCTCGTTAATCATAGACATTTTGACCTTATGACAGTTGCCAAAATTTGTAAACGCAAGAATTGTAGACAAACTATTCGTTTTATGTGCCAAAGTTACGACTTCGGTTGGAAGGGTGTTATCCGAAATTGCACGATTTGACAAATTATAATTTTTCAAACTGACCGCCTTCAACTTTTCATCAGCGGTTTTAAGAAGCATATATTCCTTAACTTCAACAACCTTTTCCTTTTCTTCTTCAACTTTAAGTTCGGTCGATTCTTTAAGGTAACTTGTCACGCGGTCGCGTTTATATTGTTTTTTAATAGCGAGCATTTCGCTCTTAACAACTGAAAATTGTTTCTTTGTAGAATTGACAATTTCTGTGTACTTTTTAATAAGTTCTTCGAGCTCTTTAAGTTCGTTTTCAAGTTTATAAACTTCAAGACTTGTGAGTCTTGCAAGTCTCATATCAAGAATTGCTTGAGCTTGCCTATCGCTTAACTTAAACTTATCTTTAAGTCTTGTCTTTGCTTCGGTTGTATTTTGAGAAGTCTTAATAATCTTAACAACCGCGTCGATGTTTCTAATAGCAATAATAAGTCCTTGCAAAATATGAGCCCTTTCTTTTGCTTGCTCCAAATCATATTTTGTACGCCTTAAAACAACTTCTCGTTGATACTCGGCATAGTAGGAAATTATGTCAAGAAGCCCCATTTGCTTAGGTTTTCCGCCCGCAATTGCAACCATATTGACACCAAAAGTGCCTTGAAGTTCGGTATTTTTAAGAAGCGAATTGTAAATTTTATTGACACTTGCGTCCTTTTTTAGCCTAATAACCGCACGCATTCCTTCCCTATCCGACTCGTCGCGAATCTCTTGTATTCCAGTCAGTCCGTACTTTTCATCATCCTTCATTTGCGCGATTTTTTGAAGAAGGTTTGCCTTATTTACTTGATAAGGAAGTTCCGTTATAACAATACTCTTTTTGTCCGCCCCTTCAATGTGCATTTTGGCTCTAACATAAAGTTTGCCACGCCCTGTTTCGTACGCTTGATAAAGTTCGGAATTTGAAAGAATGTATCCACCAGTTGGAAAATCAGGTCCCTTAATGATTTTTAGCATCTCTTTTAGCGTAATTTTTGGATTGTCAATGTACGCCACAACACCGTCAATACATTCGCCAAGGTTGTGTGGTGGAATGTTTGTTGCAAGTCCGACCGCGATACCCGTTGAGCCGTTGACGAGCAAGTTTGGAAAACGCCCTGGCAACATTTCAGGTTCTTTTAAAGTGTCGTCAAAGTTTAGCCCCCACTTAACAGTGTTTTTATCAAGGTCGCGCAAAAGTTCAAGCGCAAGTGGCGATAATCTTGCTTCCGTGTAACGCATAGCAGCCGCGCCGTCGCCGTCGATACTACCAAAGTTTCCGTGTCCTTGCACCAAAACTTCGTTAAAATTGAATGGTTGCGCCATACGAACGAGAGCGTCGTAAACGGACGAGTCGCCGTGTGGATGATATTTACCTAGGCAGTCACCAACGATACGAGCCGATTTTTTAAAAGGCTTATCTGGCAAGTTGCCAAGTTCAAGCATATCATACAAAATTCTTCTTTGAACAGGTTTCAATCCGTCTTCCACACGTGGAAGTGCCCTATCCAAAATGACATGTTCTGAATACGGAATCATTGATTCGTGTAAAACGGAGTCAAGGCTCTTATACAAAACACCGTCCACGATTTCTTCTGGTGCAGAGTCAGTATACACGCGCTCGACATCGGTAGTTTTTACTTCGTTAACCTTGCCAAAAACATCACTCCCAACCTTTCTATCTACATCTTCATACCCGCGATTTAAGCTTTCCACTTCGGCACGCGTTTTTATACTTTCAGCGTCTTGAAAAAAGATGTCTGTGTCCAAAATTTCATCACTATTTTCTAGTTTTTTAGGCTTTTCCGCCTTAATTTTTGTCTTTCTATCACCACTTTCCGCTTTTAGGTTGTCAATTTCATTTGATAAATTAGTGTCAGTATTTCTTTCTTTTTTAGTCTTTTTTGAATCCGACTTTATGACTTTACTGCTGTCATTTTGTTTCTTTTTAGACGAATTTTCACTTTTCTTTGAGCGTTCGCTTTTATCTTCATTTACACTTTCGCCTTTAACTTTTTTAAGCAGTTCAATTTTATGTTTATTCGCATTTTTGCTTGACGAATCAGTCGAAACCTTTTTCAAAAGCCCCAACTCTTTCTCTTCACGCTCTTTACGCACGCCATTATTCAATTTATTAAGCAACTCTTTCTTTTCGTCGTCTTTTTTCTTCATATTTCCCTCGTCAAAATCTAAAAAATCAAAACCAATTTGCCCGTCCACTAGACCGTCATCTCTTTGGGGTTCTTCTTCGTTACCCGCGCTACCGTCAGGTCTAACAAGAAGTTCTCCAATATCCATCTGACCGTCTAGGATTCTATTCTCTTCCTCGTTTTCAGGCGGAAAGTCGTCCATAATTATTTCCTTTCGTCAATGTTCATAAAATTGTCTTGTTTATTAAAATCAACATACTGTGCAAGATATTTTTTTCTCGCATCAATATCATTACCCATAAGGGTGGTAATTAAAAGTTCAGCATTTGCGGCATCATCAACCCCAACACGAACAAGTGTACGCTTTTCAGGATCCATTGTTGTTTCCCAAAGTTGTTCTGGGTTCATTTCGCCAAGCCCTTTGTATCTTTGAATAGAATATCCTTTGCCAAATTTCTTTATAACAGCAGGAAGTTCTCTATCCGAATAAACATACTCGACTTCGCCCTTTTTCTCCACCTTGTAAAGTGGTGGAAGCCCGATATAAACGTGACCATTTGTGATAAGTTCTTTCATATATCTATAAAAGAATGTAAGAAGGATAGCCCTAATGTGCGCGCCGTCTTGGTCAGCATCTGATAAAATAATAACCTTATAAAACTTCAAATCTTTAAGCGAAAAATCTTCGCCGATACCCGTTCCAAGTGACGCAATAATTGTCCTAATTTCTTCGTTTGCTAAAACCTGTTCAAGACGCTTCTTTTCAGCATTAAGTGGCTTACCTTTTAAAGGCAAAATCGCTTGATAACCGCGGTCTCTTGCTTGTTTTGCACTTCCGCCAGCACTGTCGCCTTCGACGATAAAAAGTTCGTTAAGTTCAGGTTTCTTTCCCGAACAATTGGCGAGTTTTCCAACCAAAGAAGAGTTTTCAATGCTATTTTTTGCCCTTGTGACTTCCTTTGCTTTTTTCGCCGCAAGCCTTGCTTTTTGGGCTTCTTTTGCCTTTTCGAAAATGCTTTGCGCAATAGACAAATTTTCTTTTTTGTCAAAGAAACGAGTAAGTTCTTTTATAATCATTCCTTCAACAATGCCCTTAACTTCTGGATTGCCGAGTTTGGTTTTTGTTTGACCTTCAAACTCAATGTCACGCATTTTTATTGACAAAACAGCACTCAACCCTTCCTTGTAATCTTCGCCCAAAAGATTGTCGTCTTTTTCTTTTAATATGTTAAGTTTTCTAGCGACCAAATTTAAAACCTTTGTTAAGCCGTTTCTAAACCCGACTTCATGAGTTCCGCCTTCGGTTGTTGGAATGTTGTTGACATAAGAAAACACACTGTCCGTGTAGTCAGTCGTATAAACAATTGCAACCGCCATTTTAAGCCTATCATCTTCCGCTTCGACAAAAATTGGATTTTTGAAAAGTGGCGTTTTAGCGTCATTTAGATAATTGATAAAGTCGACAAGCCCGCCGTCAAATTTATAGATACTTTCCTTACCTTCTTTTTCGTCAATAAAAACAAGTTCTAGCCCTTTATTTAAAAAGGCGAGTTCTTTTAGTCTCTTCTTTATGACCCCGCTTTCAAGTACATTGGCACCAAAAATGCGTTTATCAGGCATAAAAGTAATCTTTGTGCCCGTTTTGTCGGTCTTTCCAATGCAAGTCAAATCTTTGCATTTAACTCCGCCGTGCACTTTACCTTTCTTGTCCGCAATACTCTCGAAACAAATCTCATACAACTTGCCGTCTTTTGCTATTTGGCAGTTAAGATACTCACTAAGAGCATTTGTAACACTCGCCCCAACACCGTGAAGTCCGCCCGAATAGGAATAGTTGTGCGAATCAAATTTTCCGCCCGCGTGAAGTTTTGTAAAAACAAGTTCCGCCCCCGAAATCTTGTATTGTGGGTGGATATCGACAGGAATTCCACGCCCGTCATCTTCTACAGTTGCCGAGCCATCTTTATGAAGCGTAACGGTGATATGTCCGCCGTACCCGTTCGTAATTTCGTCAATACTATTATCGACAATTTCCCATAAAATGTGGTGGACACCCTTACTTCCCGTCGAACCAATATACATACCAGGACGAAGTCTAACCGCATCCAATCCTTCCAAAACAACCAAGTCTTTCGCGTTATAACTACCCAATTTATATCTCCTAAAATAACCAACTTTTCCCTTTTCACGCACGCCTCCACCTTAAACAACAAACTTGCGCGCAAAAAGCCAAAAACCGACCGCTAACCTTTTAAAAATAAAAGTAAACGACCATACAATTCTTTTTGATTATAACATAAATTTTTATTTTTACAAATTGAAAAAACCCTTTTTTTAAGAAAAAAAGCCCCATTTTACCCGCAAAATGAGTCTTTTTTTCATAAATTAACCATTTAACATAAGTAAAGTATTCATTCCAAGTCGTTTCGCAGGCTCCAAATCATACTGAATACTATCCCCAACAACCATAACTTCGCTATTTTTCACTTTTTCCTTTTCCGCCACCATTATGTAGTCGAGAGCCTTCGACAAATCATTTTCGTCAAATCTATTTTGATAAATGCCCTTAAAAGGACTCAAATCAAAATTCATTTTTTCGCAATCAAATCGAATTTTACTTTCCGCCGTGCTTGAAACGACATATAAAGCATATTTCTTCTTTAACTTCTCAAGAAGGTCGTGCGGAAAAAGCCTTGCCTTTTTGTAATCTGTCTCAAATCTAAATGTTTGCGTGAAATCACGAAATTCCTTTATCGTACAAGGCAAATTTTCGTTTTTTAACATCTTGCAAACATTTTCAAAAATGCGGTCACTTTTTATGTTGTACTTTTTACATAATCTCTCATACTCATCTGCCGTCAAAAAGGACAACATTCGCCTAAGCCCCGAATGCACATATTCAATCCAGCCGTCGCCCCACTCCAAACCTTGATAGAGTGTGTAGTCAAAATCAAAAATGACGACTTTAATCTTCGCCCCGTCAAAATCTTCTTCACAAATTGTATCATAAGTAACTGTTTTATATTCCATTTTTCTTTTAGTTTTCCCTTATAATTTAAACCCTTTAGTATTTCTCTTAAAATTTACAATCCTAAAAATTGTATTTTTCATAGTATTTTGCCTATATAAATTTCTTAGTTTCCAGTAGTCATCTTGTCACATCAAACAAAAATCAATAACCAATCTTAAAATATTCAAGCCACGCGTTGTACTTATCTTGGCAAGATAGGCATGTATCAATTAGATATCCTTTTTCTTCTCTCCACTTCTTTAAACCGCGATAATAAAACATTTTGTGTTCTTCGTCAATAATAAAAGGCACAATATTATTTGCCAAGCATTCCTTAAACATTATAAGTCGCCCAACGCGACCATTTCCGTCTTGAAAAGGATGAATGGACTCAAATTTTGCGTGAAAATCCAAAATTTGTTCAAACGATTTATTTTTAATGTCGTTGTATGATGACAAAAGTTTTTTCATTTCTTCTTTAACTTTTTCAGGCGAACAAGTTTCTTCACCGCCAACTTCATTTGGATATTTTTTGTAATCGCCCACATTAAACCAAGTTTTTCTGCTATCACTCGTTCCATTCTTTAAAATAAAATGCAAATCCTTTATTATATTCTCCAAAAGTGGTTTCAAGGCGTTATCAATAATATAATCAACACACTTAAAATGGTTTGCCGTTTCGACAACATCGTCGACATTAAGCGCACCGCTTTCAACACCGATTGTATTAGTTTCAAAGATATATCTCGTTTGGTCGTGCGTTAGAGTGCTACCCTCAATGTGGTTGGAATTATATGTCAACTCAATTTGTGTTTTATGATAAATTCCACCACTCAATTTTGTACTTTTTTGCTCTTTTAAAACATTAAGTAACACATTTGCGCTACCTGCTCTTTTACCTTCCCTTTCAGGCTTTATTGCATCTTTTGGAATATTCCATGTTTTGCCAGTTAAAAAAGCCCCAGAAATTCTACCATGCGCGCAATAATTTCTAACCATTCGCTCACTTATATTCCATTTTTTTGCAATTTCAGCAACTGATACAAAATCCATTTTTTACTCCCATTTTATTATATTCCCCTATCGGAAATTTGTCAAACAGATTTTGCGTTAAAATTTCCGATAACGGAAATATTTTATCATTTTTACAACCCATAATTTCCGATAACGGAAATATTTCGTCACTTTTTAGGCTAAAACTTCCGATAACGGAAGTTTTCTTTAAACAAAAATTTGACAAATGATTAGTTTAAAAAATTTCACGTAACAAAAATTAAAATTTAGAGCATAAATAAAAAAAAGTTTTACCACAATTGATAAAACCTTTTACTAATCTTAAATAACTTTCAATACTTTTTAGTTGTCATCTTTTCTATCAAGCATTCCTGACAAAAGAAGGCGTCTAATTTTTGGTGGAAGTTTTGCTAAATCGACATCTTCTCCGTCTACTTTGACCGAGTTGTTTTTTCTAACCTTCCTAATAACATGATTTTCTGTCCTTTCTTCTTGCTCATTAAAAAAGTCGTCTAGATTGTCATCTTCTTCATTTTGCCCCGCTTCAAGTTCTTCAAGAAATTTCTCAAAGTCCTCTTGCATTGCCTTTTTCTTATGCTCAAAATTTTGCTCTTCAATAATATCTTTATTTGACGCAACAAATTTTCCACCAAGTTTCACAGTATCCACCGCGCTTTGTTTTGGTTTTTCCTCTTCTTTTTTTGGCTCTTTTTTTTCTTCTTCCTTTTTTGCCGTTGCGTTTGGAAGAAGAAGGACAGGGCGCGATTGCATTTCGCTTTTTGACGCGCGATTTTTCTTTTGTTCTTTTGTCATTTTCACTTTTTTTCTTCTAAAAAGTCCAAAAAATGCTTTTATTCCGCCACCTATTTTTTTAAAAAAAACGCCAATCTTTTTGTGATAAAGAATGCAAAAAGCAAGCACAAATACGACTATGCAAATTATTAAAATTAGTATCCAAATATCCATTTTGCACTCTCCTTTTTATTTGATTTTTTTAATTAAAACGCCCGTTTCACATAAAATTTTAAAGCAATTTAAAAAAAATTAGTTTACTATCCTTATCCTAAATTTATGAAATGTTTTAACTTTTATTACTTATTTTGCCGTCTTTTTATCGCTATCAAGACTGCTCAAAATAGATTTTCTCATTTCGGTGTCCGCAATAAGGTTTTGAAGTTTATAGTAATCAACCATCGTAATTTTGCCTTCGTTAACCTTATTTATCACGTCAAGTGACATCTCTTTTTCCGCCTTTGCCTTTTCAAAAAGCTCTTGTTGTGCCCTATTTCTCAAATTTTGCTCGTCGAGTTCTTTTTGCGCCTTTTCTTTTTGAAGAGATATAATCTCCATTCTTTCATTATGCTCGTCATTTTCGAGTGTCTTTTCATACTCGTAATCTTTTCCAAGTTCAACGCTTATTACATCAATACTTACAACCTTATAAAAACTGTCCTTGTCAATTCCTTTTAGTTCGGCGTTTTTTGCATAAATGTCGCAACTTTTTATTGCGTCTTTTGCATTATCTTCCGCGACCATACAAATAAAAATTTCCTTTACTCTTGCAATCAAAGTATCTTCTTTTGTTCCGCCTATTAGCCTATCAAGGCTTGTTTTAACACTAAGTGCGACATTAAAAAGAATTTCCCTATTATCATAAGACACAGTCTTAAACGCCCCCGTTTCAAAAGTTGTAATTTTAATACATTCTTCGATAATTTCCTTAATATCGCGTCCTTCAAGGTCAAGTGTTTTTGCACTATCAAACGATAAATCAACACTCGCATTTTGCGCGTAAACAAGACCGCTCACAACATTTTGAAGGTTGCCACCCGAGCCATAATGGTTTTGCAAGTCCTTAATTTGAAGATTAAGTCCAGCGTTTTTAGAATAAATGTACCACTCAGTAATAAGAGCGCAAGGCAAATTACGCATTTTCATCGCGCGAAGAGCCACGGCACTCACGTGACATTTTGAAAAAAGGCACTTAAAATATTCTTTTACAGGTACCAAAACGCAAAAAAGGGCAAGCGCTACAATAAAAGCACTCCCTAAAACAATTCCTACAATATATCCACTCGTTAAACCCAACATATTTTCCATAGACCTATTATATCATAGGGAAAACAAAAAATAAAGACCCAATTTTTAAAAATTTGATAGATTAAAATTTAGACATTTTACATACAATAATTATATGAAAATCGTTTTAACTGGCGGTGGAACTGGCGGGCACGTCATTCCAAATTTGAGCCTTATTCCCGAACTTAAAAAACATTTTGACGAAATCTACTATCTTGGCGGAAACGGCATAGAAAAAGAACTCGTCCAAAAAAATCCCGACATAAAATTTGTCGAAATTCCAACTTGCAAAAGAAACAAATCGTGCAAGTTATGCAATGTCGCACTTCCCTTCAAACTTCTTTCATGCGTACATAAAATTAAAAAGGTTTTGAAAGAAATTAAACCCGACATAGTCTTTTCAAAGGGTGGCTATGTTTCACTTCCCGTGTGCGTTGCGTCTTATCTACTTAAAATTCCCGTTGTATCGCACGAGTCCGATATGACAATGGGCAAAGCAAACAAAGTTATCTACAAGTTGTCGTCAAAAATGTGCACAACTTTTGAAAAAACAAGCGAAAATTTAAAAAAAGCCGTCTACACGGGGTCTCCAATTCGCGAGAGTTTAGGCAAAGGTCAAAAAGAAATGGGGCTAAAAATGACAGGGTTTAAAGACGACCTTCCCTTTGTTCTTGTAACAGGTGGCTCGACGGGCGCGGAAAAGTTAAACGAAGTTGTTTTTTCTTCTCTTAAAACCTTAACCCAAAAATACAACATAATCCACCTTGTCGGAAAAAATAAAGGCAAGAAAATTGCAAGCCCGCACTATTTTCAAATGGAATTCTGCTCAAACATTGAACACCTTTTTGCAACCGCCGATGTAGTCGTGTCACGTGCTGGAAGTAACGCCATTTGCGAGTTGCTATATCTAAAAAAGCCTATGCTCCTTATTCCCCTTCCAAAAAGCAAGTCATCGCGTGGCGACCAAGTAGACAACGCAAAATATTTTGAAGAAAAAGGTCTTGCAAGGGTTTTAGCTCAAGATGACTTAACTCCCGCCACCTTAGAAAAAAATATTGACTACCTTTTTACTCACAAAACAAAAATTAGCAACATTTACTCAAACGGCAACAAAAATATTGTTAATGTCATTTTAGATGTGATAAAGAAAAAATCTTAAAGGACATATCAAATGAAATGCCTTTTTATTCTTTAATTTGTTAAGACTTAATTTAGATTTGAATGGGTTAAAAAATGACACATCGGTTGATATGTCATTTTTATTTAATCAATATTTTTTTATCTGTTTTTAGCACCTATTCCAAAACCGCTTCTTGCGCAAAAACAGACGCAAATTCTTCCATCATATCGCTTTCAAATTGTTCGCCTTTCGCGAATTCACTTGTAATTGACGCAAGAAATCCGCCCGCAATACTACTGAATTTTGTTTTTCTTCCCGCATTTGACGATGTGTTTTTAAACATATTTGCAAAGACTGCACATATGGTGTTTTGAGCAACTTTAAAAAACAAGTCCTTTTTCGCGCCACTTAACGCCCCAAGAAGAACGCTAACTGCATTGTCCGAAAATGCGACATCTTTGTCTTGATTCTCGACGAATTCAAGTTTGACCGCTTCTCTTTTATACTCTCCCGCCTTATCCACTGGAAGGTTGGATAAAATATATTGCACTGTCCTATCTTCGTAAAATTTCACGCAACCCGCAACGCAATTTTTCTTTTCGCTTAAACTAAGGTTGTCCCAATTTTGATAATTTTCAAAAAACATATTTACTCCTTTTTTTTAGTAACAAGCAGTAATAATTCTTTTTTATTGTACCGCAAACATAAAAAAAAGTCAAAACATTTTCCCTAAAAGAAAACCTTAATTTTTTTATATTTATTTTTAGGTAAAACCACGCCATTTAGCACATTTTGGACAAAATCAATTTCTGGCAAATTCTTACCTTTAACTCTTCTTACGCTATTAGGTAAAAAGATATTTATCGACTCTTGCTCTAAACTTTTTATTCTAACTTTTGCGACCTTTTTCTTTAAATTCACATCAATATTTATCGTAAGTCCATATGACAATCTAAGTCCCATCACTCGCATTCTTTTTGAATACTCTGGCAGACTATCAAACAAAAATATGTTGTTATTGCTACATATTGCAAACATATTTTGAAGGCATTTGCACAAACAAAGATTTTTGTCAATCGTCAAATTCCCAAATTTTGTAACGCCATCCCCGAACCCCAAGCACCCCTTGTCGTACTCTTCAATGATAAGGTTGCTTGATAAAAACCCCGTCAAAATTGAGTTTAAAATCTCGCCCCCGTCTCGCCCTTCTCCGCATGTAAAAAGTGCAAGCGCAAGGTCAATAAGTTCTGCACTTCCCATATAGCCAAGAGCACTTAAATATTTGTACTTTATGGTATTTGCAACAAGCGTCTCGTAATCTTTTTTTGTCGCGATAGGCTTAGAACCGACATTGTAAGGGAAAAGATAAGAAATATATGGCGACCTATTCGAACCTAAAAATAGGTTGCTATTGTACTCTTTGATTATCCCGTGATTGTCGACTTCGACATCAGGAACTTTCCCTAAAGCGTCCTCCCACTTTTGCATATCTTCTTCGCGTCCCGCCACAACGCAAAGTTTTGCTAAAATGTAAAAAACAACCTTCGCGCCCATAAAATCGCTCACGCAGTTTGACGCAATGCACCGCCCCGTGTTTTCGCATTTCGAGTTGCTAGACACCCCAAAAGGAGAGTCAAAAGAATGCGAAGTTGTGTTTAAATCAAAAAACGACAAATAAAAGTCCCCAACGCCACGGATAAAGTCGTAGCCTTGCTTTTTTAGAAAATCGACATCGCCCGATTGCTTGACATAACTATTTATAATCAAACTTATTTCGCTTCCAATATTTTTATCTAAAAGGTTGCAAACAGTAATATCACTTGGAGCGCCAGAGAACAAATCTTCGTTTGCAGGCACAAAAATTCCGTCGCACCCGAAAAGTTTATTAGCAAGATTGTGATATTGTTCTTTTTTTTCGCAAAAACGCAACAAAATAGGCTTCACGGCACCAAAAAGTCCATTTTGGAAGGTAAAACTGAGCATTCTTGATAAAACAACATGGTTGTTTATAAGCAAATTCAGTCCGTTTTGATAAAAAAGCCCGCCACTAAATTTGCCGTCGAACCCGCACAAAAAGAGGTATTTTCCATAGTTATACATTTTTTCGACCAAACTGCCCGTGATCTTTCCTTGCTTTGTCTCAATAAGTTGGTTTTCAATCGGGATCTTGCAACTATCAAAAAAATCAATTGTTGTAAGATTCATTTTTTCTTTCATAAAACTTGACGTCCGCACAAAGGCTTCTTCAAAATCAATTTTGTTTAAAACATCAATCGTTGTGTTTAAAAAATCACCTTTTTCATCTTCCACAAAAGTCTTTACAAAAAAATACACGCATTTTGTGTTGCTGACAACAAAACTATCCGTCGTTTTGTCTACTTCTCCCGAACTCACAATTCGACCGACCGCGCCAAATTTCACACCGTTTTGCTCGTTTTCGTAAATAATAAGGTCTTTTTCAAGCGCAATTTTTCCTTTTTTTTCTCTATCTACATCTTGTAGCCCTACTTCAACTTCCAAAAACCTATCACGTGTCGAATCTACTCGAATGCATACAACATCCGTTTCCCTATCGACAAAAACCCGCCTTTCAATTCGCCCGTCGCTCACTGCATAGTCAACGCGAACTTCGCCCGTTTCCATATTAAGTGACCTATGATAATCGCTCACAAGTCCCAAATCTTGGTGGTCGATAAAAACGTCTACAACACCCATTGTCTCCATTTTTTGACAAGTATATCCCGCGCCCCAAAGAGTATCCGTCAAATAATTTTCCGCATCGTTATAGTCTTGCGCTTTAAGTAGTTTAGTAATTTGTTCCCGCGTTTTTTTGCCGTCAATTATGTTGTTTTCACTTGACAAAACATCTTCACTATGTGCACAACCACAAAATCCGTCTTTAAATACCCTACTATCATTTAGTCTAATATTTTCCCTTTTTGCGCCCCCAAGAACAACAGCCCCCACCCTTGACGACCCGCAAAAAAGCGCACTAAAAAAATCGCTCCCCGCGCTCACAAACCTTAAAATCTTTTTATTTTCGCTCTTTTTTAATCCAAAAAGTCCCATACAAGTATAATTATTCCCCAAAAACAATAAAATCTTCACTCTTTCTTTATGCAAAGGAAAACAATTTTGTTTTTGGTTTATAATATTTACAATATACCTTATCTCTTACACGCTTTTAAAATTTAAGGCTCCAAAACAACAATTTTTAACCCTTGTTCTTTTGCAAAGTCCAAAGTTTTCTTTGTCCCGCCATTTTTTCCATTAAAAAGTGCAATGACAAGCGAAGAATTGTTTATCATAAAGCGGTTGCGCTCAAGCATACACTTAGCTCCAATATAATCATCATATATACACCTAACGCCGTCAAGTTTAGAAATCATTTTCCTATACCGTTCCTTGTCTTTTTCTCTCCACAACTTGTCTTGCGCCTTGCATGGAAGAGCGCCAATAAGTTTTATATGTGGATAACTCGTTTTTAACTCTAACACCTTTTCCGCACAAATCATATCAAAACCAAGCGCCATACCAGAAATAAAAACGCTGTACCCGTCTTGAATTGCCTTTACAATTTCCTTTTCAAGCACCACCACCATTTTCAAACACCTTTCATCCCCCTCATTGAACCCCCAAGGCAACCCCTGCGGTCTATGCCCCGTGAAGCAACAAGTGGTTTTTCTAAAACTTTCAAACTCTCTCTCACATTCCGCCTTTAGTTGTTTAATTTTTTCCAAATAATACATAATATCTCCTAATAGGTCACAATTCCGTATGTATATTGTAACAAAGACAAGCAAAATATCAAAACAAATTGTCGGGTTCCCGTACATATAATTTTGCGTGCATATGCTAAATTGCACTTAATAGGAGTAAAAATGAAAGTAAGTAAAGCAATAGCAATTAAAATTAGAGAAATAATTAAAGAAAAAGATATTACTTTATATAGAATAGAAAAGAATGCTTGTATTCCACATTCAACCATGATGGACATTGTTAACGCTAAACGCGAAAGTTGCAATGTTAAAACTTTGATTTTAATAATTAGAACGCTCGGATTAACTGTATCAGAATTCTTTGACGACCCTATGTTTGAAAGTGAAGATTTGGAGATTGACTAAATGAAAATATCTCAAGCGGTGGCAATGAGAATTAGAGAAATATTGGCTCAAAAGAATATGACACAATATAGATTAGAAATGAATTCTGGATTGTCCAAAGGAACCCTTACTTCTTTAATGTATGCTAGGTATAAAGGCGTAAATTTAACGACCTTAATTACAGTTATAAGAACTCTTGGCATATCGGTCGATGACTTCTTTAAAAGTCCACTCTTCGACGAAGGCAATTTAGATTGCGATTAGGTGTAAAATGAAATTGAACAAAGCATTCTCATTAAGAGTTAAAGAAATATTGAAAGAAAAGAAAATGACTCAATATAAATTGGGTCAGTTAACAGGGCTATATCATAGCACAATGACAGATATTTTAAGATGTAAATATCAAACACCAAATTTCAAAAATATGGCTCTAATTATTCGCGAACTTGGAATGAGTATGCAAGAATTTTTTGATAGTGACCTTTTTAATTTTGATAATTTAGAAATTGATGAATAAAAGCGGAACAAAATGCCCTATTCCATTTTGGAGTTAATCATATATGAATTTAGATGAAACAATTAGAAAAAGGATTTTGGAATTAGTTGAAGAAAATAAAACGACTTTGACGGCACTGTGCCTAAACCAAACTTAACACCTTCAACTATTTTTGATTTTATGTCTGGTAAAAGTAAATATCCAAAAGTTATAACTATTAAAAAAATTTGTTCGGGTGCAAATATCACTCTTGAAGAGTTTTTCGCGCGTGACTATTTTAATGGGACAGATGATGTGTATTAGATAAATGGGAGCAAAAATATGGTTTCACTAAATTATGCATTTTCTACTCGGGTTAGAGAAATATTAAAAGAAAAAAAGATGACCCAATATAGGCTAGAACAATTGACGGGCATCTATCATAGTACAATGAATGCAATTATGAACGATAGATGTAAATCTTCAAACTTTAAAACTATGGCACTTATATAATAAGAGAACTAGGTCTAACCATCCCAGAATTTTTTAATAGTCCAATTTTTGCGGACTTCGACAATCTAAGTATTGACGAGTAAAATAAATAAAATCAAAAATTAAAACTATTTAATATGAGGAGTGGTTATGAAAGTTAGTAAAGCGATTTCAATTAGGATAAGAGAGATAATAAAAGAGAAAAATCTTACCTTGTATAGAATAGAAAAAGTCGCGTGTATTCCACACGCTACAATGATGGGTATAGTTAATGCTAAACGCGAAAGTTGCAATGTTAAAACTTTGATTTTAATAATTAGAACTCTTGGATTAACCGTATCTGAATTCTTTGACGACCCTATGTTTGAAAGTGAAGATTTGGAGATTGACTAAACATTCTTATTGATGACTAATAGCATTAGGTATTTCCCTAGTGCTTTTTTACTGGAAAATAAATTTTAAAAAAGTTGACATTCTTTGTTGACTTTATTTTATTAACTTACTATAATGTTTTATAGAACATATGTTCGATAAATATTTAAAAATATGTGTTGCTATTCTATTTTTATAAGGACTGCAATTACTATTTTACGCTGTAGCGACGCAATTAAAAAAAATAAAAGTCGACAAGGAATTGGAAAATGAAAAATTATCTTACTTTTGCAATTTTGCTAGAACTATCAAAACACGAGTATATTCCCGCTAAAAATTTAGCGGACAAATTTGAAATTTCGACGCGAAGCGTCTATCGATATTTGAACGAACTTGAAAGTGCGGGCATTCCCACATTCACGAAAATTGGCAAAAACGGCGGAATAGGCATAAAAAAGACATTTGCCCTAGAATCTCTCACCTTAAGCGACCAAGACAAAGATTTTTTGACAAATGTCATAAACACACTAAACATTGACGGTGCAAAGAAAGATTATTTTAAAGATAAACTTGGATTATAAAAAACACACCTTTTTAGTTTAAAAAAGGCGTGTTTTACTTTAAAAGCAAAAAGTCTATAAAAAACAACATTTACCCTTTAACAAATCAAAATAGTTTTTTTAGTTTTTGGTTAACTTAAACCTTTTAGTTGTAAAACAACTTAAAAGATTTTATAGCCCCCTAACATCGACATTTTTTATATATTTTTTTGCAACTTCTTGCGCTTTTAGGTGCTCTTCTTTACTTTTTAGTGGCATATTTTTTTCGTTATATTCCACTTGCCTATATTTTTGAATGCAATACTTTTTAGCCCCCGCAATAGATTTACAAATTTTTTCTATATCCGCCACCGTCAAATCTGGCGAAAAAGTTGTCCTAAATTCGTAGTCGACATTTGATTTTAAAAGCAAGTCGATGCTCTTTTTAACCTCGTCAATCAGCGGTTTTGAACACACAATTTTTTCGTAATCTTCAAGGGGTGCTTTTATGTCCATTGCCACAAAATCAACAAGTTTTTGACCTAAAATGTCGGCTAATACATCACTTCGCGTTCCATTTGTATCCAATTTGACAGAGTATCCTAGCCCCTTTAAAGCTTTTAAAAAATCAATCAAATCAGGTTGCAAAGTAGGTTCTCCGCCCGACACAACGACTCCGTCCAAAAAGTTTTTTCGCTCCTTTAAAAACGCCATCAATTTATCTTGGTCAACCTTACTTTCACCCGCTACAAGCAAATGCGAGTTGTGGCAATACCAACACTTAAAATTACATCCACGCGTAAAAATCACGCACGCAATTTTTCCTGGGTAGTCAACAAACGAGTTTCTTACAATTCCGCCAATAATCATTTTTTTCTCCTAAGACCCAAAAAGGCACAACAGTGCCTTTTTGTTCTTTTATTTTAATCATTTTATATGTTACAACAAAATATTGATTCCGATGTTTTTACTTTAAAATAGCCTAAAAATTTTGTTATGTTTTTATTTTGCCCGCTAAAATGCGCCATAAAAATATGCTCTTTCAATATTTTAGTTTCTAAAATCGCTCAACACATCTTCGATTTCGTCCTCGTCAACGACAAATTTCTTTCTATTCATATACTCGTCATATTTGCTGTCATTATAGTCTTGAACAGGACGCAAATATCCAACAACACGCGACCAAACTTCCGTTTTTTCGCCACATTCTGGGCACTCAAAGTGTTCGCCAGTAATGTAGCCGTGTTTTTGGCAAACGCTGAATGTAGGTGTAATTGAAATATATGGCATTTTTGAAGTTGAAAAAATCTTTTTGATAAGTGCCTTGCAAACATCCTTATCTTCAATTCTTTCGCCTAGATACAAGTGCAAAACAGTTCCGCCCGTATAGAGAGATTGAAGTTCGTCTTGAAGTTCGACAACTTTAAAAATATCATCCGTAAATTCGACTGGAATTTGCGTAGAATTTGTGTAACTAACAGCATTTTTGCCCGCGGTAATAATGTCTGGGAAACGCTTTTTGTCAAGTTTTGCAAGTCTCGCACTGACGCCTTCGGCTGGAGTCGCTTCAAGGTTGTATTGGTTGCCCGTTTCTTGTTGATATTCGACCATTTTTTGCCTTAAATAATTCATAACTTTAAGGGCAAATTTTTGTCCTTCTGGTGTTGTGATGTCGTGTTCTTCGCCAAGGAAATTCTTTAAACTTTCGTTCATTCCAACAATTCCTATAGTATTGAAGTGGTTGGACCAATATCCGCCCGTACGCTTTTTGACATCTCTCAAATAGTAAGCACAATAAGGATAAAGTCCTTTTTCAGTTTGGCTTTCAACCACTTTTCTCTTAATTTCGAGCGAATTTTTAGCAATGTCAGCGTACTTTGAAAGCATCGCAAAGTATGCACTTTCATCTTCCGCTAGATATCCTATTCTTGGAAGATTTATTGTAACAACTCCGATTGAGCCCGTGAGTGGGTTGGAGCCGAAAAGTCCGCCACCGCGCTTTCTAAGTTCAGAGACATTAAGTCTTAACCTACAACACATTGAAACAGCGTCTTCTGGCGAAAGGTCGCTGTTGACGAAGTTTGCAAAATATGGAATACCGTATTTGCAAGTAATGTCCATAATTTTATTTACAACTTCGCTATCCCAGTCAAGGTCTTTTGTAATATTGATTGTTGGAATTGGGAATGTGAAAACTCTGCCGTTTGCGTCGCCTTCAATCATAACATCGCAAAACGCTTTGTTTATAATATCCATTTCCGCTTGATATTCGCCATAAGTCGTGTCTTGCATTTCTCCACCGATAATAATAGGTTGGTCTTTCAATGTTTTTGGGCAACGAATGTCAAGTGTGATATTTGAGAATGGGCATTGGAAGCCGACTCTCGTTGGAACATTCATATTGAACACAAATTCTTGCAAGCATTGCTTAACTTGCTCATATGTTAAATTGTCCTTTCTAACAAAAGGTGCACAATAAGTATCAAAACTGCTCCACGCTTGTGCGCCCGCCGTTTCACCTTGTGTCGTGAAAGTAGCATTAACGACTTGCCCCAAGAAACTTCTAAGGTGTTTTGCTGGTCTGCTTGACATTTTTCTTGGAACGCCAGTAAAGCCATCAGTCAATATTTGTCTTAAATCCCATCCAACACAATAAGCGCCAAAGAATCCAAGGTCGTGCAAATGTAATGCCCCACTTTCGTGCGCTTCTTTAACTTCTTGTGGATAAATTTCATTTAGCCAGTAATTCTTTGTAAACGACTCTCTTACATAGTTGTTAAGTCCAGCAACACTATGTTGCATATTCGCATTTTCCTTAACCGCCCAGTCCGCACTGTCAAGATATTTTGTGAATAGGTCAATTGTCGCGCCCGTCAAAGCATTGAGTTCTCTAGCGCTTGTACGCTTTTCTCTATAAAGGATAAACGCCTTTGCAACCTTTGCGTGCCTATTTTCAATCAAAACCTTTTCAACTATATCTTGGATTTCTTCAACAGTAGGCATCCTTGTGCCAAACCTTGCTTCAGCCGTCTTTTCAACTTCAAGTGCAAGCCTTTCCGCAAGTTCCTTATCGTGTCCATCGCACGCGAGCGCAGCCTTATAAATAGCGTTTGCTATCTTTTGCCTATCAAATTGCTCTATTTTCCCGTCTCTTTTTCTAACTTGTGTCAACATAAATTTTTCTCCTTTTGTGTCTGAGTCTAATTTAACATACACAACATATTGTGTCAACTAATTTTAACAAAATACTATATATTGTGGTAAGTTTGTACAAAGTGCACAAATTTTATTTTTGTAAGTTTGCACAAAAAAATAAAAGTTGAAAATAAGTTTGTAAAATTTCTTGACTTTTTTCGTCTTTTAACACAATTCGCTTACTAAAAGGGTTTCGCAAAAATTGGTTATTAAAATTAAACAATTTTCTTGCATAATTTCCACTAAATTTAATCGAATTTTTACCTATAAAGTCGTTTTTAGTTTAAAAAGGCAGGTCTTTTTTTTACAAAAAAAATATCATTTTTTATATAAAATTTGACCGTTTTTTTTAAAAGAATTCTTAAAAAATTTGGAAAGATTTTCTCATAGATTGTTAAAAGCTAGAATAATGTCTACAAGTGATTGCTCATAGAGTTTAACAACTTTTACAACAAAAAAATGTCCAGCATATCTGAAATATATGTTCTAAAACTGTTAATGAGATTTCTCTTACAACAAAAAAAAGAAGGGTCAGCAAATCGCTTTTCCTTCTTTTAAATATTTATCTGTTTAAATATTATTTATTAAATGAGTTTATTTTACAAAAAACATGCCATTACAAAGCATTATCCTTTGATGTTGTAAAGTCGCTATCTTGTAGCGTTACAGACGAACTCACAACTGCGTCTCCATAAACGCCGTCATTTCCCTTTGTCTTAACAACAAACTTAATTTCATCGCCACTTCTTAGTGTCAAAACATAATCACCAAGTTGTTCAAATGTTCTTTCAAAATAAATTGTTTTTTCTGCCGTTCCGCGTTTAATATAAATCCCAACAATTTTATCATCAATATTAAGCCCCATTCTCTTTGCAACGCTATTTTCGGCAACTTCGACTACAAGAGCATTATTTGTGACCGTATTTGTCGAGTTCTCTTCGTCATAAACATTATTTTGGTCGCAAGCGGTGTATGTTACTCCAAAAACGACCTTTTTAACGCCGACACTTTCACCTGATTCATTATTATTTGTATAGTTATAAATAATGTTCTCAACGACATTTTTTACATTATTTGAACAAATTGCGTTTGCAATATTATCTACAAGTGAAGATGTGATTTTTGCGTTGACAATTCCCAAAAATTCGCCATTTGAGTCGAAAAGTCCGCCTCCGCTGTTTCCTTGGTTAACCGCTGTGTCAATTCTAAAACATCTTAAACTTCTTTTTTTACCCGCAATTGTAACTGAAATACGCTCACTAGTTTGGCTTATAATTCCGCTTGAAACGCTCATTCCACCGCCAGATGGATTTCCGATTGCAATTGCGT
>ERZ808286.569-NODE-569-length-23667-cov-5.769143_pt1 | contig 23667 bp, 23 predicted proteins | sample MGYA00521276_ERZ808286 | MGnify/ENA primary metagenome ERZ808286 (study PRJEB31516, sample SAMN03275607) | gut metagenome | biome: mammalia-associated habitat; material: feces | host: Papio cynocephalus | place: Kenya | collected 2012-08-01 ... | reverse complement strand
CGAGCGATAGCTATATCTCTGACTTTGAGCCGAGTCCAAAAATTGACCACTAACATAATATTAACAGAAACCGCTGAAATTCAGCGGTAAGTGTCAGCTTGTGGGGAAGTGGACGCATCACATTAACACAAAGCCTAATAGATTTGACAATAATACTAACACTTAACAACATTAGCTATATGTTTACCAATTTAATCATTCAACAGTTACCACAAATTTGTTTACTATTAGATGCCAACCATGTTACAGAACTTACTGGTATAGTTAAGGAGATTAATCGAAATACTGATAGCTGGCACGGTATGAATATACTGTTTACTCTTATCTCCTTTATTGCAGCCTTGGTAACGATTATGGGGTTGGTTATGGTTGTGTACGCAATTTTGAAAAATAAGTGCTCAAATCGATGCCAACAGAAGATTATTGAAGATTTGCTAAGACATTTCTTTATTAATAATGCAATTTTGGAGACAATTCGAATTAGAACGAAAGACGATCCAGAGTTACGTCCTATTGATGGCGTGTTTAGCCGTTTTGCAACTTTGGATTCGGATGTGGAATTGGGACGTTTCTCGAATACTGCTTATAATTATGAACTAATCCATAAGATAAGTTTAAAATTAAGGAACTATAATATCACAGCAAAAATTGCAGAGGATCATTTCCATGACAAAAACTGTCCTATGAGAGTGAAGCAGTTAGATATGGAGGCGTTGTATAGTAGGGCAGTGTCATTGTCGGAAGGTTTGGTGGAAATGTGCGTTGAGCTAAACATAAAATTGGACAAGACAGAATTCTTTAGATATCTGAACTCTCGTTATGGCGATAGCCATATCAATAAAGATGATAGGGTATTCGATAGCGATTTATCTATTCCTGAGGAAATGAGCTATTGTTATGATAAGGAAATTGAGTGTTGGATACAAGAGTATTATAAAAAGGAATTGAAAAAGGCAACGAGCAAATCATCCGTGGATAGGTTAAATGAACGATGGCTTGGGACCTGGAATTTTAGAAAGGAGTTTGAAAATGCTATAAGACAACAATCTAAAAGAATCTCTTTTATAAAATGAAAGGAATAGTATTAGCCGGTGGCAGCGGTACGAGACTGTACCCTATCACCAAGGGCATCAGCAAGCAGTTGATGCCGATTTATGACAAACCTATGGTATATTACCCGATCAGTGTGCTTATGCTTGCTGGAATCAGGGATATTCTCATCATCTCCACTCCGTTCGACCTGCCGGGGTTCAAGAGGCTTCTGGGGGACGGTTCGGATTATGGAGTTCACTTTGAATACGCCGAACAGCCTTCACCTGACGGGCTGGCGCAGGCGTTCACCATCGGAGCCGATTTCATCGGGAAAGACGCTGTATGTCTGGTTCTTGGTGACAATATATTCTACGGAGGTTTTTTCACGCCGATGCTCAAGGAGGCTGTCATGGCCGCCGAGAAGGACCGCAAGGCGACGATATTCGGCTATTGGGTCAATGATCCGGAACGATATGGTGTGGCCGAGTTCGACGAGCAGGGCAACTGTCTCAGCATAGAGGAAAAGCCGGCGAAACCAAAGAGCAACTATGCCGTTCCGGGTCTGTATTTCTACCCTAATGAAGTGGTTGAAGTGGCCAGAAACATAAAGCCATCCGCCCGTGGCGAATATGAAATAACCACCGTCAATCAAGTGTTCCTTAAGAATAAGCAGCTTAAAGTGCAGGCGTTGGGAAGAGGATTCGCATGGTTGGACACCGGCACCCACGATTCGCTCGCCGAGGCTTCCACATTTGTGGAGGTGATCGAGAAAAGACAGGGACTCAAGATCGCATGTCTTGAGGCAATCGCATTCCGCAAGGGATGGATCGACGAGGAAAGAATGCGTGAGCTCGCAAAGCCGATGCTCAAGAACCAGTATGGGCAGTACCTGCTTCAGGTTATAGAAGAAAAGAAACATAGGATTAATTCCGACACATTAGCGAAAAGGTAACATGGCAAAAAGGAATATAGTGATCACCGGCGGTGCCGGGTTCATCGGGTCTCACGTAGTGAGGCTGTTTGTTAACAAATATCCGGAGTACAACATCATCAATCTTGACAAGCTGACCTATGCTGGGAATCTTGCCAATCTCAAGGACATTGAGGGCAAGCCGAACTATAGGTTTGTCAAGATGGACATCTGTGATTTCGACTCATTCTACAAACTAATGATGGACGAGCATGTTGATGGAATAATCCATCTCGCCGCCGAGAGCCACGTCGACCGTTCCATCAAGGATCCTTTCACATTCGCCAGGACGAACGTGATGGGGACGCTGTCTCTCCTTCAGGCAGCCAAACTGTATTGGGAGAGCCTCCCTGAGAAATATGATGGGAAGAGGTTTTACCATATATCAACAGACGAGGTCTATGGCGCGTTGGCAATGAACCACCCTGAAGGCATCAAGCCTCCGTTCTCCACAAAAGCCTCGTCCGGAAGTCACCATCTTGCCTATGGCGATGAGTTCTTCTATGAGACCAACAAATATGCCCCCCACAGTCCATACTCGGCCTCAAAGGCATCCTCGGACCATTTCGTAAGAGCCTATCACGACACTTACGGCATGCCGACGATCGTGACGAACTGCTCGAACAACTACGGCCCGTACCAGTTCCCTGAGAAGCTGATACCTCTGTTCATCAATAACATCAGACATCGAAAACCATTGCCTGTCTATGGCAAGGGTGAGAACGTCAGGGACTGGCTATTCGTGGAGGACCATGCCAGGGCCATCGACACCATATTCCATAATGGAAAAATCGCCGAGACCTACAACATCGGCGGTTTCAACGAGTGGAAGAACATAGACATCATCAAGGTTCTGATCAAGACCGTTGACCGTCTGCTCGGAAGACAGGACGGCGAGGATCTGGGCCTCATAACCTACGTCACCGACCGTCCGGGCCATGACGCCCGTTACGCCATCGACTCGACTAAACTCCAGAAGGAACTCGGCTGGGAGCCATCACTTCAATTTGAGGAGGGTATAGAAAAGACCGTCAAATGGTACCTTGAAAACGAGGCTTGGATGGACAATATTACCAGCGGTGAATATGAAAAGTACTATGAGTCAATGTACTGCAATCGGTAAAAGGGATATGTTTATTCCCACTTGAAAGTAAAATATATACTTGTGTAATAATATTATGACAGTAGACGATGTGAGGCTGTTTGAACTCCCGAAATTTATTGATCCACGAGGGAGCCTTTCCTTTGCAGAACAGAATAACCAGATTCCATTTGAGGTTAAGCGTACTTATTGGATATATGACGTTCCTGGTGGTGAAAGCCGCGGAGGGCATGCATACAAGTCCACTGACGAGTTTATCATAGCCATCTCGGGAAGTTTTGATGTAACGATTGATGACGGGACGAGACAGAAGAAATTCACGCTCAACAGATCATATTATGGACTATATGTCCCCAAAGGATTGTGGCGTGTTATGGACAATTTCTCCTCAGGCTCACTTGCTTTGGAATTCGCCTCGACAAAGTACGACCGTAACGATTATCTTGAGGACTACGGGAAATATCAAGAATTAAGAAACGATGGAAAAATATAACGTATTCGACTGCTCAATAATCGAGTTGGACAAGCATCACTCTGATAGTAAGGGAAATCTGACGGTTGTGGAGAATGGTGACGACTTCCCGTTTGATGTCAAACGTGTTTATTACCTTTATGACATCCCGGCTGGTGAAGAGAGGGGAGCTCACGCACATCGTGACTTGAGTCAGTTGATTATAGCTGCTTCCGGTTCATTCACGGTCACTCTCAATGACGGTAAGTACAAACGAACATTTTTCCTCAACAGACCGTACATTGGTTTGTATGTCAAACCTGGGATGTGGCGTGACCTCGGCGACTTCTCGTCAGGGGCCGTCTGTATGGTATTAGCTTCGGATGTGTACGTCAAAGAGGATTACATTCGAGACTACGGTGAATATCTTAAATTTAGAGAAACTTTATGATTCATAAATTGGCTGATTGTATGTCAGACAGAGTGCCAGAGTCTACGAACATCTGGCAGTTTTGTGTGATTTTTCCTAATGCTCAAATAGGGGAAAACTGCAATGTCTGCTCTCATTGTCTAATAGAAAATGATGTGATTGTGGGAAACAATTGCACAATCAAATGTGGCGTTCAACTTTGGGATGGAATTGTTCTGCAAGATAATGTTTTTATTGGAGCAAACGTTTCTTTTACTAACGATCGCTATCCACGCTCTAAAAATACAGATTGGACTTTGTTGAGGACGGTTGTTCATAAAGGTGCGTCCATAGGAGCCGGCTCCACGATTCTTCCGGGAGTCGAAATAGGTGTCAATGCGATAGTAGGAGCTGGTTCTGTTGTTACAAGGAACATCCCAGATGGAGAAGTGTGGGTTGGAAATCCGGCTAGATTTTTACGTAAAATATAACAATATTACAATGAATAACATTCCATTTTTGTCACTAAAAGATGTGACTGCTCTTCATGGAGCCGAGATCAATGAGGCTGTGGATAGAGTTGTCAACAATGGTTGGTATCTCCAAGGAAAGGAGAACGAACGTTTCGAAAAGGATTATTCCGATTTTATCGGATGCAAATACACCGTAGGCGTTGCCAATGGTCTGGATGCTCTCATCTGGATATTTCGTGCCTACATTGAATTGGGCATCATGAAACCTGGAGACGAAGTGATTGTCCCTGCTAATACCTATATCGCAACAATCTTAGCTATTACAGAGAATGGGCTTGTTCCTGTCTTGATTGAGCCTAAACCGAATACCCTTGAGATTGATGATGATCGTATAGAGTCAGCAATTACTCCAAAAACAAAAGCAATAACCATTGTTCACCTATATGGCCGTATTGCCTATTCAGACAAGATAGGCAATCTTTGTAAGAAATATAATCTTAAGCTAATTGAGGATTGTGCACAGAGTCATGGATGCAAGTTCATCAATGGACGTGTGACAGGAAGCCTGGGAGATGCTGCAGGACATTCATTTTATCCTGGCAAAAATCTTGGTGCTCTTGGTGATGGAGGGGCTGTGACGACAGACGATTCGGAACTCGCAGAGACGGTTCGATCGCTTGCCAATTATGGCTCTCAGAGAAAATATGTCTTCAAATATGCTGGCAGGAATAGCCGACTTGATGAAATCCAGGCGGCCGTGCTAGACGTGAAACTTAAGTACCTCATTGAAGATAATGCAAAACGTAAGGTAGTTGCCCATTATTACTATAATCACATAAACAATCCGCTCATTAGTCTTCCTGACCTCCTGCATGATGATCAGAATGTATATCATCTATTCCCGATCATCGTGAAAGGTAAGGAGAACCGTGACCGTCTGCATGATTACCTTGCGGCGAACGGAGTTGGTACTGTCTGCCACTATCCGATAGCTCCTCATAAGCAAGAGTGCTATGCCAAAGAGATATGGAATACCCCACAACTCTTCTTGCCGATTACAGAACGTTTGGCTGACGAGGAGTTGAGTTTGCCAATCAGTCCTGTAATTACGATTATTGAAGTTGCGGAGGTTATACGTTTGGTTAATTGTTTTAAATAAGAGTGATAATAGGTTGCACAGGTGGTCGGCAACGATGCAGTTCGATACTGCCAACCTATTCTTTAGATTGTACATCAATACTTTATGCAAGAAAATACCAATAGGGCAATTGCGCTTAATTCAATAATAATGTATGCCAGAATGGGAATTAATACTGTTTTGGCGCTTCTGACAACTCGTTTTGCCTTAAAGGCTCTTGGAGTAGCAGATTTTGGATTATTTTCAGTTCTTGGAAGCATTATATCCTTTATGGGAGTTTTTAACACAATAATGTTATCTACAAGTAATCGCTTTATAGCTGTAGCAATAGGAAAGGGTGATGAGGAGTTAATAAACAGAACTTTTAATATAAATGTACTTATCTTTATTAGTTGTGCTATCCTGCTGTTAATCATAGGCTGTCCATTGGGAGATTGGTACGTCCGTAATCACATTAACTATGATGGCCCTATCGAGAATGCGCTGATTGTTTTTTACCTTTCGTTGGTAGGGGCAGTCGTTTCAACTATTTCAACTCCTTACAATGGCTTGATGATGGCCAAAGAACGTTTCTTCATTTTCTGTGTTATCGATGTTCTTGTTCATGTTATCCGTTTTGTGGTTGCTTTGGTATTAGTATATGCCTTTAACTACAAACTATTGATTTATACGATATTTCAATCAATAACGTTGGCTATGCCAACGTTATTGTACTATCTTTATTGCAAGAAGGCGTTCCCCAATATAGTCAAGTTAAGGTTTGTGACAGAAAGGGAGCCTTACAAACAAATATTTAAATTTTCAGGTTGGGTATCATATGGTGCGGTTGCGAGTGTTGTGAGAAATCAAGCGGCTGCTTTGCTTGTTAATTCGTTCTTTAATACAATAATGAATACAGCATTGGGCATAGCAAATAGTTTGAATACATATTTGACGATGTTTGCCAATAATCTAACGCAACCAATGCAGCCACAGATAACAAAAAGTTATGCTACTGGTGATTATAAGAGGGCCAATGAGTTATTGGTGATGTCCACTAAGTTTTCTTTTTTAGTGATGCTTTTTGTTGCATCACCATTTTTCATTGATGCGGAATGGTTGTTAGGTTTGTGGTTAGGAGAAGTCCCTGTTTATGCCGCAAGTTTTACTATTCTGCTAATTGTAGATAATCTTGTTACATCTTTTAATTCAGGCCTCTCTGTCTTATTGTTTGCAGATGGTAGAATTGCATTGTATCAGGTCGTTGTCAATTCATTAAGACTATCGGCAGTTATTGTAGCTTACCTCTTTTTAAAATGGGGGGCAGTTCCAGAGGTGCTTTTCTATACATACATATCGTTTTCAATCCTTATAGTCTTTTCGACTCAATGGTGCCTTCATAAGACTTTGAATTATAACAACGGGTATCTTTTCAAGAAGTCATACATGCCTTCTATATCAGTGCTTTTGCTATTTTTGCCAATGCTGTTACTTCCTAAATCAATACACCCATTTTTACGAATAATATTATCAATTGTTTATCTATTAGTTCTGGAATTTTGTGTAGGTTTAAGTCATAAAGAAAGAGGTATGGTGATTAGGGTCGTTAGTAATAAGTTCTTTAGAAAATCTATATGTTAAGTAAGATTATACCTTCTTTTTCTATAAAACAATGGGGACTTTTGTTTGTATACTTGATTCCGTTTGTCCCTTACGTTTACAAGTTAATTTCCCCATTTTTCATTCTTACTGGGTTAGGTTCTCTTACAATATTGATAAGCCCAACGATTCTATGGATAGGTGTTGTCCTGGCAAAGAAGCGATTTTTTGAATCAATTTGTGCGGTAGATATTTTCTTCGTATTTTTGATTTGCATGGGAATATTCCTATTCTCTATAGTAAACAGCAATACAACATGGTTTTTTGATAAGTACTTTCTGGATTTTGCACTTTATGTGCTCCCATGCTACTACATAGGTTTGGCAATAAATTATGAGAAGGATTCTGAAGTATTAAGAGTTGTCTCTAATATAGGCATATTTGTAATGCTGTTTTGGCAAGTGTGCAAACTTCTTCGACTTGTAGAAGTAAACGAATCTTTGTCAGGAGAATTAGGTGAACAAATGGAGGAAGCATACATGCTTGTTTTTCCTATTTGTAACTTATTGATTTATAGTAAAAAATCATTATCCGATTGTGTGATGATGATGATCGGGTTTGTACTTATATTGTTAATGGGGACACGTGGTCCAATTATAGTATTAGGAACATTTATAGCATTCTATCTGTTATTTTTCAAGAAGTATAATAAACACCCCTTATTTTGGAAATGTGTGATTATAGCGGCTTTTTCTGTATTTTTCGTTAATATTAAACGGATATCTTTAATGATGATTCCTATTGCAATTAAGTTGGGTTTTTCTCCGCGAGTATTCAACAGCATTATCGACAGCCGATTTTCATTAGAGGAAAGTTCAGGTCGCGATGATATTTATGGAGGAATTATTGACTATCTTAAATCGAAGGAGTCCCTCTTTGGTCTTGGTTGGGGCGGAGACCGTTTGATAACTTACGATCATGTTTGGGCTCATAATTTTGAACTGGAGATATTAGTTCAGTTTGGATGGCTTTTGGGTGGACTAATATTATTATTGTTGTTTATATTATTGGTGAAAACACTCTTCCATACAAAGGGCTTGAAAACCCAAAGATTTATTTGTGTCATGATTTGTGTAGGAATCTTAGAACTGCAGTTCTCATCAACATATGTCAGCCATCCATTGCTATTTATAATGATAGGTTGTTGTGTATCAGTCCTTCGTAAGAAAAAAATAGATATTCAATATTGATAATTGTATGAAAACCATTAGTATAATGATTACCTCCTACAATTTGGAGGAATTTATAGGCCGAGCTGTTGAAAGTGTGGTCAATCAAGAAATGCCTTGCCGTTGGGAATTGCTTATTGGAGACGATGGCTCTACTGACAATACCATCGGAATTGTTAACTCATGGATTGAGAAATACCCGGATAACATAAAGCTCTATCAATGGAGTAGGGAGGAAACTCACACGATGAATGGTTCACGATCCGCAGCGAATAGAGCTCGTCTGTTAGAAAAGGCTATTGGTGATTATCTTATCTATTTGGATGGCGATGATTGTTGGCTTGGAACTAAAAAACTAAAACTGCAATTCGAACTACTTGAAAGTACTGAATATTCATCATGTTCATGTTGCGGACATAATATTTTAAAATACGTAATTGATAACAAAACTGGATCTAATATGGTGGATAGTTGTTATCAGCAACGCATTTTTACCAAGAGGGAATATTATCGTCATGGTATGTATATTCATACAAATACCCTCCTTTTCCGTAGTTCTTGCAAAACTATCATGCTTGATTTACTTAATCGGGAATTCTTGAATGACTTGTTTATTACATTTCTGATGCTTCAATGTGGTAGCATGCTTTACCTACCAGAAACTTATGCACAATATAACATAACGGGTTCTGGCCTTTGGACTGGTAATAATAAGGTTTTTGGTAGTTTCCGCAACATTCAACTATATGACTTGGAGCGATACATAGACCCTCAACTTGAACCTTTCATTTTCAGAGGTTTTTGTACTAATATGGAAGTTATTCTTCGTGAATATTCCAAGAATGATATCATTATGATTCGCCCATTGGTGGAAGGACTTGATCCTAATATCTTTGAGTACACACATCGTTTTTTTGAGATTCTAGACCCGACTACAGACGAGGCTCAATTTAAGAAACGAGTCCGTTGCAGAATTTTCTGGGCGAAAGTGAATTATAGGCTTTTCATTTTAAAACAGAATCTTCATTTGGCCTGATGATGATATTAAGTTCAAATCCATTAGTATCCGTGGTAGTTGTGTCGTACAATGCAGCCGATACTGTGATTGAGACACTTGATAGTGTCTTGAAGCAAACATATAATAACATAGAATTGATAATTTCTGATGATTGTAGCGAGGATAATACTGAAGCAATTGTTTCTGAGTGGCTAGAACAACATAAAGATACGTTCAAAGGTGGAGCGTGCCTGCTTACGGCTGGACATAATCAAGGAGTATGTGCTAACTTCAATAAAGCCATAAATTTTTCTAAAGGCGAATGGATTAAAATTATTGCTGCCGATGATATCCTAATGTCTAATTGTTGTGAGGATTATGTCAAGTACACACTAGATCACCCAGAAGCGCAGTTTATGACATCTTACGTGGATTACTACCATGATACTTTCGACAGAAATAATTGTGTTCGCAGAAAGGTTGCAGTTAGTAATATGTCAATATTTGAGCAAAAGGCAGAGGTACAACTACGGGAGATGGCATACAAAATTTTTGTAATGGCTCCTACAATGTTTTTCTCGCGCTATGTATTTAATAAAGTAGGTGGTTTTGATGAAAGGTATATTTACGAAGACCACCCTTTCTACATGAATCTTCTAGAAAATGGATACAAAATTTATTTTGTTGAAGCAACTACGGTAGGATACCGTATTCATGATTCAACGGTTAATTCAAACTCAAAGTTATTCAACTATAGATTTGCACAGAATTCCCGAAGATTCAGAAAGGAGAGATGTTTAAAGTACTATTCATGGTCGCAACGTCTTGCTACGAAGATGTACTATTCTGTCTTGAATATATATGAGAAATTAGGATGGAATAGAAAAAACAAATGTTCATGTGCTATATTTAATGGTTTAATTGGAGCGGTTTGGAAGTTTGGCGAAATATCAAAATAGAGTTAGTCTGATGGCGTTAAAGCAAAACATATCTAATTTCACATATTGCTACGGCTGTGGTGTCTGTGCGGCGAGTTGTGGGAGGAAGATTATCAAGATCCGCCTGAATGAGGATGGGTTCTATGCTCCTTACATTGACGAGTTGGAGAAATGCACGGAATGTGGAATCTGCTTGGAAGTTTGTGCATTTAATCACCAGGAACTGGCATTGAGACCAGAAGAAGTACGGATAAAGTGCTGGGCTGCGTGGAGTAATGATGAGGCAATTCGAAGAAAATGTTCAAGTGGTGGTATAGGCTTTGAAATAGGCAGACAACTTATAGAACAAGGATATCATGCTGTAGGTTGCAGATATGATATCAAAGAGCAGCGAGCGGAACATTATATCGCTACCACAGTTGAGGACTTTGTGCAGTCTATTGGTAGTAAGTATATTCAAAGTTATACAGAAGAGGCTTTCAAACAGATTAAGCATCAAGGACAAAAATACATCATAACCGGTACGCCTTGCCAGATAGACTCGTTTCGGAGAATGATTCGAAAGTTCCGTTGCGAAGACAACTTTATTTTGATGGATTTTTTCTGTCATTGTGTCCCTTCGATGCTTGTCTGGAAAGCCTACATAAAAATGCTTGAGCCAAAAATAGGCGAGGTGACATATGCTTCATGGCGAAATAAGTTCCAGTTCGGATGGCACGACAGTTGGACTATGGGAATCGATGGCCTAAATACTAGTCAACCAGTTAATTGGCATGATTCATATAATCTTATAATTAAGGAAAAAAAAACATTCTGGCAGTCAAGGATGTCTCAAGGGGATTTGTTTTATGAATTGTTTTTGGGAGATTTTTGCCTTGGACCCCAATGTCAGTACGAATGCAAATATAAGATGGCGAAGTCTTCCGCAGACCTGCGTATCGGCGACTTATGGGGCAAGACCTACAGCAACAATGAAAAGGGAGTAAGCGCTCTGTTGGCTATAACCGAGAAAGGGCGTAAGATAACGGAAGCATTGAAGGATGTCACACTTGTTGGACATTCTTTGTCTGCAGTTACGGAAGGTCAGATGAAGGAGAATGCTCGCCGGAAGCCTTTTTCAAACCTCATTATGGATTATCTGAAAGCAGGCTATCCGATAGACACCATTTATTTCAAGACACTGCTGTTCGTGCTTAAAGTGTTTGCTAGGCTTAAAAGGGTATTCGAAAGATGAGAATAGGTTTGATTACCATATATCACGTACCAAATTATGGTTCTGTACTTCAAGCATATGCCACGCAGGAATTGCTTAAGGGTATGGGACATGAGGTGAAAGTGATTCGATACAATTATTTTAACAAGCGATTTTACGATGAGTTAGGACACGGGCCGTCATGGCGCGAGGTGCTCTACCCTTTTAAGTCCATACTGAAGCCTAAAAGTAAAGCAGCGGTTCTAGACCGGTTCAGAAAAGAGAAACTTAACTTCACAAGGTCGTTTGTCAGCGTCGAGGCGATGTGTACGTATGACTGGAGGGACTATGATGCTTTTGTTGTCGGGAGCGATCAGGTTTGGAATACAAAATTTCTTTTTGGCGACCCTTGTTTCCTCCTATGCTTTGCACCTTATGGAAAAAAACGTTTTTCCCTTTCCTCCAGTTTTGCGACTAATCGCGTTGCCAAGAAGTACGAAGACGTATTCCGGACTGAATTGCAGAAATTCAATGCATTATCTGTCCGCGAGAGCAATGGCGTGGCTATAATACATAGCCAACTTGGGCTTGATAAACCGGTTGAGGTTACACTTGACCCGACACTATTGCTGTCGAGAAAGCGATGGCTGGAGTTATTTCCCACACCAAAGAAGCACCCTGTTAGACCATACATCCTATATTATATGTGGGCTTATGCTTTCGAACCAAGACCGTACATTTATGAGGTTGTGAAACATTTCAGGGATAGACTTAAATGTGATGTCATAGCATTGGAGGGAATCCGAGACTCTGGTGACTGCAAGGATATTCATTTCATAAATGCTGATAATTCAACTATTCCAGAGTTTATGGATTTGTTTGCAAATGCCAGACTTGTGGTAACGTCAAGCTTCCATGGAACGGCGTTCGCCCTCAACTTCGGCATTCCTCTGGTTTCTGTTGTTCCTGATAACTCTGGAGATGATCGACAAACAACTCTGTTGAAAGCATGCGGGGCAGCAAACTCAATAGTGAAGGTTAAAACAAATCTTGAAAGCATTCAACCTGACTATGATAAACAGGTGGTAAGCAGAGAACTTGAAAGGATGAGGCAAAAGAGTATTAATTGGATAAATAACAATATACATGATTAAACATTTTATCAACAAAGCCAAGGACTATATCAGTCGCTTTTCAAATGAATGGTTTGTTAACTATTTGAAAAATAGTGGAATAATGATAGGGGGGGGGACGAAATTTCGGCCATTTCACACAGAGATTGACCTGAGTCGCCCAAGTCTTGTCACCATCGGAGAAAATTGTTATTTCAACAAGGGCTTTACACTTCTGACACATGACTGGGTAACAAGGGTTTTCATCTATAGTGGAAGAGATTTTTTGCCATCAAGCGGGTGTGTGACAATCGGCAACAATGTGAACACAGCATACAATGTAACGATACTTAAGGGTGTTACAATTGGAGACAATGTGTTTATTGGAGCAAATAGTGTGGTAACAAAGGATATCCCTTCAAATTCTATTGCGGTTGGTGCTCCATGCCGTGTGATAATGAGTATTGATGAATTCCACGCCAAGCGAGAGATTCAATGCGTTAAGGACGCTCTTGATTACGCTTTGAGTATTCAGAAGAGATTCAAGAGAAGACCACGAATAACAGATTTTTGTGAAGAGTTCGTCCTTTTCGTCGATGGGGATAAAATTAACCAATATCCTGAGATAGAAAGATTGATACGCTCTCAATTAGGGCCATCCTATGATGATTACGTCAGAGAACACAAAGCCGTGTTTTCTGGCTTTGATGATTTCCTTGCCGCGGCAGGAATACGATGAGTGAACTGATTTTTAGAAATATATCCTGTATAAAAAGATGAAAGTAAGTTTTGTAATACCTGTATATAAAGTGGAACAATATCTGGAACGCTGCATAAAGAGCATAGCCGACCAGACGTACCGCGACATAGAAATAATTTTGGTGGATGATGGCTCGCCCGATTCCTGTCCAGTATTATGTGACAGGTATGCAAAAGAGGATTCTCGAATAAAGGCTGTACATAAAGAGAATGGTGGATTGAGTGACGCACGCAACTACGGAACGAAATATGCAACTGGTGATTATCTTATTTATGTTGACAGCGACGACTTCTGGATTCACACTGACGACCTTGAGAAATTGATAAGGGTAGCAAAAGCCAATCCGAATGCTGACTTTATCAATTTCAATTGCAGTTACTATTTTACAGACAGTGATAGTTATGCCCCATGGGTTTCGTATGACGAGAGACTCTCTACACCTAAAGAAAAAAATGAGACGGTAAAGTTGCTCACCGCTACGAGTTCAATGGTTATGAGCGCATGTATGAAGATGATGAAACGTCAGTTCGTTGTTGATAACAACCTTACTTTTATCAAAGGTCAACTTTCAGAAGATATTCCCTGGTTCATCAATCTTTTGGATTGCTGTAAGACATGTATCTTTGTGAACCTGAATGTATATGCTTACCGTCAAGGTGTTTTTGGCTCAATTACGCATAATGTCGGGCAGAAAAACATTGACAGTCTTATCAATATTATTGAATCGGAACTCCAGAAGATAGGAAAACGCTCGTTTGATGAAGAGGCGAAGAATTGTATTATGTCATTCTTGGCCTATGAGTATTGCATCATACTGGGCTATCTTCAATTCTTGGATCAAAGGACGGCGAAGGCGAAATACCATTATCTCAAGCGCTACAGATACTTGTTGAATTTTACGATGGACCCAAAAGTCAAAAAGGTACACGTCGCGGTATGTTTGCTTGGCCTTAGACTGACCACAAAACTTCTTCAGTGGAAAATTAAACGCGTAATGAAATGAGAATACTACAAGTAATAACAAGAAGTGATGCTGGCGGAGCCCAAATGGTTCTTGCGCTTTTGGCGAATGAACAGGCACGCCTTGGACATAAAGTGACTGTTGTCTCTGGCCCGGGGGACGGTTCTCTATGGAAATGGCTTTCATCTGGGATAGAGCGGATAGATTGCCAGTCTTTACAGAGGGCTCTTTCTCTGAAAAAAGATTTGTCAGCCTTCTGTGAATTGCGAAAAATATACAAGATACTAAAACCAGATATTATCCACTTGCACACATCAAAAGCCGGGACTATTGGACGATTGGCATTTCCGAGAAGAAAGGTCATTTACACGGTTCACGGATTTGATGGAGTGGAGTTTGGTTTATATAAACAGATAGAATGGCTTATGCAGTTCAGATGCAGTGCCCTTGTTGGTGTATGTCATCGTGACGTTGTTGCAATGAAAGAGGCGCATATCACGAGAAATGTTTCCTATATATTCAATGGTATAGCAAAGCCGTCTGAGGAGTGTCCAGACTCTTGGCCAGTCCCGGATACTTTTAAGAAGGTTATCCTTTGTGTCGCCAGACTGTCCCCCCAAAAAAACCATTTTTTGTTTTTGCAGACCGCCGCTCTTCTACCTGATTTTGCCTTTGTCTGGATAGGCAACACAGAAACTTATAGTGGAGAAGCGCCTAAGAATGTGTTCTTCCTTGGCAGTTTTCCTTCAGCAAGTCATTATTGTCAGTTGTGTGACTTGTTTATGCTCCCGAGTAATTACGAAGGTCTGCCTATGACAATCATAGAAGCTATGAGTTACGGTAAACCGGTCGTAGCATCCAATGTCGGAGGAGTTTCCGAGATTGTCCGGAATGATGTTAACGGGTACGCTCTAGCGAATGAGGCAAATCTTTTTGCGGAGAAGATCCAATACATACTTACGAATAAGGAAGTGTATGACAGAATGTCTAAAAATGCTGTTGACATTTTCTCCCGCGAACTTTCAGTGGAGCAGATGACAGCGAAGTATTTGGATGTTTACAATAGTGTTTTGTCGGGAAAATAGTTAAAATATACAGATATGATGAATGAAACCGTTACTGTGAAACCGCTGATTAATCCTGTTATGCATAGGGGGGGGGCAACTGTTTGGTATTCAGGTGCTTAGATTTTTTAGTGCGCTGGCTGTATCAATATATCATATAGGATTCCTTGATCCGTTGGGAAAAGACTACAATATATGGATGGTTAACGGGGTGTATATCTTTTATGCGATATCCGGTTATGTGACAATGCTGTCCACAGAACTGGGCTGTCAGAAGTTTATGATTAAGCGGCTTATCAAGATTTTCCCTCTATATTGGTTCTTAACATTTGCCACGTTTGGCGCGATGAAATTGTTGCCGTCGTTATTTCCGTATGAACCCTCATTCTCGGAATTGCTTAAGAGCCTATTCCTTATACCGTATGCACATCAAGCTACAGCTACAGCCAGTGCTATGTATCCGATAGTAAGTATGGGACATACCATACAGACAACGATGCTCTATTATCTGGTATTTTGGGTAATTGCCAATATCTCACATAAGAACAGAGGGTGGTTAAGTTCTCTGGTTATAGTTATCATCGTCGCGTGTGGTATTTGTTTTAAACCAAGTTCTGCAATTCTGAAGTTTTATTTAAAACCGGATCTAATATTCTTTATTGCAGGTATCGCCGCCTTCTATGTATGCAAGTCGAAGGCTTGGCAGAGTTTGAACTTATCCTTAGGTACCATAGTTTTAGCTTCGATATTGTTTGTGGTTACAATGTTTTTTAACGTCAGATGGATATTGCTGCTGCTTATATTACTTTTGATGTGTGTCACCGTTAAGATAGACAGAACAAAGATTTCCAATACTCCGGTATTCAAGATATTGGCAGTAATGGGCAACTGGACATTCTCATATTTCCTGATTCATCTTTATGTCATTCGCTTTGCGGAAGTTTTAGGCGGTACGGAGTTTAACCTCAGGGCTGTCACCTGCGACTTTATTGCGATTGTTATTGCGTGGGGAGTATCATTTGTTCTCTACGAACTGATTGAGAAGCGGTTTACTAATGTATTGAAACGATATTTGTTATAATGATGTATAGGCATTTTCTTAAGCGGCTTATTTCAATTGTATTAGCTCTTTGTGGCCTTGTTGTTTGTGCTATACCGATGATGATAATTGCGGTATGCATAGTTGCGGATTCCAAGGGGCCGGCCTTATTCAAGCAGGTTCGTCTTGGTAAGGGGATGAAACCCTTCACCTGTTATAAGTTCCGAACGATGTGCCAAGGAGCATTTGAAAAAGGTGGCATTGCCAGTTCGGAAAGCGATGCCCGTATCACTAAGGTGGGTGCGGTATTGCGCAGAACATCTCTTGACGAACTGCCTCAAATGTTCAATATCTTGAATGGAACGATGGCGATTATTGGCCCTCGGCCTATTCTTGACTTTGAGTTCGAACCTTATAGGGACAACAAACGTTACGCCCACAGATATGATGCGCTCCCTGGAATGTTTTGTACTGTGGATCTAGATTTACGTGCCACGGCGGATCGTGAGACGCAGTTTGATTTGGATGCGAAGTATGTGGATGATATGTCACTGGTTCTTGATGTTAGGACTTTTTTCGGCATCATAAAGACCGTTGTCCTCGGGAAAAATGTTTATAAAGATGGAAAATAAATTGTAATCAATTAGCAACAATGAACAATCAATATAACGGGCATCTGTGCATCGTGTTCGCCTTGGAGCATTACAATCCGTTGAACATGATTCGCGCCTTGGGAGAGAATGGTGTGTATCCGGTGTATTTCTCTGTCAAGCGGCACTATGAGGTGGCGACTAAAAGTAAATACATTTCTGAGTTGTATCGAGTTGACTCGGTAGAGGAGGGGTTTCATCTGCTGATGGATAAATATGGCCATCTGGCAAATGAGACGGGCAAGAAGCCTTATATTTTATTCTCTGATGATAAGTCGGTAGGCTATTTTGATGACCACTATGATGAGTGGGAGGATAAGTTTATCACCTACAACTCAGGTCGATCTGGCCGTATCAACGAGTTTATGGACAAGTATAATATCCAGCTGCTTGCAAAGAAACATGGCTTCAATGTGTTGGACTCTTATGTTATCGGTAAAGAGGACAAACTGCCTGAGAATTTGTGGTATCCTGTCATTACCAAGGACATTTCGCCAAACTCTGGCTCATGGAAGGGCGATGTGTATATCTGTCATGACGAGAAGGAACTTCGCAAGGCTATCTGCAAAATAGAGAGTCCGCTGATTATGATTCAGCATTTTGTTGACAAACAGAACGAAATGGCTTTGGAAGGATATTGCATTAATCATGGGAGGGATATCCAAATTATCACTCAGATGAAATGGAAGTATCTTATTCAAGGTTATTATAGTCCTTACCACGATGTGAAGATGTTCAACGATAAGGAGATTGAGGCGAAGCTTCGGGATATGTTTGAGGAGATCGGTTTCGAAGGGGTGTTTGAAGTAGAGTTTCTGATAGATAAGGATGGCACATTATACTTCATGGAAATTAATTTCCGTGCATCAGCCTGGAATCCGACTTGCAAATTCGCTGGTATGCCTTTGCCATATTTATGGATCAAAGGTATGGAGAACGGTTACATAGATTCTTCTGACCGAAAGACGTTTGAACCATTCACATCTATGAGCGAGGTTATTGATTATGCAAAGCGTGTGGAGGGTGGAATGTGCACATTGGCCGAATGGCTGCGTGATTTTAAGGATGCTAAATGTTTGTACATTTACGATAAAGAAGATCGTGGTCCATGGGATGAAGTGATCAAGAATTGGGAAAAATTTAAGTAATAGGCAATGGAAAAGTTATTGTTTACTGGAGGAACCGGTTTTCTTGGAAGGAACATTAAACCAATTCTTGACAAACAGTATGAGGTGACCACAATAGGTATCATGGATGCTGATTTGATAAAAGCGAATTTCGTAACTGACATACCAGAACTACCAGAACGATACGACGTGGTACTTCATGCTGCAGGGAAAGCTCATATTTATCCAAAAACAGAGGCTGAAAGGCAATCTTTCTATGATGTGAACCTTACAGGCACCATCCATCTTTGTGAAGCATTGGAGAAAGTTGGTGTTCCCAAAGCATTTGTCTTTATTTCAACAATGAACGTTTATGGTGATGCTCCGGGTAATATGGACACTGAAGATAGCAGACCATTAGTGGGAGATTCTCCATATTCCGACAGCAAAATCAAGGCTGAAGAATATTTGACATCTTGGTGCAAAAAAAATAATGTGATATTAGGCATTCTGCGTCCGTCGCTATTGGCTGGAAAGGGAGCTCCGGGGAATCTTGGCGCAATGATAAAAGGGATTCGCACCGGTGCGTATTTGAGCATTGATGGAGGTAAAGCGAGGAAAAGCGTGCTGATGGTAGATGACATCGCTCGTTTAGTCCCTCTTATTGCAGAGAAAGGTGGGGTATATAATGTGTGCGATGATCATAATCCATCATTCGGAGAGTTGGAAGAAACTATAGCTAAGCAGTTGGGTAAACGGAAACCAATCAGCATCCCATATTGGGTGGCAAAGTGTCTTGCTATATTTGGAGATATTTTTAGTTTCTTCCCTATAAACTCTCAACGTCTCAATAAGATTGTAACCTCAGATGTATGGAGTAATGAAAAAGCAAAGAGGGAATTAGGATGGCAACCATTGGATGTTTTGGATAATTACAAAATTTAATTAATTGTTCTCTTAAAGTTCTGTTTGTAATAGACGAGAACAAACTTTAATCCAATGAACGACATTATTGCTTCCATAATGCTCCTTGGTGCCATGGCATCTTCTGACGGCTATCTTCCGTACTGGATGACGACTAACCAGTATGGGCTGATGCCGGAGAGGAATGGCGGTTTGGCGGTGCTGCAGGCAGGCACACAATTTGACGATTCCAGGACTTTTCAATACAGGTGGGGCGCATCGTTGGCGGTGAATGCTTATGATAATCCACTTGGCTCTTCGTCCAAATCTGTGAATATGATGACGGATGAACTCTATGGGGCAGTCAAGTGGAAGCCGTTTACTTTGGTTGTCGGGATCAAGCATAGGGACAATGATTTCATGGGTGCTTCACAATCACTGGGATCTTTGTCTGTAACAGGAGGGCATCTAGTTGAGACAGGTAACGCTCGTTCTATGCCGGGGCATCTTGTCAGCATGGATCCGGTGGCGGTGCCGATGACGCGTAAGCGTTTGTGGATTTACGGGGCATACGGTGATTTTGCGACAACTGACAACCGCTATGTTAAGGATGCGCTGGTGCATCGGACACGAATAGGGTTGCGTTTTTCACTGACAAAGAGATTGGCATTGGATGCGGTGTTGGACCACTACGCAATGTGGGCTGGAGAGCATCCTACAGAAGTGAATTACCCGGTTTCGCTGAAGAATTACATAAGGGTCGTGACTGGCAGTAGCGCTGGTGGCGACGGAACGATGAGCGACCGGTTGAACGTCATCGGCGATCAGGGTGGAAGCGAGATCATCCGGGTCTCGTACCGTGATGAAGATTGGACTTTTGTCGCCCAACATGACATTCCCTACAACGATGGGTCGGGGATGGGATTCTATAACTTTCCGGATGGGGTGAACACGCTATCCTTTAGTTTTCATGACAAGAACAGGTGGATTAGTGATGTCTTGTATGAGCACCAATATACAATGTATCAGTCTGGCCCAATTTATGGCGAAGCCTTTGATGATGAGGGGCATTCTATCACCCCTCCAGGTGTGTCCACGGTAGGTGTTGATAATTATTTCAGTAACTCATACTATAGGTCAGGTTGGACCCACCATGGAAGGGTGATCGGTGATCCATTGTTCTTGCCTAAGGGTGTGCATGGGGGCGTGTGGTCGTCAGCCTTGGTCAATCGTGGCATCGAGAACGACCGTGTAAAATCACATCATCTTGGAATAGGCGGGAAGTTGTTCCGCAAGTACCCTTACAAGTTGATGTTGACCTATAGTGATAACTATGGAACCTACTACACTCCGTTCACGGGTGAGTCTCAGTACCAGAAGCCTTGGGGAACAGTTAAGGAGACCGGTTTGAAGCAGATTTCAGCCTCGTTTATGGGGCAACTCGATTCTGTCTTCAAGATCACTGGCCTTTCTGTATTGTATGGACTCTATGCCGATAGGGGGCAGTTGTACAAGGACTCTGTCGGTGTCACGTTCGGAGTGAGATATTCGATAGGAAAATCTAATTAAAAATATTCATAATGAAATATTTGCTTGTAGTCGCCCATCCTGATGATGAGGTGCTTGGGGCTGGCGCGTCCATGTTCAAATGGAGCCGTGAGGGAAATCAGATTGATGTCGCCATCATGTGCACGGAGGCGAAGGCGCGCGCTTTTCGTCCGGAGGATAAGGAGCTTGATGATGACTTGAATGCTTCCGCTGATTTTCTTGGGGTGCACAGGAAGTTCGAGGCCACATTCCCGAACATCGAGATGAACACGGTTCCGCATCTGAAACTTGTGCAGTTCATCGAAAGCGCCATCCGAGAGAGCGAGCCGGACATAGTCATCACTCATCATCCGGCCGACACGAACAATGACCATTTGCAGACCTCAATGGCGTGTCAGGAGGCCGTTCGTCTGTTCCAGCGTCGTCCGGAGGTCAAACCGATCTCCGAGTTCTGGTATATGGAAGTTCCATCTTGCACGGAGTGGGCGTTGAACAGTGGGTTGAACCGTTTCCAACCGAACCTTTGGGTAGAGGTGGGGAAAGAAGGTGTTGATGCCAAGATCAAAGCTCTCTCGATGTACCGTGGAGTCATGCGTCCATATCCTCATCCACGTTCCTCGGAAGCCCTTGAAGGTTTCGCCGCTTATCGTGGCTGTCAGGCCGGGTGCAGCTATGCGGAGGCGTTCGAGGTGGTGTTAAGAAGGCAGTGAGAGTCAAGGGTGAGATGTGATTTCGCTGGTCAGATTTTGGACCTCGATGTAATACCCATTATCTAATCCCGGCCATTCGGAGAAAATCCTGATGGCCGGGATTAGTGTTTTTGGATGCCGCCGAGGGGCGGTTGTGTGTCAGAGGGTGATCTTGTCCAATTCCGAGATCCAGAGGTGAACCTGGGCGTCGGAAGGCATGCGCCAGTCGCCGCGTGGTGAGAAGCTCACCAGGCTGATCTTAGGGCCGTCGGGCATGCAGGAACGCTTGAACTGCTGGCTGAAGAAACGCCAGTAGAACTTCTTGAGCCACTTGAGGATCGTGACCTTGTCGAAGGTCACATCAGGGTGCTTCACGACGTTCTTCCCGAAGTTGATGTCGGTTCCGTTCTCGGCCTCGCCGAAGGCGCGGCAGGCCAGATGGAAGATTTTCACAGGGGAATAGCCGTACCTCATGAAGTTGTAGATGAAGAAATCGTGCAGCTCGTATGGGCCGATTAGGTCTTCTGTCTTCTGCTTTATCTGTCCCTTTGAGTCGGCAGGCGTAAGTTCCGGACTGATAGGAGTGTCGGCGATGTCAAGGAGGATCTCGCCGGCGCTTCTGCCACCATCCGTGGCCGCGTCCGTGAACACATTCCTCGCGGCCCAGCGAACCAGATACTTGATCAATGTCTTCGGCACCGAAGCGTTGACGGCGTACATCGACATGTGGTCGCCGTTGTAGGTGCACCAGCCGAGAGCCAGTTCGGACAGGTCTCCTGTGCCGATCACAATGCCGTTCTCCTGATTTGCGATGTCCATGAGGATCTGCGTCCTCTCGCGCGCCTGGGCGTTCTCGTAGGTGGAATCCATCGCTTTCGGGTCGTGGCCGATGTCCTTGAAATGCTGTTCCACTGCGGCCACTACCGAAATCTCACGGGTGGTCACGCCAAGAACCTCCATCAGATCCACGGCGTTGGATTTGGTGCGATGTGTCGTGCCAAGACCTGGCATGGTGATGCCGATGACATTCTCTCTCGGGAGTCCAAGCTTGTCGAAGGCCATGACCGTCACTAAAAGAGCGAGTGTGCTGTCGAGGCCGCCGGATATTCCCAGAACGGCCTTCTTGCAGCCTATGTGCTCCAGACGGGCGATGAGTCCGGTCGTCTGAATCTGCAGGATCTCCTTTGAGCGTTCGGCGATCTCGGCGGGATCTCCCTCCGGAAGGAACGGATGCGGCTCCACATAGCGGTAGAACTTCTTGTCAAAATCTGTCGGCGCGGCCGGACCAAGGTCGTAGCATGAATATAATCCCGAATATTCACATGCCGAGGTTCCGTCAGGCGTCATTCCTCTGAATGAATTCTTCTTCTGCCTCAGAACGTTGAGCTTCTCGATGTCAAGGTCAGCGAATATCATCGTGTCGTGAAGCTGGAACCTTTCATTCTCTGAAAGTACCCGCCCGTTCTCACAGATGATTGACGAGCCTCCGTAGACAGTGTCCATCGAGGACTCTCCGTAGCCGGCGGAACAGTAGATGTAGCCGGAAACCGTACGTCCGGACTGGTTGGAGATCAGCTCTTTACGCTGCTGATGTTTGGTCATCACCTCGTTGGAGGCCGAGATGTTCACGATCACTTGCGCTCCGGAAGGGGCAAGGAATGATGACGGCGGGATCGGAGTCCAGAAATCCTCGCAGATCTCGATTCCGAATGTGGCGCTCCCGACGGTGAAAAGCAGATTGGGGGAGATGTTGCACCGGTGGCCGCAGTACTTGATGATCGAGTCGAAACCGTCACGGTAATAGTCCTTGCCATCGTCCACGAAACGTCCGGTGGCCGAATTGTCTGCCCCGAGGAAGTCAGATCCGGAGGCGAACCAACGTCCTTCGTCGAACTCCGCGTAGGTCGGGAGGTAGATCTTCGGCACGATGCCTTTGATGCCTCCGTTGCGAAGAACTATGGCGCAGTTGTAGAGGCGCCCCCTGAAACGGACGGGCGCGCCGACCACCACTGTGATGTGTTTGCCTCTTGTGAAGTCCATGATCCTGCCTACCGCCTCCTCAGACTTGGTCAGCAGGAGGTTCTGGCCGAATAGGTCAAGGCAGGTGTAGCCTGTTATCGAAAGTTCTGGAAACACGACGAGTGATGCCCCCTCTTCCTCGGCCTTGCCGGTCAGTCTGCAGATTGATCCGGCGTTGTATTCTACATCGGCCACCCTCACCCTTGGCACGGCGGCGGCCACTCTGAACAGTCCTAAATCCATATTATAAATTGACTATATCACATTAAATGTACCTTCTGGAGCGTTTTCAAATGTACCACTTCGG
>ERZ808286.566-NODE-566-length-23693-cov-3.845672_pt1 | contig 23693 bp, 24 predicted proteins | sample MGYA00521276_ERZ808286 | MGnify/ENA primary metagenome ERZ808286 (study PRJEB31516, sample SAMN03275607) | gut metagenome | biome: mammalia-associated habitat; material: feces | host: Papio cynocephalus | place: Kenya | collected 2012-08-01 ... | reverse complement strand
CTCAGAAGGGATGTAGGAGGCAGGTCATCAATCTGCATTGGCTGAATATACTGCAAGAACTTTTTCAATCGGTAGGCTTCGCTGTGTTCGGGCACGTTTTCGGGAACCATTTCCAACAGAGGCAATGCTTGGTTGCGCAGCCCGGCCAACTCAAAAAGGAGTGCGGAATTAAACATGATGTCGGCATTTTCCTGATAAGGGAATATCCATTTCTGTTCTCCTGCTGTGACACTCGGCCAACGTTTGATGGTATCCAAGGCCGAATAGCCGCGATATTTATAGTCGCGCACTATGCGGCGCAACAGCCTGTTATCGGTAGTCGGTATATAGTTATGATCATCAAGCAAAATGGTTGTCAAGGCCGATACGTAAATCTTGTATTTCAACAAATCGCTGATATTTTCGGTAAGTTTAGGATTGAGTCCGTGTATGCCTTCCATAATAATGATGGTGCGCTGATCCAATCTTAACTTTTTGCCGCTCATCTCGCTTTTACCTGTTTGAAAGTTGTATTTGGGCAATTCGATTTCATGACCGGCAAAGAGTTCCTGCAAATCGTGTTCGAGCCTTGACAGATTTAATGCATCAATGGATTCAAAGTCGTATTCACCTTTCGCATCACGCGGTGTTTTGACACGGTCAACGAAATAGTCATCCATAGAGAAAGCAACAGGATGATATCCGCACACCATCAGTTGTATGGCAAGACGTTTGGAAAATGTGGTTTTACCACTTGATGAAGGTCCGGATATAAGCACGAGACGCACCTCGGGACGATGTTGTATTTCTTCTGCAATTTGACAGATTTTCTTTTCCTGCAATGCTTCAGCAATATTAATCAGGTCGGAAGTATAGCCATTGGAACTTGCGGCATTAAGGTCACCTATGGTGCGAAGTCCTATGATTTTCTGCCATCGCTGATGCTCACGAAAGATGTCAAGCATCTTGTTTTGTTTGATGAGTGGCTTCAGTACAAGAGGGTTGTTGCCATCCGGCACACGCACAAGCACTCCGTCATGATAGCGCATAATGTCATATAGATGGATTTTACCGGTACGTGGCAGCAATGCCCCATAATAATAGTCTGAATAGTCTTCCAACGTATGATAGCTGGAATAAAGCGTTTGAAGCGAACCGAGCAATCTCACCTTGCTCTCCATTCCTTTGCTTTTAAAGAGCTTGATGGCATCTTCCGTATGGCATACCGTACGTTGAAATGGCAGGTCTTTGCTGATAACCTCGTCCATGCAACGACGAATATTGGCAATATCTTCGTCTTCAAGAGGACGTCCGAGATCAAGCCGGCAATAATAGCCGTTCGATACAGGAGCTTCCATACAGAAGTCTTTGTCGGGAAAAAGCTTCTTGATGGCATATCCCAGAATGAAAAACAGAGAGCGCGTATAGGTGCGCAGCCCCGATGGGGAATGCAGGTCGAGAAACTCCACATCCTTATTGGTATAAACAATGAAGTCCAGGCCTTTGACAACGTTGTTGACCCTCGCTGCAGCTATATCGCCAAGACCCTCTATGGATGTCTGTCTATAGATTTCTTCGAGTGTACTTCCCGCTTCTACTTTGATTGGGCGGTTATTATTGACGCAATGTATAGTTATTTGTTCCTGCATGGCATCTGATTTTTCCTTTTTATTTCAATGGCAAGCATGACGTTTCCCCCGTATAGAAACGCCTTTCGGAGCCGGAAGTCACGGTTGAACTATTTTTTCAACGCACTCTTTATTTCCTTGCTTGGCTTATAACGTTTGTTTAAGCCCTTGATAACATCTTCTGTGATATTAAACTTTTCATCTGCCAGCAGTATATTATCACCGGCCTTGCTGATGACAAAGTTATATCCGTAGGTGGCGTTATAGGCTTTCAAGAAGTTGTGCAGGGAGTCGCGCAAGGCATCGTTGTATTTTGTCTGCTCCTTTTCAAATTCTCCTGCCAGACTTTGTTGCAGATTTTGCAACTGTATCTGTTTCTTTTGCAAGGACACTTGTACGCTTTCCGCCTGCTCACGCGTATAAGCACCCGATTGCATCTTGCTTTGAAAATCGGCTAATTGCTTTTGGAGAGCCAGACCTTTGTTGTTGAGTGTATTTTGAATCGTCTCTGTCTTCTTTTTCAAGATTTCCGTATAGTCTATGCAGAACTGATATTTTTTCATGAGCGAGTCCACGTCTACATAGGCTATCTTGGCCGATGCCTCCTCTTTGGGTGATGCTGCTTGCGAGGCTTTGGGTGCGGCAGGTTTGTTACAGCCGGCAAACACGGCTGATGCAAATAGTATTGACAAGCTCAATAGGGTGTTGTGATGTTTCATGTTTGTGAGAAATTTCTATTTAATGTGTTCCTTGATGCGGAATCCGCTGTTTTTTCGTTGGTTCCTGTCCTGTTGCTTGGCACAGAATATGCCTTGACTGTTTAAAGCTTTGTTGCCATCAATATGCGAATTGACAAAGTCTTTCTTCCCGCAAAGCAGGCGTATCGACAATAACAATACCGACAAAAGTATTATGGGTAAAATCACCAATGCTGTTTGTAACATGTCATGAACTGGTTGAATGGCAAAGTTAGTGTATATTGCTCAAAATACAAAAGAAAAAGAGTGTTTTCTTTTATCGGGCAGTCTCTTGGAATTCATAGCAGCCGGCATCACTATGGCCATCGGCAAGGCGGGGACGGCCTAAACGGTCGTTGGGATAATAGATAGACGTGACGGTTTCATCTCCCAATCCTACGGCCGGAGATTCCTTTACCAATTTGAAGCTATAGATGAGTGCCGCATTGTTAAACTTCGGAAAGTTTCCTTCGCGACACACCTTGTTCTTTGAATTGTCCCATTTGCAGCCGACAATCTGCCCATCGTCCACTTCGGGCGTATCGAGCAAGCTGTTGTAAAAGCCATAGTTGAAGGCTGCTTTAGGATATGCTTCCGACTTGACGCCATATATTTCATCGTCCGAATAGCCGGTGATGATGCTGTTTCGAACAGAGAGTTTTTCAATGGGATAAGGCTGCCCGTTGAACTCATTGCTATAGTACAATGCACCATCGCGCCGGGCCTCAAACGGATAGCAATTGGCAATGGTGCAGTGGACGAAGTCTGCATTTCCGCCATAAACAGCTATGCAATAATTGGCTGCATTGGTTATTTGCGTGTTACCGACAAAAGCATTGGTTGAAAAGAGGGTGATGCAATTGCCTCCCATATTGTGTACAACGCTGTTTTCCATTCTCAGCTTCTCACGGCTTGCATCCGACGAGTCGCATACGATGCCGTAGTTACCGCTGTGAATATCACAATAGTTCAGCTCGTTTCCATAGCTCGAAGACGTGAAACGTATTCCCTGCCACTGATTGGGAACACGGTCGTAGGGCTGATTCTCAAACATCATGTCGGTGCGGTCGCCCCTGAACACTATTTGTTGCTTCAACGTACCTTCAGCCTTCAGGCTTCCATCCACACGCAGTCCGGCGTTGCTGTGGAAATACAGCATTGCACCGGCCTGCAATGTGAGGGTCGCTCCTTCGGCAACAGTCAGGCTGTCATAAATAAGGTATGGACGACCCGAAGCAAGAATGCTGTCACGCATAACATGTATGTTGCGCATCACGTTCACATTTTGACTGAAAGCCGTGAGCACCACCGACTGCCGCATTCCGTTAGCCAATGTGAATATGAGGCGGGCCGATACCTCTACAGGCTCATCCCTGTCGTAAGCCTCGGGAGTAAGCTCCACAAATATCCTCAGGCTGTCGCCTTTCCTGCGTTCGATGGGCTGCTGAAGACCATTATTAATATACAATCCGTCTGCGTTGACCCGAAAGCCCCGGCTTTCACCATTCTCAAAACTTATGTCTGTTATTCTGATTCCTTTCTTGTTGTGGTTATAGGCCATGAAATACCTTGTGGGCGTTCCTACATTGGCCAGCACCGTATCAAACTTCAATGTATCTATGGAAAAGTCGAGTGTGGCACCTGCCGGAGTGTCAAATTTCTCTTCGTCCATGCAGGAAAGCATGCATCCACATAGCAACAGGAGCATCAGGAACAAGAACTTGCGCATTGCGATTGAGATGATGGATGAAGATGAGGCGGTACAAACCAACTGTCCGCACCGCCTCATCAATTTTCAACTTACCCGGCAGGTATATTCCTAAGTATTTCTTTCAGATGATCCCAGACTTTTTCCACGGTAGGAATAAGCAGACGTTCGTCGGGGCTATGTACCCCGCGAAGGGTCGGTCCGAACGATATCATATCCATTTCGGGATATTTTTCGCTGAACAGACCGCATTCCAGACCTGCGTGGATGGCACGTACCTCAGGCTTATGCTTGAACAGGCGCTCGTAAGCATCAACGGCAATCTTCAGCAAAGGACTTGAGGGGTCAAGATGCCAGCCGGGATAGCCGGTATTAACATCAACCTTAGCACCGGCCAAATCGAACACAGAACTTACCGCGTCACAGGCCGCAAGCCGTTTGCTGGTCAGGTTGCTGCGCTGCATGGTCTCAATTTTTATCTTGTCGCCTTTCAAACGGATGCTGGCCAGATTTGAAGATGTCTCAACAAAGTCCTTGATGTCCTGACTCATGGCAAAAACACCGTTGGGAACGGCAATAATAGCCTTGATAAGACGGTCGCCAATGTCTTTCCTGATCACCTTTTCGGCCGGTGGAACGCTTTCCAGACTGAACTTCATGTTTTTTTCAGTTGCAAAGTATTCTTCCTCAAATTCCGAAGTCATCACATTGAAATCCACACGCACATCTTCCTTATACTTTGATGGCACGCTGCAAACGGCATAACCGTCACGAGGTATGGCGTTGTGCAATCCTCCGCTTTGTACATCGGCCAAACGCACATCATACTTTTTCATGAAACGATAAAGCAGGCGGAACAACAGCTTGTTGGCATTGGCTCTCTTCTTTTCTATATCATCACCCGAATGTCCGCCGGTAAGGCCTTCCACCTGAATCTTGAAGAAAAAGCCGTCGGCCGGTGCCGGTTCATATTCCACATCAAATGCAGCATTTGTATTGGCTCCGCCGGCACAGCTGATAAAAATCAATCCTTCATCTTCCGAGTCCAGATTGAGCAGATATTTACCCGTCATAAATCCGGGCTTGATGCCCGAAGCTCCTCCGAGACTGGTTTCCTCGGCACGGGTAAAGAGACATTCTATGGGGCCGTGCTCTATGCTGTCGTCGGCCAGCAAAGCCATTTCCATCGCCACACCTATCCCGTCGTCAGCACCAAGGGTAGTTCCTTTGGCATGCATCCAATCACCTTCTACTACGGTTTCAATAGGGTCTTTTTCAAAGTCGAAATCCAGTCCTGCGATTTTTTCGCATACCATATCCATATGACTCTGTATGACAGTAGTCGACAAGTGTTCATAGCCCTTTGTGGCCGGTTTTCGGATAAGGACGTTCCCCGTTTGGTCCATAAGGGTCTCCAGCCCCAGTTTCTTGCCGTAATCCATCAGGAACGCCATCATCTTCTCCTCCTTGTTCGAAGGACGGGGAATGCGATTCACTGCCGCAAAGCAGTCGAAGACGATAGCAGGCTTCAGCTTTGATTCTTCCATATTCATCAACTTTTGAGTGTTATTTCATCGGTTATTTTTCGCAAAGGTAGCGATTCTCCTAAAAATAGGATAACATTTGCAGCAAGAACTTTGTACCTACATCACGTTTGTGACTTTTTTATGCAAATATGGCTTTGCGAAAGTTTATCGGATGCTGAATCGCAGGTACGAACGGTCATCATAACTGTTGGCCTGTGGCAAAATGCCTTTCGTTTGCTTGTTTTCCCGGATGCAAAGCGGGTCTCTTTGGTTGAGCTCATGCAGTTTTTCCTCGGTTTCGTGCAAGGAGTCGCAGAGCACCGGATAGCCATCGGATGCCAAAATAACTTCACCCGAATCGACATGAAACGTCCTAATGGCTGAAAGAGGAAAAGGCGTTCCGTCGATGACGGCATAGCTGTAGGGATTGTCCGGAGTGCCGTTTTGAAAAGCCTGCTGGTCATGCAGCGCGTCGGCAATGAACTTGCGTCCCAAATCGCTGCGTTGCAGTTGGGATTTGATGCGCTCCCGTTCCGATTTGCTGCGTCCCTGCTCCAACAGGTGGCATAGGATGTCGGAACGTACCTGTGCCAGGATGCTGTCGATGAGCTTGTTGTTGGTGTAGGTGTGCCCGCCGAAACGGCACTGACAGTCGCCGAAAAGCCATACGGCTTTCCGGTGCAGGCTGAAGAGAGCCACGCTGGCTGTAGGGCGGATGGAGGGATGCCGTAGGGCGGCCGTCTCACCGAAACGGGCGCGGCAATAGCCGGCTATGGCTTGTGTCAGGTGGCATACGGCCTCTTCGGCCGAACTGTCGGGCGGCAGCGACCTGACGGATGCTGAAAGCAGACGTGCCGCTACTTGTCCCGGAGTTTCCGGACCATAGGCGGATGTATGATCCTTGCTGGTGGCACCATCAATGACCGCGCAAAAGCACGGGGTGACCACGATGGCATCTTCCGTGGGGATGCCGGGTGCTTTGGGCACAAGGCTGCGCTCGATGATGTCAATCAATGTCGCTGCCGTTTTCGGGAGCCTGTGTCGCTTCCCATTGCCTGTAGGCTTCGATGAGCCGGTTAAGGCCGTAGGCCTTCATCTTGTCGTGATAGATCACGTCGATGCACAGGTCCAAAAGGTCTTTGCAATCGCTTTTGGCAGCTATGATGGAACGGATGTTGTACTTGAGTTTTTCGAGTACGGACTCATCGACATAACCGTTGCTGTCGACCAATTGGTGGAACAAGGAATAGCGGCGGATGGTACGGAACGTTTCTTCCGAAATGTCCATGCAGTGTGTGCCTGTCTGGTTAAGTTGGATGTTGTAAGTCATAAACAGATGTCTTTATGGGTTATTGGGATAACATGCTGAGAAATGCGCCCATCAGTCTGTTGCGTGCCTCTTCTTCGTTGATGCTTTCGAATGGAAAACCGAGGGCCATAACCGTGGATTGCTTGTCGGCATAGGCAATGCCGGCGCAAGTTCCGTCGGAATAGGTGAAACAGGGAAAGGCTTCGCCCACAGGAGCCAGCCGTTCGGGATGGGTCACGGCATAGTGCCCGCGGCCTAAGGCACGAAGTATAGAAAAATTCCAGTCGTTGCCTTTTACGAGTGAGTCGGCGGGTAGGCCGTCGTCTTCGGATGGCGCATAGTGCAGGATATGGGCGGCAAAATCGTGTTCGTGCCTGTTTTTCAGGTCGGAAGTAAGATAGGAACCCGAAACCAGAAGGCTTCCGCCTTGTTTCAGATAATTCTCTATCAAGGTGCGCAGTTGCGGAGTGAAAGTCTTATAGGAGACAATGCTGCTTTCGCCGCAGTCTTTTTGCAATCCGAAAATCAGGTCTACAGCCTTGTAGCTGTCAAGGTTGATGCCACCGCCGACAAGGGCCTCCATGCTGCATGAAGAAAACGAGCAATGCCTGTTGCGGGCTATGGCGCGGCCGTGCAGGTAGGGATAGTCGAAAGTGTTGCCGGCAATCATTGTGCCTTGCAGTTCGGTATCGCTGTAGCCGAATCCGTCGGGGCCTTCTCCGCGGGTTGCCGAAGGGTCGAAATTGAGTTGGCGGCCGCAATATTCGGGACTTTGCCTGTATGCAACTCCAAGGTCGGCATCCAGGTCAAACCCCATGCCCCGCGAATCGTTGACAACGGCAGGGGGGCTCAGACGGGGAAAGCCGTTGACAATCATAACTTCTTTTGTGGCGCCCGAGGCGTGCATCACGGAGAGTTCTTCTGAGGGAAAACTCTTGCCGCCTTCGTTGAAAGCGCAGACCTTGAAGCTGTAGATGACATCGGAGGGAATGGATATGGATGCGGCTGTCGTTCCCCTGATGACCGTTCCGTTGTCGAAATCCTCGCCATCGCGACGCATATAGACGATGTAGCCGTCGGGGCGGGCCGAAGGTTCCAGACTGTCATCTGTGGGAAGCCACGAAAGCAGCACCTTGCCGTCGGGCTGCAGACAGGCGGCAAAATTGCGGATGGGAAGGGGCTGGACCGTGCAGGATGTGCCATGCTGATTGCATACGAATCTCAGAATGGCCTTGTAGATGGCTCTCGAAATGAGAAACTTGAAGTTGGGGTCGTGCCCGTATCGCATGTCGGTGAAGTTTTGATGGGAAAGCATTTCGATGATGGCCGATGGCACTTCGGGCAGACGTGTTTCGCTGTAATTGCGGTCGAATATTTCGCGCCTGGTCCATGTGCGCCCCAACGATTGCGACAGGTCGTTGCAGACGGTATATTGCAGCAAAGAAGCCAAATCGGAAGAAGCATAGCGCGAGATGCCTGAGCGGAATGTTACGGCGGCGGTGTCGTTTTCCGTGGTGTGAACGGCCAAGGTGCCAATGACTTCATTGCCGGAAGCTATGCCGGCATCGCTGTGTACGGCCACCGAAAGCTCGAAAGGCACATGCGTGCCTTGGCTGTCGGGTATGTAAGTGCTGCCACCGCCCAAATAGTTCAACGAATTGGAACGGGCATTGATATCGTCGGCATAGTCGTTGAAACCGTCTTTGGTGTCGAATACGGCGTCGGGCATGCCGCTCCATTGGGCAAAATAGCGCGCCCCTTCCAAATAGCGGGGCAGGCCGCTGGTCTGTTCGCTTTCCAAATCGTTGCCGCGTGCGATGTTTCCCATTCCGCCGCCCAAACGGACAGCATCGGCCGAGATGCTTCCTTTTTGGGAACTGAGATTGGTGAGACTTATACTGTTTTTCAGGCTGTGTCCCTTGTTGAAATGGAAAGTGCCGAGGTAGACCCATGTGCCGCCACCCATTTGCTGGTTGACGCGGATGCGGGTGTCAATGCCTCCGTGCGTCACTACGTAGACGGCATCGCTGACATTGTCGGGCAGGTTCTGGTAAGTCACATAGACGGCATAGCTGCCGCTTTTGGCTATGCGCGGAATCCAGTGGCAAGAGGATACAGACGAGGCATCATCGGTTGTTGCGACGCGGCGTGCCGTACCATCGAAAAAAGGGTTCTCGTTGGTGAGGTAGGTATCCTTTAGACGGGCAAAACCGTTTTGTGGAGATTTTTTCCATGGCTCTTTCCCGTTGTGTTCCATATAGGTCTCTTTGTCACCGGCATCGTTGTCGGTGATTATTTCGTGCGTCTGCCAGTCGCGTTCGCGGGGCGTATACACAACGGCACCGCTGTTTTCGAGCATGGGAATGATGTAGGGCACCACGAGCGACTGTGTAAACAGGTCTTCTGTGGTGCAGAACAGTGCCGGCCGCTGCCATACCCAGTTTCCGAGCTTGCTGCTGAAGTAGCGTCCGTGGCTGGCCCATACGGCTATATGACGGTTTTGAAGTCCCTGGCCGGGGCGGTGGGGCGAAGACAGGTTTTCATACCAGGGATTGCCGGTATAATTGTGGGATCCCCAAAGACGTTCGGGATGCTTGTTGTTTTGCAGCAGGTTGGGAATGAGCGAATCGATTTCCAAACCGAAAGCAAACAGGCGAAGCCTGTAGTCGTTGTAGGGAGACGGAAGCGATTGGCGCAACCTGTTGTAGATGGCTTTGTTGATGTCGGGTGTAAACAATTGGGAAGAGAATCCTTCGTTGCCATATACATCCAATGTATGTGCGTCCTCGTCTAATTCGTAATCATCGAGGCCGATGACAAGCTTCGGCTTGAATCCCGGCAAGGTATAATCGGAAAAGAAGCGTTGCAAGGCTTTTTCCAATATGCCCTCGTTGTCGCTTACGGTCTTTTGTGAAGGCGATGCCGGCAATGGAATGCAGAAAAGCAGGAGTAACAGCGCAAAAAGACTAAACCGCTTCATTGTCAATGGCGAACTTTTGGGGGAATCTGGCGCATTTCCCATATGGTGCATAGTAATTGCATATATCCTTGAAATCTTTTTCAAGGTTGCCACTCGGTATAATCTCGCGCGTACAGACGATGGTCTTGTTGCGATAGTCCAAGGCATACAGCTGAATGGGAATTCCGGCTTTTAAGGCAATAAAATAAAAGCCTTTTTTCCAATGACGCGACAATGAGCGCGTGCCTTCGGGCGTTATGGCGATGTGGATGCTGTCGCATTGACGCACATAGTCTGAAAGACTGTCGGTGAGATGGTGCTTGGATTTTCGGTTGATGGGTATGCCGTCCATGTGGCGGAGCAAGATTCCGAGAGGCCAGAAGAACCAATCTTTTTTCATCAGGAAATGTGATGAAAACCCCATGCTTTTACGGTAAAGAATGCCTAAGATAAAATCCCAGTTGCTGGTGTGTGGGGCAACGCAAATGATGCTTTTCTTGTGCAAAGGAATGGTTACGTGTAGCTTCCATCCCAGAATTTTATAAAGGATGATGCTGCAGATTTTTCTCATGAAAGATGTGTGTGATTAAAAGCGGAGCAGAATGTCGGCAGGGCTTTCCAAAAGATGTCTGATGCGTGATTCTTTTTCGCTTCGTTTCCCTTTTTGATAGTAGTTTTTTACGGCACTGACAAATTCGGGATGGGTTTTCCCGAATGCCATAGGAAGGTCGCGCAGCCACAGTTGTCCGTCTTGTATAAAGGGATAAACTGTTGAGGAGCCCTCGGGGCGTATGCCATACCAGGCGGCGGTGGCATCCTGTGGCGAACGGCGGGATGGCAGGAACCAGCGATAGACAGTGCCGCGCCCGGCCGATGTGGCTACAACACCGATTAAGCGCAATTCGGTGTGCTCTTTGCCGAATATCAGCGATGGTGTTGCAATGTGGCAGGCTTCCCAGCGCGAACAGCCGTTGATGGGAGACTCGCCGGCATCAAGGCTGATAGAGGATATGACGGTGTCGGGATATTGAGCGAGCTCTTGCGTCGCTGGGTCGGCCAGAGAGCATGGCAATGATGGTTTCCAATTGCGGGAGGGGAGGCAGAGCCGTATGGACTGACCGTTTTTGAACATGAGTGTGACGCGTGGCAACGACTGGGTTTGAGCCGTGGCGGTTGCCATGGATAGCAGCAAAAAAACTGCTGCCAGATGATTCCTGAACTTGAACATGTCGCTTTTGTTTCTATTTTGGATGTGATTGATGCAAAGTTACGCTTTTATTTGCTGTATCTTTGCATGCGAATTTATAATTATGCTTTTTTCAATGACGTATCTGAAGAATTTTCCATTGACACTTGCATGCGTGGCGTTGATATGGTTCTTGTGTTTTTGCACTCCGCCATCTACGTCGCTCGATGATGTGCCATTTATTGACAAATGGGTTCATATGGCAATGTATGGTGGGACAACGAGCATCTTTTGGCTTGAGTATTGGCGCTTTGAAGCTGCAAACAAGAAATGGTCTAAGCAAAAGCTGCTGGCATTGGCGGTGGCTTTTCCTATATTGATGAGCGGCTTGATAGAATTGTTGCAAGCCTATTGTACAGGAGGAAGACGTAGTGGTGATTGGATGGATTTTCTGGCCAATTCGTGCGGCGTTGTGTTGGGATTGGCTGTAGGACTTACGTGCATGCGGCATCTGGCACATATGTTGCCCCACCGGAAGAATTAATGCGGCCGGAAATCATCGTCGCTGTCGTCATCAAAGTCAAAAGCTTCGGTGTCGAAGAAAACGGGTGCCGTAAACTGGTCTAAATCGCGCCTCTCTTTTTTTGTTGGTCTTCCCGTGCCTTTGGCTCTGTCTATGAATCCGCTGATGCGGCTCATCTCGAGCAGTTCATATTGTTCGGGTGGTGTGATGTTTTCGAGAATTTCAGGCAGGAGCTTGGCGCCTACGCGATGTTCGATGGGTTGCTTGATGCGAAAGCGATAGGTGATGGGCGGTTTTCGCACTTCAATGATATTGCCCTCTTTGACTGCGTGTGACGGCTTCAGGCGTTGCCCTTGCATGGTGACCCTTCCGTTTTTGCAGGCTTCTGCTGCCATGCTCCGGGTTTTGTAGATGCGTGCAGCCCAAAGCCATTTGTCTATGCGTGCTTCATTGCTCATTTTCCATTGTATTGGTTCATGGCGGTTTGTATGCCCGACAGGCAATAAGTGGCAATCATGTTGCAGGCTGTTTCTACACGTTCGTCCATGCGGGCAAGCTCGTCGTCGTTAAACCTGCCAAGCACCCAATCTACCTGGGCACCACGGGGAAAGTTGCTGCCTACTCCGAAGCGCAAGCGGGCATATTGGTTGGTGCCGAGACATTGTGTGATGCTTCGAAGACCGTTGTGGCCGCCTTCGCTGCCTCCGGGCTTCATGCGCAAAGAACCGAAGGGCAACGAGATGTCGTCGCTAACGATGAGAATGCGTTCAAGAGGGATTTTTTTCTTTTCGGCCCAGTAGCGCACAGCGTTTCCGCTGGCATTCATATAGGTGGAAGGTTTAAGAAGAATAAGGTTTTGGTTTTTGATTCTTGTTTCGGCAATAAAGCCGTAGCGTTTGTCCTGGAAAACAATATTGGACGCTTTTGCAAGAGCGTCCAATATTCTGAATCCCATGTTGTGGCGGGTGCCTTCGTATTCATCTCCGATGTTTCCCAAACCTACAATCAGGTAGTTCATCTTGATTGTTTAAGATGTTTTTCTGTCAGATTTAATTAGCTGTTGGCGGCAGCAGCTGCGGCAGCAGCTGCAGATGCAGCGGCACGTGTAGAACGAACGGTGCATACAAGAGCCTGCTTAGGCGTTACAAGCTCAAGATTGTCATACTGCAAGTCGCCCACTTTGATGCTCTTGCCAATGGTGAGAGCTGTTACATCTATGTGCAGACGTTCGGGGATGTTCTCGTAGAGGCCAAGCACTTTCAAACGACGAAGATGGCCGAACAATGCACCGCCGGCGCGCACACCTTCGGCGTGGCCGGTGAATACAACGGGCACTTCCATGGTGATGGGCTGTCCTTCTGTGATTTGATAAAAGTCTACGTGGAGAACATTGTCTTTTACGGGATGGAATTGAATCTCGCGCATTACGGCTTTGCATTTTTCACCGTCAATGTCTACGTTTACAACAAAGATGTCGGGAGTGTAGATGAGTTTGCGGATGCCTTCGAAAGGCACTACAAAATGGGTTACTGCAACATTTCCGTCAGCGTCTTTTTTGCTTCCGTAAATAACGCATGGAATGTTACCGCTCTTGCGTAAGTCACGAGATGCTTTCTTGCCAAAATCTGTTCTTTTGGTTCCTGTTAAATTGAATTCTTTCATTGTCTTTAAAGTGTTACTCTAAATTAGTTGTAAAGTGCTAATTCGCCATCACACAATGTGAAACCGATATTTGCCCTGTGGGCTAAGCGGCTGCAAAGTTATGCAATCGTTTCGGTTTGAGCAAGAAGAATCGCTATTTTCCTCCTTGTTTCGTAAAAAAACATGGTGTAACCACAATTGGAATGAAAATAAATACCTACTTTTGCAACAAATACAAATCATCGATTCGGTTGCGGAATGATTAATAGAGAAATAGCAAGACTGAAAGTCGTTCAATTGGCATATGCTGATTATAAAAACGGTGGCAAGCAGATGGACGCGGCAATGAAAGAGCTGATGTTCAGCCTTTCCAAGACATATGACTTATACCATTACCTGTTGTTGCTGATAACGAATGTTACAGATTATGCCGAGAAGAAATACGAATCATTGGCCGAACGGTTGAAGGGCATTGATTGTAAAGAACTTCCAAATCCTAAATTCATAAAAAACCGCTTTGCAGCCCAATTGGCTGCCAATGAGCAATTGACAAAATTCGAGGAGAACGGCAAGAACCATAAATGGACAGAAGCAGAGGATGTCATACGAGGTCTATATAAGCAAATAGTCGAGAGCGATATTTATGCTTGCTATATGGATTCGTCCGATGATTCTTATGCCGCCGACCGTGAGTTCTGGCGTAAGGCCTATAAACGTTTTATATGCTATAATGAGGCTATTGACAATGTGCTGGAAGAATGGAGCTTGTATTGGAACGATGACAAGGAAATCATAGACACCTTTGTCTTGAAGACCATCAAGCGGTTTGATGAATCCAATGGTGCCGCCCAACCACTGCTCGCAGCGTACAGCGAAGATGAGGATAAGGAATTTGCCGGTAAACTGTTTCAATGTGTATTTGATTTCAAGAAGGAATATGAGGAACTGATACGCCAGAATACGCGGAACTGGGATTTCAGCCGTATAGCAGTGATGGATTTGATTATCATGGAATGTGCGTTGGCTGAAATGCTCAATTTCCCGACGATAGAAAAATCAGTGACCATGAACGAGTATATCAATATTGCCAAGGTATACAGCTCACCCAAAAGTGCAGGCTATATAAACGGAATGCTTGACAGTATAGCCCGCAAGTTGAAGCAAGAAAATAAACTAACAAAATAATTAAACATGACAACGATGACAGTAATCTTACAGGCTGCAGGGAACGCGGCAGCAGGCTCGGGAATCGGTTTTTGGGTAATGATCATTGCCCTTTTCGCTATCATGTACTTCTTCATGATACGTCCGCAGCAAAAAAAGCAAAAGGCAATTGAAAAGTTTCGCAAGGCTCTTCAAGTTGGTCAAGAGGTAATCACGGCCGGAGGCATACATGGTACAATCCGTCAAATAGACGAAGCGCAAAACATCATCGTGCTTGAAGTGGCAAAAGATGTGAAGATCCGTATAGACCGTGCGTGCATTTATGCCGATTCGACAGCTGTGCAGCAGCAAGCTGATAAGAAGTGATCGAGGTTCTCATCTTGAGGATTAGCCACATCCAACGGTTCTTCTTTTAGATGAAGCATTTGAGAGGCAGATATTTGCGACTGAGAAAGTTCCTATTGCGATTGAGCAACAGGAACTTTCTTGTGTTCATGTTCTTTCTGGCTCTTTCGGCTTCTTTTTGGGTTTTTCTGGCTCTTAACGATGAGTATGAAAAAGATTTTGCCGTGACACTCAGGCTGAATTCTGTTCCTGATCATGTGGTTATCACAACAGAGTTGCCTGCGACTTTCCATGTGGTATTGAAAGATCGCGGCAGTCAATTGCTCAATTACCAATATGCCGGGTTGCCGGCCATCAATTTGGATTTCAGGAACTATGACCGGCAATCCGGGCATGTGGTGCTTTCACCTGCCGACATTGTCAAGTTGTTGCAGCAAAGGCTTTCGCCTACAACAAAGATAGTGTCATACAAGGCCGAGCGTCTGGAATACTATTTCAATAATGGTCTGAACGTGCGCCTGCCGGTGGAGCTGAAAGCTAATTTGAAAACAGAACAGCTCTATGGCATATCATCCATACGTGTAATTCCCGATTCGGTGACGGCATATGCCATGCCGGAGGTTCTCGACACATTGCGTTCGGCAATTACGCAATCACTCAATCTGGCCAACATCTCTGAAAGTCTGGTTTGCAAGGTGAACCTTGCCAAAATGCGCGGTGTCAAGTTTGATCCCTCTTCCGTGCGAGTGAAAATCAATGTGGATCAAATGACAGAGAAATCGGTTGATGTGCCCGTTAAACGTGTCAACTTTCCGGCAGGGAAGACGCTGCGCACCTTCCCTTCCAAGGTGAAGATAATATTTCAGGTCGGCATGAGCATGTATCGTAAAATCACTGCTGACGACTTTACCCTTGTGGTCAACTATGAAACTCTGCTTAAGGCCACGGACGGGAAGATTCAACTCTATCTGAAATCAGTTCCTGCCGGTGTGTCGCATGTGCGCATTGTGCCTTCAACCGTAGACTTCCTTATAGAAGATGTCGTTGAAGAAGACAGTTAGTCTTGGTCTGACTGGCGGAATTGGCAGTGGCAAAAGCTATGTATGCCGCCTTTTGGACCGGCATGGCATTCCCATATTTGATACAGATGGTGAAGCCCGTAAGGAAATGGTCGGTAACAGTTCCATACATCTTTCTTTGCAGGCTCTCTTGTCGGCTTCCCCCTTATTGCCCGACGGAAGTCTCAACAAACCGTTGATTTCTTCCTATATCCAAGGCGGAGACGAACAAACCCGGCAGGTGAATGAGATAGTACATCCATTTGTTCGCCAACGCTTTCGCCGCTGGTTGGAAGCACAGCATGCACCCATTGTTGTCATGGAGAGCGCATTGCTTTTCGAGTCGCATTTTGATGCTGAAGTAACAAACACGGTCTGTGTCACAGCTCCGCTCGAACTGCGGTTGCATCGTGTCATGGCACGCGATGGAAAAAGTCGCGAAGAGGCACTCCGGTGGATGAGTATGCAGATGCCCGAAGACGAGAAGCTGCGAAAGGCAGACTATGTCATCATAAACAATCAGATAGAGCCTCTTGAACCGCAAGTCGACAATCTTCTCGAAGTTTTGTTGCATGGCGCGGCCATTTCTAATTAAGGTTTTTTTTGCTGCTTGACACCATGAAGCCGCAAGAAACAATTATCTTTGCGTTAATAAACACTGAAACAAAACAACGTAAACACGAAACACATGGAAAAGACCATACTCTCCATATCCGGCAAGCCCGGTCTATATCTGTTACTCTCGCGAGGCAGGCAGGCAGTCATTGTAGAAAGCATAGATGTAGCCAAGAAACGGCACACCGTCGGTCTGCGCGACCGTATCACATCACTCAATGATATATCAGTATATACAGATGAAGGAGATGTGTCGCTTACTTCGGTATTTCAATCCATATATAACCAATTCGACCAAAAGCCGCTTGAATTGAGCACAAAAGCAATGTCGAAGGAGCAGCTGGCAGACTTTATGGCAAAAGTGCTGCCCCACTATGATCGTGACAGAGTATATCCCGGTGATATCAAGAAAATCATCAGCTGGTACAACATACTTGTTAACAACGGCTATACCGACTTCGAGACTTCCAAAGACCAGCAGCAAGACAGCTCACAGCCCGAAGCCGACACTCAGGAACAACAGGGTTAGGCATTTCATATATAGATGTGTACAGTTTGTTCGTGCGATGTGTACAGACCGCAGCATGCGATATGTACATATCGTAGCATGCGATGTGTATAGATCGTTCGTGCGATATGTACAGACCGTAACCAGTGATCTGTACATATCGTAACCAGTGATGTGTATAGATCGCGCGTGCGATGTGTACAGATTGCAGCACCCCATGCCTTGCCTTTTTATAAAAACCATAGAGCACATGAGGGATGACCCGTTTGAATGTTGTAACTTTGCCGTAAACATATAATGCAATGATTGGCAGAATAAAAACAAATCGGACCTGGCTTGTAATGCTTATGGTCGTAGCTTTCAATTGTATATTCACAACAGGTTGTGACAATCGTGACGATTGGGACGAGCGTGTTCTGGCGGGAAAGTGGTGGAGTGTAGACGATCCTTCCGACATAGTCTGTCTGGAATTCTATCGCAATCATAAAGGGCTTTGCTCCGAAGATGACTTTTATAACGGTTACACCGAAGACTATTTCACCTGGTTTGTCGATGACGGCTTGATACATATTGTCTTCATGGACGGCAGCAGCTGGATATGGGATTATGACCTTTACGACGGTCATACGGTAAACATCAACGGACGTCTGTTTTCACGCAACCGCAACTACTATTCCAAGCATTATATAAAAGGAAAGATTCCATCTGATACCGCAAGGCTGCAACCAAAGGCTCCGTTCTGACGAAAAAACGCATTTTGTATTGCTCAGAAAAAGATTTTTCGTAATTTTGCCTTTGATAATATCACTTTCTGACCTATATGGACGATTATTACGCGGAAAACAAACGATAGCGAGCCGGAAGTCTGCATCTCATCTTGAGACGCTTTCCTCCCGTCTCGATGATTATTTGGAGGACATAGAGATGCGAACATTTTGGAATATCAACCGTACATTGCGCACGTTAAGCGAATGGCAACCCAATTGCTGGATACAGATTACTTGCCCCACAGACGAGGACGAAGACTATCTTGTAAACGAATTGAAAGTCCCCGACTACTTTCTTGACGACATCAGGGACAAGGACGAGCGTTCTCGTTATGAATTTGACGAGGGGTGGGTACTTATAATCCTGCGTATTCCATATGTTAAGGAAGTGCGCAGCCGTACGCCTCACACAACTGTGCCGTTAGGCATAATCCTTTATAAAGATCTGTGCATCACCATCTGCAACTATGAAACAAACATGATGATAGACTTTGTTTCGTATCAGCAGAAACGCAACCAGGGTTTTACCGATGCCGTAGACTTGGTTTTCCGCCTGTTCTTGTCGTCTTCTGTGTGGTATCTGAAAAGATTGAAACAAATCAGTGCATTGATAGAAGAGTACAAGCACAAACTCGACCATAAAATCAGCAATGAAGACCTTATAGGCCTTTCGCGCTTGCAAGACAGTTTGACATATTTCATTACAAGTATCCGTGGAAACGAAACCTTGCTCTCCAAACTGAAATTCAAGCTCCCCGTAGACGAGCTCGATGCCGATTTGATAGAAGACGTTACCATTGAAATGAATCAGGCACGCGAAACCACCAACATCTATACCAACATTCTTGATTCGACAATGGAAACCTATGCCAACGTCATCAACAACAATATGAGCGGTGTGATGAAAACAATGACATCCATCAGTATTGTGCTGATGTTTCCAACCCTCATAGCCAGTTTGTATGGCATGAATCTGATAAATGGAATGGAAAATACCTGGTGGGGATTTCCATTGGTATGCCTGTTCTCTATTATAGTGGCAGGTACCGCTTTCTTTCTGTTCAGACGAAAGAGTTGGATTTAGTACAATTCAAGTGATGCCGACTTCGTGTTTTTTTGTAATTTTGCAGTACGAGTCGGAAAGAATAATGAACGAATGAAAAAGAAACGCTATGCCAGACCGGACGATGCACATTTAAGAATGCAACTGACGGAAGACCAATATGCCATCACACAACTTGGGCATCGTGAACCACCATATTTCAATGCCTATTGGGACGAAGAGCGCGATGGTATATACGTCGATGTCGCAACCGGAGAGCCATTGTTTCTTTCTACCGACAAATTTCATTCAGGCGGCTGGCCGGCATTCTACAAACCCATAGACCGAAATTCCATTATCACGGAAGAACGTGATATACAGGGTGAAAAAATGACCGAGGTGCTGAGCCGCATAGGAAATACGCATCTCGGGTATGTATTTCCCGACGGCCCCATCGAATTTGGCGGCTTGCGCTACAGCATCAATAGTGCTTCTTTGCGTTTTGTGCCCAAAGAGCGGCTGCGTGCAGAGGGCTACGAAGATTTTCTGCAGTATTTCTGACAGGTAAAGGCAAGTGCCGTTGCCTAAAGTCTTTATGTGGTTTTCGTTCAATAAGGCACTATTCTTTCAAACTCTTACTCTTTGTTCGTTTTTTTACTGTAATTTTGCCACAATAACAGCAAAAGGAGTATCATGAAAAAGAAAATCATTACATTAGGTGAGATAATGCTTCGTCTTTCACCCCGTGGAAACATGCGCTTTGTCCAAGCCGATGGCTTCGACGTGCAGTATGGGGGAGGAGAGGCCAATGTGGCAGTCAGCTTAGCCAACTATGGCAATGAAAGTTGCTTTGTCACCAAGTTGCCATCCAATGACATAGGACAATCTGCCCTCAATGCCTTGCGCCGCTATGGCGTCTGTACAGAGCACATCCTGCGTGGTGGCGACCGTTTGGGCATTTACTTCCTGGAAACAGGCTCGTCCATGCGCCCGAGCAAGGTGATTTACGACCGTGCGCATTCGGCCATGGCGGAAGCCTGTGCCTCCGAGTTCGATTTCAACAAGTGCATGGAAGGAGCCGACTGGTTTCATTGGACTGGCATCACTCCTGCCATTTCCGATTCGGCAGCCCGTATAGTCGAGGCCGCATGCAAGGCAGCCAAGCAAAACCATCTGACCGTGTCGTGCGACTTGAACTTCAGAAAAAAGCTATGGACACCCGAAAAAGCACAGTCTGTCATGCGCCCGTTGATGGACTATGTGGACGTGTGCATAGGCAACGAAGAAGATGCCGAGCTATGTCTCGGTTTCAAGCCTTCGGCCAAAGTCGAAGAAGGCGTGACATGTGCCGAGGGCTACAAAGACATCTTTCAGGAAATGGCCGCAAGGTTCGGATTCAAGTACGTGGCATCTACACTTCGAGAGTCTTTGTCGGCTTCGCACAACGGATGGAAAGCCATGATCTATGACGGTACAACATTTTATGAGTCGCGCCGCTACGACATTCTTCCCATCGTAGACCGTGTAGGGGGAGGCGATTCTTTTTCGGCCGGACTGATTCACGGCTTGCTTCACGGCATGACTCAAGGCGAAGCTTTAGAGTTTGCCGTGGCAGCTTCAGCCTTAAAGCATACAATCAACGGAGATTTCAATCTCGTCTCGGAAGACGAAGTAAAAAGTCTGGCAGGTGGAAACACATCCGGCAGAGTTCAAAGATAACAAGATAAAAACAAAGAATAATGAGTAATCTTTTTGATATAGACGGCTATGTAGTAGTCGTCACAGGCGGAACCGGTGTCTTGGGCCGTTCCATCTGCAAATATCTGGCGTTGCAAGGAGCAAAGGTCGTCGTGCTTGGCCGAAATGCCGGTAAGGGACATGCCATAGCCGATGATATAAAGGAATCAGGCGGTGAAGCTCTCTTTTTGGCAACCGATGTGCTCGACAGGGACGTCCTGGAGCTGAACTTGAATGCTATAATGCAGAAATACGGTAGGGTCGATGCCCTGCTCAATGCTGCCGGCGGCAACATGCCCGGTGCAACAATCAAACCCGATGGCAATATCTTTGAACTTGACATCGAAGATTTCCAGAAAGTGCAGTCGCTCAACCTGACAGGAACCATATTGCCCACACAGGTATTCTTGCGCCCCATGGTAGAATCGGGCAAAGGGTCGATAGTCAACTTCTCGTCAATGGCCGCATTCCGCCCGTTGACGCGTGTTGCCGGCTATGGCATTGCCAAAGCCGGAGTCAGCAATTTCACGGCATTCATGGCAACAGAAGTGGCCAAGAAGTTCAGCACTTCCATCCGTGTAAATGCCATAGCCCCCGGTTTCTTCTTGACCGAACAGAACCGCACGCTACTGACCAACCCGGACGGCAGCTGGACCGAGCGCGGCAATGACATCATACGTCAGACACCGATGAACCGCATGGGCAAGCCTGAAGAATTGTGTGGCACTATACATTACCTTATCAGCGATGCTTCCCGTTTTGTCACAGGAACCGTGGCCGTCGTAGACGGAGGCTTTAATGTCTTTTCCATATAATAAGAAATCCGAAGATGGTACTTTGCGAACAAACATTCCGTTGGTATGGTCCCAACGACCCTGTCAGTCTTTCTGACATACGCCAAACAGGTGCCACAGGCGTAGTAACAGCCTTGCACCATGTTCCCAACGGTGAAATATGGACTGTGGAAGAAATCATGAAGCGCAAACGCGAAGTGGAGCAGGCCGGCCTTACATGGACGGTGGTCGAGAGTGTTCCCGTTCATGAACATATAAAGACACAGACGGGCAATTATCAATTATACATCGAGAACTACAAGAAAAGTCTTGCCAATCTGGGCCAATGCGGCATAAAAGTCGTAACATACAACTTCATGCCTGTCTTGGATTGGACGCGTACCGATTTGGCCTATCCCATGCCCGATGGCAGCCTGGCCTTGCGTTTCGAGCGTGCCGCCTATATGGCTTTCGACTTGTTTATACTGAAACGTCCCGAAGCCTTTGACGAATATTCTCCGCAAGAGCAGGAGACAGCCCGCCGACGCTTTGCCTCCATGAGCGAAGCCGAACGTGAGTTGCTCACCCGCAACATGATAGCAGGATTGCCCGGAGCCGAGGAAAGCTTTACACTTGAGCAGTTTCGCAGTGAGCTGCAACGCTATAAAGGCATCACACCTGAAAAGCTTCGTCGGCACCTCATCAGTTTTTTGAAAGCCATTATTCCAGCAGCCGAAGCAGCAGGAATAAAGATGGTGATTCATCCCGACGACCCGCCCATGCCGATTCTTGGTTTGCCCCGCATCATGACGTGTGCCGATGATTTCAAGGCACTGGTCGATGCCATACCTTCCGAAGCCAACGGCCTGTGCCTTTGCACGGGCTCCCTGGGTGTCAGCAAGGACAACGATCTGGTGGGCATGATAAGCCAATTCGGCGACCGCATACATTTTGTGCATTTGCGGAGCACCAAGCGCGATGAAGAAGGCAACTTTGTGGAAGCAAATCATTTGGAGGGCGATGTGGATATGTATGCTGTGATGAAGGCTCTTCTTGAATTGGAGCAACGTCGCGGCTCATCCATTGTGTTGCGCCCTGACCATGGTCACCAGATGATTGATGACCTGACGAAAAAGACCAATCCCGGTTATTCCTGCCTTGGGCGTTTGCGCGGTTTGGCCGAGCTGCGCGGTTTGGAAATGGGAATAGCCAAAACATTATATGACTGTTAAAACCAACCGACATGGCCAGATTTGATAAAATCCAGGTGTTACAGAAAATTGGAAGCACAGGCATTGTGCCTGTCTTCTATCATTCAGATGCCGAAACGGCACGGCAGGTGTTGCGTGCCTGCTATGAAGGCGGCATCCGCGTCTTCGAGTTTGCAAACAGAGGCGATTTTGCTCATGAAGTGTTTAGAACCCTTGCCGGATATGTGGCAAGCGATTGCCCCGACATGTCGCTCGGTGCAGGTTCTGTGGTAGACGAAGCCACGGCATCGCTTTACATGCAGAATGGAGCCGACTTTATTGTGGGTCCCTTGTTTAATCCTGCCATAGCTCGCGTGTGCAACCGTCGCGGCGTGCCTTATGTTCCGGGTTGCGGCACTGTGTCCGAAGTCGGCTTTGCCCAAGAGGCGGGTTGCGACCTCATCAAGGCCTTTCCGGGCGATGTGCTTTCGCCCAAGTTTGTCAAGGCCTTGCTGGCTCCCATGCCTTGGTCGCGCATAATGGTTACCGGTGGTGTTGAGCCTTCGGCCGACAACCTGCAGGCCTGGTTCCGTTCGGGAGCCTATTGTGTGGGGATGGGCTCAAAGCTCTTTCCGAAAGAGGTGGTCAGAAATGGCAATTGGGAATATATATCTGAAAAGTGCCGCGAGGCATTGTCGATAGTTCAATCTTGCAGAGCCCTATGAAACCATTCATCAACGAGGATTTCCTCTTGCATACAGAAACGGCTAAGCATCTGTATCATAAGCATGCCGAAGGACTGCCCATTATAGACTACCACTGTCATCTCGATCCGCGCATGGTGGCCGAGGACCATCGCTTTGCAGATATCACCGAACTATGGCTTGGCGGCGACCATTACAAGTGGAGGGCGCTGCGTGCCAACGGTATTCCCGAACATTACATCACCGGTGATGCTTCGCCATGGGAGAAGTTTCAGAAATGGGCCGCAACGATGCCTTATGCCTTGCGTAATCCGCTTTATCACTGGTCGCATCTTGAGCTGAAGACGGCTTTCGGCATTACCAGGCTGCTCAATGCCGATACGGCCCGCGAAATATATGACGAATGCAACGAAAAGCTGCGCCAGCCCGGTTTTACGGCCCGCGGTCTGATGCGGCGGTATCATGTTGAGGTGGTCTGCACAACCGATGACCCTGTAGATTCGCTCGAATGGCACAGGAAAACACGCGAGAGCGGCTTCGAGATACGCATGCTTCCGGCCTGGCGCCCCGACAAGGCAATGGCCATAGAGTCGC
>ERZ808286.564-NODE-564-length-23752-cov-38.068785_pt1 | contig 23752 bp, 43 predicted proteins | sample MGYA00521276_ERZ808286 | MGnify/ENA primary metagenome ERZ808286 (study PRJEB31516, sample SAMN03275607) | gut metagenome | biome: mammalia-associated habitat; material: feces | host: Papio cynocephalus | place: Kenya | collected 2012-08-01 ... | reverse complement strand
TATCGGTTAAAGCCTTGGTAGCGATAACAGGAATACCGCAGATAGTGCCAACCTAGCCATTATAGATAACCTGTCCCATCATAGCAGACTTGTAATCTTCATCCTTGCGTAAAGCAGCTTTCCACTTGTTAGGGATAAGAATGAATAGCTGGCTTTCATCTTCAAGGTTAAGAGCACTGATAGCATCAACAATAGTATCATAGTTGAGTGCTCCACCCTTTGCGAAGGTAACGCCAAGAGTAACGTCAGAGCCAGTAATAGCAGAAATGAAATCAGAAGTCATTTTGTTCGTCATAACCTGAACAGCACCCTTCATCATACCATCAACGATATATGGGTCTTTCATAGCTTCTTCATCAGTGTAATCATAAGCCTGTTGGCAGAGTTTAACAGTGTAATCCTTGCCAGTGTAAGAAATGCTACCACGTTTAGCGGCAGTATTGCCAACGCCGTTAGCTAATTCTTCTGCTTCACCAGTGTAGGTGTAAGTATTAACGGTTTTCTTCATACCAGCACTTTCAGCTAGTTCATTATCAATCGTCATTAAAGAACGAGTATTAAGAGCAGTAGTAAGTAAATCCTTAGCTACGCTTTCTACAACAAAATTATTATATACTGTGTTTGCCATTGTAAATATCTCCTTTATTATTTAAATAATTGGTTGAATAATTCAGGATTGTTATTAAGCAAGTTCTATCTTTCAATGATACTCATTTTCTTAGCCTGCTCCTTCGTGATTGCTTCATCAGGCGGCAGGTTCTTCTTTGGTGCGGAACTACCTAAACGCTTTTCAACCTCTCTCTTTACACTATCCTTAAATGCCTTTTCCAAAAGGCGAATGTTAGAGTTCATCGTTTCAGCATCTTCCGCAATTACAAAATCAACTAAACTTAATGATAATCCCTTATCTGCTAGTATCTGACTAGCGGTATTTTTATTTTCTGCTAGAGCAAGTGCCTTTTCTTTTTCAGCTATTGCCTTTTCACGCTGCTCTAACTCATATTGAAATTTTTCAGATTCATTCATCTACGCAAGTTTTTGTGCTTCCTTAATCTTGGCTTCATTGTTTTTAGCCTGTTTCTTTAATGCCGAAGTAATACGTCTATCTACTTCTGATTGAAGCATCTTGTCAACTTCTTCTTGCGTATAAGTCTTTGTTTCAGTTCCAGTAGTAGAAGTATCAGTAGTAGTATCTACGCCTGTGTTCTGATTGTTTAAATTTCCATCCATAATAATTAACCTCCTAAGTTATTGCGATTGCCGCAATCCCTTTTCATAAATTATATAAATTAAGTTTGGCTTTATTAGCCACCCTTCACATAGATATAAAAAACAGAACAGAGTATTTTAACTACTCTGTCCTGTCTTTGAAAAATTTTTTATTCTTCTTTTGGTTGCTTATTTTGCTTATCTTGAATCGCCAGCATAACTAAGTATCTACCCATTGACAAGCCTAGGCTTTCTGCCTTTTCTTGTATCATTTGCTTTTCTTCTTCTGTAAGCCGAATTTGAAATACCGCAGTCTTTGTAGCCATTACACAACCTCTTTACTATCCAGATAGCAACTATCAGGACACAAATCTATTTTGTTATCCCATACAACATTACTATCTATATTGGGGTTTTTATCCCAAGCTACACAGCCGCAATCATCAATATAGACACGCTTAAATACTTCCATTGGCTTTAAGCAAGCAAACACACCGTCAAGCGGTTTAACGTCATACAAGCGTTTTTCGCCGTTGTTATACTCCAATAGCAAAGTATAATCATCATTCGCTTTTACGCCTACAAGACGTTTCCTGCCGTTCTTAAAGTATTCTTCTACTCTTGGTTCAAGCATTATTTTACCCCCTTTAGGCATAGCAAGATTGAACCGTTTATTTCAACGGTTCAATCGGGAACAAATCTTGCTTCTGTTCGGCTAACTGCCAGTTCTCTAACAGTTCTTCTTGGTGAAGTGCTGTCCAGCCTAATAACATCTTTAACTGCTTGTTCGGCAAGCTGCCTTCAAGCACTTCAATGTCATTAATTGAAATAGCAACTTCATCAGAACCATACTTTGCGTGAAAATGCGGCGGTTGGTGTTCTCGCCAGTTCATATAGATTTTGATACCGCGGAAAATACAGATTGTAGGCATATAAGCAACCTCCTTAATTACAATCCTATTATAGCAAATTGTAATTACAGTGTCAATACCTTTTGGAAATTATTCTTGTGGATTATCAATTTCGACATAGTTTTCAATAGTGTCATTACCACCTATGAAAAGTGTCTTAGCATACAAGTGTTCTTGTTCGCCGTTCTTAGTTCCTTCTTCTGGATTATATGGATTAACAGGAACCTATAAATATCTTGGCTCTTTCCAGTCAAACACTTTTCCTTCATCTGCATCATATTGAATTAATTGAAACTCTTGTGCTTTCATCTTCATATTCTCCTTCCATTAAGTAAAAGATACAGTCCAGCCTTTAGCCGTTGCTACTGCTATTTCTGCATCTGTTAAAGTATTAATAGCACCACCATCTGTTTTCGCACCAGCATTACCCTAAAATACTATGGTATTTGTTCCTCCATTAGCATCTAAATACGGCTTTGTATTTGGCAATGAATTGATTGTTTCAACTGCGTTATCGTGATTATAGCGTGAATAGTTAATATCATTGCTCCACCAATCATCGGTATTCTTTAAAGCGGCATATGTAGTATCACTGTCTACTTTTTTACTTGAATCAAACGACATTGTCATATTATAGCCAATACCATAACCAACATAATTATTCAAGCTAATCACTTGGCTTTTCCATTGTCTATATTCTGTTCCTTCTGGTAATGGAGCAAATGTAACGCTATCTAAACTATATGTTTCGTTAAAAGTGGAATCGAAGAAATTACTCGTTATAGGAACTGTCCCGAATATGGGAAGATTATTTAACTTTCTTAGCTAATAACAATTCTTAAATGCTTCGCTGTATGGATTTAAATATGAAGTCGAACTAGAAAACTTACTAGCAAGTGTCAGCCAGCTTGACGGGATTTTAGTAATATACTTAGCATTACTGAACATACTATTCATATTTAGATATGAATAAATTTTAGAAGAAGCCATTGAATCAAAAAAACCATCGGGAATATTATCCAAAATATAGCCGTTAAATATACTTGATATATCAACAACATAATCCGTTGTTTTAGTCATAACAATTTTAGGAAAACCGCCGGTAAGCATAGCATTATAAAACATAGAATTACAGCATAATTCATAATCACTATTAATCTGAATTGATTGACAGTTTCCTTTATAGCTATTAAACATATACGCCGTCGAACTAATCTTTTCAGTTGTAATTCTATTTCCGTAATTATCAATTATCCATTTTAATTTGTTTTCACTAAATAACTTCTAGCAATTACCAGTTAGCTTTAAATCGGCATCGGTAGGAACATACCCACTACTACCGCCGCTTATTGCAGTAATTGCCGCCGCCATTTCTGCGGGTTTATATGTAGTGGTTTCTCCGTTCTTTGCTCTAATCGCATTTCCAATAGCCGTTAAACTACTATCATTTACTAATACATTAGGCATTAATAAGACACCTCATTTCCATCTGTAATAGCACCAATAGCAGAAGAAATCATAGTTTGAACTTGTGCCGTCGTGCTATAATTCGCAAGGCTCTAATGCTCTGTTAAATATCCTGCATCATTCTCAAAAGCACTTACCTTGGTTGGAACTTCTGGAATTACAATCCCAGCTACTTTATCATCTACATACTTTGTAGAAGCTAATCCAGTAATAGAAGGAATTGTAGGTTTATCAGCTAAATCATTATAACTACCTGTTTTTGCTACAGTAGATAAATCTGCGGTTTTCGCATATCCGTCTAAAGAAGGAACCTCTATAGCAGCCACCTTTTCATTTACATATGCTTCACTGGCTAACCCCTCTACACTTGGAATGGTAGGCTTATTAGATAAGTCGCTATAATCGCCGCTTGTAGCCACATCTGCGAATTCAGGCTTATTCTATACCTTACTCCAATCAACAGCATCGGCAATACCGCCACCAGTTGCCGAAAGAACGCCGTTTGTAATAGATAAGCCACTACCTACCTTTACGCCGCCTAAAGTCGTAGCAGACGCAGTAGGCAGTTCATAGGCGGCAGGTATCTTGTTTTCAATAGCACTTACTTCACTTTTGGTAGCTAGATTGCTAATGTCTTGGTGTTGCGTAAGATAACCTGCATCATTTGATAATTCACTTACCTTTGTAGGAACTTTAATCTTATCAATGCTTTTCTTTATTTGGCTATCTGTTTCACCCTTTGTGTAGTAGTTGCTTAAATCGCCGCCACCACCGCTTGAATTAACCTTTAAATCCGTATAGTTTAATACTCCAATTAATTCTTCCATTATTGGCATACCTCCTAACCAATTTCAAAAAATGAGATTGGAATAATTGTATTCACAATATCACCATTCTTTAATTCAATATCATATATGTAAGTTCCAACAGCTAAGGAATTAGTATCAGCCGGTTCTAATGTAAATACACCATCTACGGCGGTTTTCTCTATTAGCACTTCATTATTGGCATTCTTGCGAACGCATAGACGAACAACATCTAACGAAGTTAATTCATATGCCGTTTTATTTTTAGTAAATACATCAACCTTGAAGCTGGCACTATCACCTTTTGTTAGATAGATTTTATTCATCTTCTTTATCTAAAACATTACATTACCTCCTTTATTTAATTACGCCTAAAACAGCACAGCGGCAATTAGAATGAAGCGGCGGGTAATTAACACCTGCTTCTGCTTCTGATAGTTTAAAACGCTTGCCGTTCATTTTGCTACAGATAGGACAAGTTCTTTCATCGTGTGCAGATAGGATTTCATATTCATCTAATCCAGCTTCTTCATATTTGTTCATTGCCGCCTTATTCTATACATAGCTTAATTCTGTTCGTGCTATTCTATCGGCTTTTCTATAACCTACATTGAATGTTTCCATCAATGTTTTTACCAGTTCATCTTTGCTTACGCCACGGCTTACACAGTCAACTAAGCCTTTTTCAAGTGCCACCTGTAATTGTGCTTTATTCTGCCATATTCTATTGCTCCAGTGCTTGCCGTCTGCACACCATATGCTGTTAATTACTTCTTTTGCTGCCTTTTGGTTGAACTCTCCGCTAAACCCTATAGACTTTCCAACAGAGGAAGAAGTAATAGCATACATATCAAGCAACTTCTATTTTGTAATTACTATTTCCTCGCCGCCAAGAGCCTTTAGCTACTTATTCAAACTTTTCATCAGGCTAAAATAGCGGTTATACTTGTATAAATCACTTGCTAATAAGGTATCGTTTCCAGAAGCAATAATAATTTCATCATATAGCTATTCAATATCACGACTAACTGCTTTTAGTGCCTGTTGGTATTGCTTCTTTAATTCCTTCTCATATTCCGCCAATGTCTTATCGTATAGTAAATCACGCTGTTCTAATTGCCGTTTTTGCCAATAATTCATTCAGCATCATCCTATTCATTAGTAGAAGCATTATTAAATCCATACATATCCATATTCATTTCTTTTTGCTATTGGATAAGTTCATATTCTGCGTCAACATCTTTGATAAATGGAAGTAAAGATAAAAGTGTTTTGTCGCTTACAATTCCTCTTAATTGATTGATAACTTGTGCGGTATCTGTGATATTTTGTGGTAAATTTCTAGTAAATACAATCTATACATCACGCCAAGTATTATCACCATTTGTAAGTCTAAGAACAGCACATATAAGTTCAATACGCTTCTACAGTGCCTTCGTCATATTAGCTGCAATATTAGAACTAACATTTTCAAAACCAACCAGCTTATAACGCATAGCAATTCCTGATTGTGATAACATCTTTTCATCTGTAAAATCAGGAGAATTAGAAATCTTATGAATTGTGTCATTAATATTCTTTAACATATTCTCAATTTGAGTATCGCTTACACTCTTGGTTAAATAGCTGGCTTCTGCATCTGTATCCATCAGCAGCACACGGTTCTGTTTCATGGCAACTAAATCATCAGCATCAGCCTAACAGCCTTTAAGCACTAAATAAGCATCACAGAAGGATTCAAAATCATCAACTTCACTTGATAACAGCTTGTTATAAGCGTCTTGTAATGTCATTACCTTATCAAAAATGCTTTCTTCATCAGTATTCAAGTTAAACACTGTAATAGGAACTTGATTATATATATTAGGCTTTTCTTCCAATAGAGAAAGAGTAGCAAAGGCGTTACTGCTCTTGTATTTGCGGATGAAGTCATTACCATATACCTCAATATAATATTCATCCTAATCATTGTTTACTGTATCGGCTACATAATAGCGGATAACGTAAAGCAAATCATTATTCAAATCATTAGAATAGATAGGAATACATTCACGGCTGTCTAATACCTTGAAGCGTTGTCTGGCTTCTTCATCTACATAATTGATTTCATAGGATTTGCCGAAGATTAAAGCATTGCGTAAGTATTCATTATCTTCTGTTCTAACGTCATTGTAGTTCAATACATCTTGAATAGCATCAAAATCATTAGGTGAACTATATGTAATATCAATACCTGTCAAATATCCTAAGTAATTCTATACAATGTTGAAACAATAATTAGTAACAATGCGGTTGCACGGCTTACCAACATCTGTAGCTATTTTATTCATAATTTCTTGATTGCCTTTGTAATACTTCCAATACTTATTTAGCTTTGGCTTTTCTTTAAGTTCAAATTGCTAAATAGTATCAGCTATATAACGTTCTGTTAAATCTGCTTGTTTATCTATTATAAACAATTAAATTACCTCCTTCATAATCCAAGTAAAGCCTTATCAAATGACTTTAGCTTGCTTTTGGTATATATATCACTATAAGCATAGCCTAAACCATCAATAGCGTGTGAAAATTCGTGTGTAGTATCTTCGGTTAGCTACTCTGTTTTCTTATCCAATAGATAAGAGAAATTTTCAAGTTCTGTTATCAGGTTTTGACAGGCGGGGCTTATAATAATCTCTTGGTTTTGTAAGAAGCTAATACGTGCCTTTACACTATTCTAACCTTTAATACAAGGAACAGCGTTAAAACCTTGTCTGCGGAAGAAGTCTATGCTACGCGGTTCTGCGGAATCCATAAAGATTTTAACCTTATGTAAATCCATCTGGTTCATTGCCGCCGCCACTTCATCAAGCTAACAACCACGCTTATAGAACTCATTAAATACATAAATGCGTTTGTTCCCTGCATCATATAGACTATCAATTACTGTTGTCGGGTCTACATAGCCAAAATCCGCACCTGCTCTATGTTCCAATCCAGAAGCAGCCAATGTAAGAACATCAAATTCTTCAACACGCCAATTATGGAATACAAGATTATCGACGTTAATTCCCCAATCGCCATCACAATAAATACGTGCCTTTGCCGGATTCCTTATATACAGTTCTTCTAGTGTAGAAACATATTCTTTACTTAAAAATGGGTTATCTTTGTAAGTAGTCTATGAGAAATAGAATGACTGCGGCGGGTTTACTTCGCAGAAATCATATAACCAATGATTTTTAGTTATAGGGTTAAACGCCATTATTATTTGCTGGTTCGGGTTTGTCCCACGCATACGCAAGTTTAACTGTTCTACTATGCTTTTAGGCACTTCATAAACTTCTTCAATAAAGATAGTGCCGATATTGGTTAAGGATAATAATTTTGTTTCTTCATCCAATCCCATAAAAATTATCTCGCTGCCGTTAGGGAACTTAATATTGAAGTCTGTTTCTCTAATCTTCACAAAAGGAATTAGCTTCCACTTCGTCAACACTTCCTTAAAAAGTGCAAAACAGGTATTGCGGATTGTCGTTCCATAGCGGCGGCACACCAACACTTTTATTTTCTCATTAATACATCTAACTATAATCTTCTATGTAATGAAATAGCTCTTGCCGCTACCAGCACTTCCTTTATATACTTCAAACCTATTGGAATAATCCAATAGTAAAGGAAACAGAGTAGGCGAAAACAGGCTTTTCTTTATATTAAGTTCTATTTGCGGCATTACTGCTAATTATTCTTCTTTTCAATGTTGTTTTCGCGTGTAAAATAGAACACGATAATTATAGAGAACATATTAATGAAATCGCTTGCCACAATCACACCTGTTAAAGCAAGAACAGCGAAGCAGATAACCATAATAAGGCTAACTATGCTTTTAACATCAACTAATTTTGCTAATTTTTCTTTTAGTAAATCCATCTTAATTACTCCTCTATATTAATTTTTATTACTGTCTCTACATTTGCATTAATATTTTGATTTTGTAAAGACATTTGTTTTTGTAATAAATCAAGTGCTTTCAACTGTGCTTTTGCATCATATTCCTTATCGCCTTTTTCAGCAAATGCGATATCAGCAAGTTTATTTGCTATACGTTCAGGGGTTATCATTGCACGTTCAAATGCTTCCTTTTGGAGCTATGCTATATAGTCCTTTACACGCTGCCTTTTTAACACTTGGCTTCCATTGCTTCTTGCAGTATCAAGGTTTGAAGTATTATATGCTTTTAAATACGCCTTTTTAATATCATAGCATTCTACATAGGCTTCACAGAATGCTCTTTCTTTTGGGGTTAATTCATCATTATGTGGTGCTGGCATCATCTTTCACTTCCTATCTTATAGGACATTGCACCGATTAACATTCCAAGAGTGAAGATAATCACACCTGTAATCATACCTAATATCATTGCACATCCTCCTTGCCGCCATACATCGGCGTATATTTTTCTAATATCATTTCAATTTCTTTATTACATTCATCAATAAGGCGTTGGCTAAATGCCATCCAACGTCTGTTCCATTCTTCAACGCCGATTTCCTACATTTTCTTATCGACACTATTCATTCTTTTTACCTCCATAACTATAATTCTTGTTAGCTCTATAGAGCAAATTTTTAATTCAATGAGTATTTGTAAGAACCTGAAAATTTTTCGGCTCCAAAAGCAAAACTAAATAATTAGTCTTGCCATTCATGTTTAATGCAGCTATATTTGCGTGCTAAATCAGTTCTAAATACATATGCCTTAGATACCTTATTATCCAAGTTATCGTTAAAAATTTTTACTTCCCCGTGTTCCTCCAAAAGAGAACAAGTAAGAGGGAAGTCTAATATGTAGCCGTGCCGTTTTACCATATCATAAATACATACATAATCAGCCTTACACTTGAATAACCATCCTGCACTTACATAATCGCCACGCTACGCTCCTGCTTCAAAAAAGAAATTACCTGTTTTATTTATGCGGTAATCTGCCTTAACTTCTAAGCCTGCGGTTTTGCCATTTTTCTTTATCAAGAAATCTATATCAATTTTTTGGTAATCAGGCACTTCGGCAACATCTACAACTTCTATTCCTCTTGATTGTAAATGCTCCTTTACTATTTGTTCTGCTTGCTTTCCTTTACTTTTTTGCTATTGGAAACCATTCATATTAATCACTCCTTCTTATGGTTATAAAAAAGACAGTAATGAAATTAATCATTACTGTCCTGTTCTTGTAATATTTCTGATAGTGTTATTGTGCGTGCTTTTTCATTGATTGTGTAATTGTGCCAGTTGTTATAAATGGGATATTGAATGTTGAGCGGCGGCTTTAGCTTGTTTATGTAGTAGGCTTCTTTATTACCTAATTCATTACTGTTTTTGTATGTGCGTTTTGAATAACATATTACATCAAATCCAATAGGAAGATTAGAAGATAAGGCTTGCTATAGGATTATGTATTTGTGCGGAAGGTGCGTGCCGTGCTTGATTTCTGAAATGTGTTCTGCTATGCGTTTTAACATATTGGTGCTTTTGCCAACATAGACAATGATGTTGTTGATTTTAATGGCGTAAATGCCGGGGTGTTTGTATTTGTTTACTTTGTTTACGTCGGCGGCGAGGGTGACATATTCGGCATCTATTATTGATTTAGATACCATTAATAGCTTTTTACCTTTTGGCACGCAATACAGAATTTTACTTTATCGGCATCATCAAAAGAAGATTTAGGCGTTCCAGAAGCAATGATAGTAGTTATCCATTGTTTGCCGTCTGCGGTTAAGGCATCACTGTTATAGCACCAATAGTAAGAGTAAGGAGGAATATCAGGTTCGTCAGTGTATTCATAAAGTTTGCCTTGCTTCATTACTGCATCATATACGGCGTTAAAGGTTGCTTCGCTTACTGTTATTGAATTAGGAGTGCGGGAACGGCGGCTAATTTCTTTGGCAAATTTACTTTCATCTAATTTATTGTAGTATTGAAGAAGGGTGTCTACATTAGTTTTAAATTCTGGTTTGCGGAATAAGGCAAATCCCCATTTGCACCAATCGTCATAACTGGCTTTTGATAAAGCTAAATAAATCCATTCTTTAGTAAGGTTCATCTATTCTTGAATGGCTTCTAATTCTACTTGCTTATCAAGGGGTAAATCTTCAAAATGGAAGCCTACATTCATCTTTAAAAATCTCTCTTTATTAGTCATTGTTTATGTCCTCCTTAAAAATCTAACTTGTTATCTTTTGGATTAACACTACCATCACCACAAAGGGAAGGGGAAGTGCAAAGTGGCGTACTTGCGTTAGCAAGTAGCGAATTACATTCTTTATTATTATTGTTATTGTTATTCACAGTATCATTGACAGTATAATTCTCATTAAGGTTTTTTCGGTTTTTTCGCTCTTTAGAATACTCTGGATTGCTTGTATCATATTGTTTTAACTTGTTTTCTACTGTCTTTACTGAACATCCCATATAGGCGGCAATTTGATTGTTAGTCATTCCTTGTTCTCTATATTTTACCATATCCATCATAGGATATTTAACAGGTCTGCCACCTTTACTACCATTCTCTTTAGCTGCTTCATATCTTGTTTTAGCGGCAGAAATAGAAGTGGCGGCTTGCTCAAATCCATACAACCATACATCACTTTCTTCTTCTGGTATAACACCATATAAACCAAATTCCATTATTGCACGAAGTAATTCTAATTCTTCTTCTTTTTTGTTTCTTTTATGAAGTGCATTTGCCTATTTATATACACTCTCATAAAATACAAAACTGCTTTTATTATCAATAATATTTTCCATTATTATTTTTCCTCCTAATTATTAAGTTCTTTAATTATGATTTTATTTACCAGTTTTGATACTGTTATTTCTTGTTCTCTCGCCATCTTATATATTTTTTCTTTTTCTTCTGGCGATACTCTAATTGATATAATTTCTGTTTTGATTGCCATATCATTTCCTCCTGATTTAGTTTACGTTTACACACCCCTCAATAAAAAAGCTGGTAGGTGCCTGAAGCCTACCAACCTTTTTAACTAAATATTGTTAAGGAGTGAAAAAACAAATAGTGGTTAATACCTTTTTAAAACTCGTATTCGTAAGAAGAATAACCTAATGCTTTTAAATTTCTTCTATCTTACATCTATATATAAAAAATACTATTATAGTATTTATTACTGTTGTCCTGCCGAATTTGTGAATTTTTAATGAACAAATCATAAGACTAAGGCGGGTTAAGGGTAGGAATAAAAACCCAATTTATTTATTTTGATAAAAAGGAACCTTAACCCGCCACATCCCATTGATAATTAATTAAAACTAACACTAAATACAGCATAATAGCATTTCAAGGGTTCACGGCAAACTCTAAGCATCGTGAGAATAATACTTTGTATATTTAAATACGGTTCGCTATCCTTATCTTGCTATATATATTATAAAATATATTTTTTAAATTATCAAATTTTAACCAAAATTTCTTATTACTATTGGATTAATTAATATATCCATTAGCAACTTCATTAGCCATACATCTAACTTCTTTACCTTTTTCATCATAAATAGTAGTATAATTTGTGAGATTGCTTTCAATACCCTTGATACCATCAACTACCCATTCGTAATCATCATCCATATTTTCAATCATATCCCAATCTCCATCAACTGCTTTACGCAGTGCTTCAAATTCATCATTAGCTTCAACCGCAACACAAACAGGAACCTTAACATACTTCTCAACGTAATACTTAGACATAAATAATAATCTCCTTCAAATTTTTAATTTATTTCTTATTTCTTAACTTGTAGATATATTATATAATATTTTTTAATAAAAATAAATTAATCCTTGACTTATCTTACTATTGGAGTTATAGTAGTAGTGTAAGTTAATCCAATAGTCAACATAAACAAAAATTTAATAAAGGAGTTAGTTATTATGGCAAAAGAAAAGACTAAAAAGGTTGAACTGGTTGCCAAGGATGGCACTAAGGCGGCAGACATTAACCAGCAGTTCATTATTAACTACTGCGTTAAGAACAATGAAGTTGCTTGGTTGAAGGAGCAGCGGAACACCGAAGTTAAGGCTTTAAAGTATCCGCTGTCTGACGCTCCTGTTAATGAAGGCGGCAGACGCAAACAGGACAAGACTAAGGCTCCTACTGAAACTACCCGCCACTATACTTTCCTTGAAATCAAGCAGCATTTCATTGCTAAGTTCTATCCTGAACTTGTTCCCGCAAAGAAGCCTAAGAAAGAATCGTTCTTTGACTTAATCGACAAGCTTTAAATGAAATTAACCCCTCTTAGCAATTAAGCTAGGAGGGGTTACATTTTGTAATCATTTTTCCGCACTTTTGGTATTGACTTCAAATATTTTTTCTGCTATACTCTACTTTGTTCCAAGGGGAATCAACTATGGCAATCAGCAAACCAACTTGGCAATAATCAGCCAGTCGAAGTTGAAAACCCCTTGAAAATCAAGGGAAATTTGCTAGTGTGGCTCAGTCGGTAGAGCAGCTGATTCGTAATAATGCCTCCGATTTTGCGTCAGAAAATAACCCAGACAACCCTTGATTTTCAAGGCTTGTCTCTTTTTTTACCCTCTTTTTTGAATGGCTGATTTCACTACACCATATAGAAAATAAAGTAATCAGGTTTTGAATGGTTGATTATTAGGGTTGATTTCCTCCGTAGAGTATTGTAATATAATGTATGGAGGTTGAGACGCAAATGAAAAGGAAAATTCAGGAAAGAAACACCTACGTTACCTTAGAGCAATCCTTTAATGAGTTTATCCAGCAGAAAGAAGCTAATGGGTTATCCCCTGCCACGCTCCGCAATTACAAGTTATCCTATCACATCTTCTTTGACTACAATGAGTTTGATAGCGAAACTCCAATTACTGAAATTAACCAAAATCTCATTAATAAATGGATTAATCATATGCGGAAGGAAGAAATTTCTCCTTCTAGCATTAACCACTATTTGCGTGATTTCCGCACCTTCGTTAATTTCTGCATCAAGCGTGAATACATTGATGTTCCAATAGAGATTAAAGAAGTTAAGCAGCAAGAAGAACTTCCTAAATTCTATAGTGATGAAGATATTGAAAAGCTATTAAGGAAGCCTGAAAACAATGACACCTTCGCTAAATGGCGTATGTGGGGTATCGTTAATTTTGTTCTTGCTACTGGTGCCAGAGCTGCAACCATCCGCAACATTAAGTTAGACGATATTGATTTTGATAATGGTGTGGTTAATCTTAGTAATCATACCAAGAACCGCGAAGCCTTAAATATCCCTCTTTCCTCTACCTTGGAAAATGCTCTTAGAGAATATACACGCAAATGGCACATTTCAGATTATTTGTTCCCTAATGTTGGAGACGAACAATTAACTGACGGAGCATTAAGAAGTGCCTATGTTCGCTATTGCCAAGATAGAGACGTAGAACAAACTAATATACACGGCTTGCGGCATTCCTTCGCACGTGCTTGGATTATTAACGGCGGCAATCAGTTTAAACTACAGCGTATTATGGGACATAAAAACTTGTCTATGACTAACCGCTATGTTAAGCTGTTCGCACAAGACTTAAAAACAGATTATGAAAGTTATTCCGCACTTGATGTTATTAAGAAGAAGTCTAAAAGAACCAGTCTGTTCAAAAAGGGTAGGTGAAAACACCTACCCTTCTTTTTTATTTCTCTAGCTGTTCTATTTCCTCTTGGATTAACTTAATATTGGATTCAGCCTTATACATTCTGTCAATTAAGTTGTTATGCTTATCTACCTTTTTCTCCAACTATTCGACACGATATTTCATAAGATTGTTGCTTATAACAGCAGATAAAACACCGCTACTGATAGTTCCAATCAATGCGATTATCGCAACTATAATTGTTTCCATAGCCTTCTCCTTTTGGATTAGTTAATGCTATAGCTTATAACATAATTTTTACTTTCATCATCATAGCTGATATTAATATTATCTACCTTTGTATATTGATACTGTAAAGGTATTTCAACTTGATTATCATTTATGATTTTGATTGTTGTGAATCCTAATTCGTCTAATTGCGGGACTGTTGGAAACTAAGTCTAATCATTTACGCTTACTAAATTGATTGCGTGTAAGTTCTTTCCAAATTCATCCATAGTTTCAGTAAAACTACCTACTTCAATTTCTTTTGTGTTATCTAATACAATCTTCATTGTAAAACCTCCTGTTATGTATTAAGAGCCGCTACAACTCTATTTATTGCTTCTTTTAGTGCCGAACTGCTATTAGCGAATAATGAAGCATAGGCTGTCGAGCCTTTACTTACATCTGCCGCAACCGTTCCAGCACTTGTTAAACTAGAAATATTGTTCTTCACTGTATTATACATTTCAGCGGTTAATGTATTTCCTTTATTGGCCTGTGTAAATGAAATTGTGGAATACCCTAATCTAGTTCTACATTCATTTATCTTTGCAGTTAAATTGTTCCATCCAGTAGCAGTAATGAAAGAAGAAAACTTATTTCCAGCTTTTATATTTGCCGTATCATTACTAGTCCAGCTAAAGTAAGCAATCGCCGGTAAAGACGATTTTGTTTTAGCATTTAATACCATACTTTTCGCCTATCGGCTACTATCAATATAATTCACAACCTAAACGAAGTATGTTGTATTTTCCTGTAAGCCTGTTATTGTTGCGGCTGAGCCTGAATAGATATTATATAGGCTTAGACTTGTTGTAGATAAGCCATAATAAACACGCCAATCGCCATCCGTGCCGCCATTCTTATTCCAGCTTATACTTATGCTATTGGTATCAGTTGAAACGATTGTAAGAGTAGGAACAACTGCCACTTTTGCCGCCTCTGTTGTCGCTCCAATCTAATTAGAGTTCTTGTAATCGCTACTTGATACATAGTTCTATACATAGAAATAATAACTTGTGCCGCCTGTTAAGCCGGTAACTGTTGCTACTGTTCCTGTATATGTTCCATATAAAATCCAAGAGGCACTAGAACCCTATCTATAATATAAGCGATAATTACCAGCACTGCCGCCGTTCTTATTCCAATTAAGCATAATAGTAGTTTCTGTTTTTGAACTTACACTTAATGTAGGAGCAACAGCGTAATCCTTACTTGTAAAATATAATGAAATATATGTTGTGCTTCCAGCAGTTAAAGAAACAGTAGCACTAGCTGAATATCGTGCATAATCTACAACAGCATAATTAAAATCATATTTACTTATATAATTTGTATATCCTGTTAAACTGCTTATTTTAACAGAACTACTTTTATTTGCCGTATTTGGTGTGGTTTGCAATAAACTGCCATCTAAATAAACATATTGTGTATATGGATAATATGTTGATGTTGATGATTTTGAAGCCTTTAAAGTAATTCTTCTACTAAAACTAGCATCAATAGCATAACTCGAAGTGCTAAATGATATATAGTTTACGTCCCATTGACTTGGAGATGAACTAACATTGTAATAAGCCAAATAAGGCGTTGAATATCCCGATGTTTTGCCTATATTGCTAATCGTTAAAGTGTTTGTTGACGCAGTGAAAGACGTGGCTCCTGTTGATTTTATCTAATTGCCGCCAATATAGAAATAACTAATACCATCACCACATCTAGCATAGTGTGTTCTTGAAGTTGTGCCGCCGCCACTTACTACTTTAGTAACTGTGTTTGTTGTGCTATTGGAGTTATTTGTTCCATTCCATACATTAACATAAAATTTATAAGTTCCAGCAGTAGTCATATTAATCTAAATAGATAAATTACAACTTGAACTGGTTGCGGTTACTGTGCCGCTTGTGGGGTGTCTCCAATCGCCTGTACTGCCATTAGGAGTAGTGTAATATACACGGAATGCGTATCTAGTTCCACGAGATAAGCCAGAGACAACTAATGTTGAACCTGATAAAGTTAATCTTGCCATCAGCCAAACACCGCCGCTCCACCACCTAATTGAGAGGTAGTGCCATTTATAGTAGTAAAGATACCCTTATTGGTTATATAAATACAGTTGCTTCCACCCTACATTCTTACGCCGCTATCCGTAGCAATGAAGTAGAAATTGCCTGAACCTAAATTACTATAACCGCCAGAAGCAGCCAGAATAACACCTTGCGTTGCACTTCCTTCTCCTGCGGAACCAGAGCCTTTACCTACATAGCCGTATGTCGTGTTGCCGCTTGAATCTTTGACATTAAATGTGCCGCCATATAAGTTAATAGTATTACCTTCGATAGTTGGTGAAATGATTCTAGTGCTATCAATATAGGTATCTTTGATATAATCGGGTAAGTCATTTCCTTCAAGCTGCGTCTGTAATGTTGGTGTGAAATCGCTCCAACCAATCGAGCCAGTCATATTAATTCTATTAGCGTCTATAGTGCCGGTTTTGATACAACCGCCATCAACAGTAGTTGTTCCATCAGCAAGGCCAGTAAAGGTAACATATCCGCTTAAATCAATATTTCCTATTTTTTCTTCTACGCCATCTTCATTAACTGCCGTGAAAGTATTGCCGCCAATAGTAATAGAAGCAGTAGTTCCATTTTCATCTACTGACATTTTAATACTGTCTGCCGTTTGCTTGATTTCACTTACTGACTTTGATAATGTATCAACTTCACCATCAAGATTATTTACAGTAGTTTCTACAGAACTTACAGTAGTAGTTAATTCTTGTGCAGTCTGCTTTACTTCGCTTACATCAGTTGTTAGTGTAGCTATCTAGCCTGTGATAACTCCTTGTTTATCTTCTATATTTTTTACTTTGCCTGATACTTCTGTAAGTGTCGATTTTGTTTCATCAACAGTTCTAATTAGTTCATTTGTCTTATTGTTGATTGCCGTAATAGCGTTATGAACTTCATCCTATTGTATTTCTCTAATCTGATTTCCATAGCATTCAAATTCACAGCCAGAGGAAGTAATAGTTTTCTTCATAACATAGCACGTCATACCATCAACTGTAATAGCGTGGCCGCACCAGATATTGTAATCATTAAGAGTGCCGAACTTCATTGGTGTATATGATATCGTGCTTACTTCATCTAATATTGTCTATGCCGTAGTCTAAATATAAGTCTGCTTATCCTTCGTATAGAACAATGGATTTTCAGTAATTATATAGGCATTCGTGCCAGTTCCTACAATATATCCTATATCGTCAAAAGTGCTTTGAATCTACACTTTGTCTATTGGAGCAACAGTATAATCTGCATAAGTAAGATAGGTGTATTTTGTGTTGTCTAATGTCTTCTATTGATTCTGATACAGATTTAAACACATTATCAATTTTTCCGAATATGGATATGCTATATAATTCAAATTTATAACCTATCCGATATAACTAATAATCTATCTATATGTTATATTTGCTGTCATAAAGTTATTATACACATTATACTATGATAACTTTGCACTTGTTTGATTATCTTTCATAAATCCAACGCCTATTTTCTAAGTAATAGAATCTAGCATTTGAAGTAATGTAATCGGGTAAGTCAGAGAAGCTACCCATTCATCTGCAATCTAATCCAATAGGCAAACACAATCATAGCCGGTTAGTGTGGCTTGCTTCTTACTTTTGGAAATATCTTTAATTATAAAAACTCCCTTTACTGATTCAGCGGTATTGCCATTCATCTGACAATTCCATTTTAAAGATTTTCCAAGAAATTTTTCTTCTGCGTCATTGGCTGAATTATCAATAGTAAATTCAATAGACGCACAAGCAACATTACCAAATGTTATATCACCATCTTCATTGACTTCTTGTGTGTATTTAATGCCGCCGTATATCTAACTATCATTTAATAGCAAGTTATCATCTAAATCATAGAATTTATTTTTCAAGCCGTTTCACCGCCTATCTACTCTGCCTTGAAACTAACGCCGCTCCATAAGCCATTCAGAAGAACACCGCTATATAATGAACCGCTGGAACTCTTTGTATGTGCTTGTATCGTCTTTTCTCCGTCAATTAAATCAAGGTAGGTTAGATTATAGGTTTTGCCTGAAACAGCGTTTAATAAGGCTGCTACAGTCTCCTAGGTAGTAGGAGCAAGCTAAATTGTTACTTTTCTTCCTCTAGTATAAACATAGTTGTAATGATATACTCCATCATCAGTTCTGCCGCTATCGTCAGCTTCTAACCCAGCAATCTCTACTTTACAGCTATTTACATCATATTCAGTATCATTAATCTTTATCTTACCTTTTGTTAGTGCCATTGTCGCACCTCCTTAAAATTAAGAGTGGGGATATCCCCCACTCTTTTAAGCAAATAATGGTTTTCCTGTTCTACGCTTATAGTTCTTATTACCTCTAGCAGCTGCATTAGCTATTACATCATCACCAATAGTAACAGAATTGTCTATATCTTCGATAGTGCTTATCAGCTGCTATGTAATCTGAACCAATGTAGAAATCACATCAGCATTACTATTTTGTAATGCCATTTCAAGTTTATTTTCGCGTTCTACTTCTAATCCAACAGAATCAGTAAATGTAGGTGTAATATGTGCCGTAGCATCAAGATTAACCGTGCTTAATCCCATATCATTCTCTACTTTTGGAATCTCTAGTTTAGGATTAAATGAACTTTCAACTGCTTCACCCATTTGTTTAACAGCATCAGTAGCATACTTAACGTTATCAGTAATGCCTTTACCTAAACCCATTGCTAGGTATTTACCATCTTCTGCGGTTACTTTAGAAGGTGAATTGATTCCGAAGAATCCTTTAATAGCTCCTATTACATCATCTACCCAACCAGCAATTTTATTCTTTAGCCAGCTAGCAGCGTCTTTAATGCCTTGCCATAACCCTTTGACAAGATTAAGGCCAGCTTCTGCCATCTTACTAAAGCCTTTGCCGATTGCTTCTAATATGGCTTCTAGTATTTTACCACAGGCTTCTACTAATGCTTCAAGAATTTTAGGTAAATTCTCAATAAGAGCAACGAACAGCTATACACCACATTCAATTATTTCATCCAAATGTGATAAGATACCATCAATGACACCATTGATTAAATCCGGTAAAGCATCACATATCTTAGAAATAATCATTGATACATTTTCTATAAGAGCGACGAACAGCTATATTCCGCAATCAATAATCAATGGAATAAGCGATACAATACCACTTATTATTCCATCTATCAACTATGGAAGAACTTCTGTAATTGTTGCTATGATTTCTGGTAGTGCTTCGCAAAGCGAAGTCATTAACTAAATAAATCCATCCATAACCATAGGAATAGCCTGTTTCAAGAAATCAATTATTCCATTTATCAATGTCGGTAATGCGGCAATGATTTGCGGCAATGCCTGTAGCTGTGCCTACGCAAAACTTAATAACAGATTTAAAAACGCTTGTAAAAATTGCGGAGCATTATTTATGATAACCTATATTACTTGTAATAGCATCTAAGTAATTCCACTTATAATTGTAGGCAAATTTTCAGCTAATGAGTTCATAATCTGCTCCAATCCTTGAATTACAGCTTCAATGATTGTTGGTAAATTCTCAGCCAAACATTCAATTAGCTACATTACAATATCTACTAATGCCTAAATCAATACTGGTATTACTTCTGGAATTGCTTCCACAATACTATCAACAACTTCCATAATAGCATCAATAAATCCCGGTAATACATTTTCAACTAATGTCGGTAACGCTTCTACAATAATAGGTGCTAATCCGCTAATTAATTTTCCTACTCCTGATAAAGCTGTTTCAATTCGTGGTAATATGTTTTCTCCAAAAGTAGCAACAGATTCAACAAGATTATTTATCAATCCATCAAAATCAGCATTTTCATCAGCAATTCCAGTAAGCATATTCTACCACGCTGCTTTCATTGCCGCTGCACTTCCTTGTATTGTTGTGCTGGCTTCTTTTGCCGTTGTTCCTGTTATATCTAATTCCCCTTGGATAACGTGAATAGCTTCATACACATCATTCAGGTTAGATATATCATAATGAACGCCACTTAGCTTTTCTGCGTCTGCTAATAAGCGTTCCATTTCTTGTTTTGTGCCGCCATAACCTAATTTCAGGTTATCCAGCATCGTATAATTCTATTTAGCAAAACCCTAATATGCGTTCTAAATGCTTTCCATAGATGAACCCATCTTATTAGCATTATCAGCCATATCGGTTATAGCCTAATCCGCTATGCGTGCTGCTTCTGCCGTATCGCCGCCAACGCTCTATAATAGGCTTGCACTAAAGCCTGTAACAGTCTCCATATAGTCATTAGCAGACAATCCAGCAGTCTAAAAAGCGTTTGCCGCATATTCCTATACAATTCCTGCACTATCCTTAAAAAGCGTCTCTACGCCGCCTACAAGCTGTTCATAGTCGGCATAGCTTTCTACGGCGGATTTAGTTAAAGCAGCTACGGCAGTAGCACCAGCCGCCACCGCTGCCGCACTAAATTTACCAACAGCAGAAACAGCAGAACCCATAGCAGACTACAGGCCAGAGGTTTCACCTGTTATCTTTACTACCAATTCTTCTAACGTCATTGGTTATTAACCTCCTTTTGGTTATGCTTCTCAGCATAATCAATCATCTATTCTTTTAAGAATATCCAACTATTATCCTGCTCTTGTTCTTTTAAGTCTCCAAAAGCATCAGGATAAACTTCATATATTGCAGGCGGCTATTTCCCATTATTGGCTCTATTCGTAAAGATTGAAGTTAATAAAGCTATTTGATAGTTAGTTGCTAACTACTACTTCTGCTTTTCCTCTTGGTTTTCTCTATAAGCGTTAATCAAATCAACAATTTCACCATAGGTATAATTCCAATAGTCAAAGACAGAGATACCGCATTTTATTGCGGCAGTATATAGCGTTTCAAATAGCTGCGTAAATGTTATAGGCGAAGAATTACTTACTTCGCCTGTTGAACGTTTTTTGAGTTATCAACTTCCTTGAAAAAGCCGCTTACCTTAAAAATATCAACTATAATAGGAATGAGTTCTAGTAAAGTGTTTCCTTCATCAACGAACTTATCATAAATATCATAAGTATCTTCTAAGCTAATATTGTGTTCTAATGCTTGCAGACTTGCGTGAAGAATTGTAATAATATCTTCTACTTTTGGAAGTTCATTTGTTTTCTGAATATCAGTAAATACGTTTAATGGGTTCTATCCCATTCTACGCTCCAAGTCTACGCAAGCCTTTGCCGTTAAACGGCATTTGTATTCTTTACCATCAACGTTTAAAACTGTATATAACATAATCATAATCTCCTTTATAATAAAAAATAGGGGATGTTTAAAACATCCCCTTTAAATTAAGCAGTTGGGTTAGTGACTTCAATTTCACTATTAAGAGCGATGTTAGCCGTAAATGTTAATGCAGCATTTACAGAAGCAGCGTCTAAAGAGCAAGAGCATTCACCGGTAAAACTAAAAGCAGTTGTATCAGGGAATGTAATCTTGAAATGATTTACGCCGGTTAAAGCCTTTAATACACGATAATTGGATTGTGCATCACTATTATCATATAAGAACTTAAAAGCTAAATCGCCATAATCAACTAAGCCATTAATATATTTCTTATTTCCATCAGCAAGGCAAGTAACATCAACCTTGTCAGGAGTGCCGCCAAGTGAAGGAATTTCCTATAAATTCTTTACTTCGGTATAAGCGGTTCCATCAGTGGAATACTCAAACTTAATACCTTTGCTTAATAAACCTTGTGCCATTTTATAAGTCTCCTTTAATTAGATTTTTTCATATGCCGTAGCTTCATATTTCATAATCAATTCTAACTATGAATCAATAGATAACTCATTGAAGGAAGCACGTTTGAATCCTTGTTCTCTCATTACATCATCTATAGCAGCGGCTTTAGGCATCAATACAGCTAAATCATTTCCCCATAATTTAACATTATAGGAAACACGGCTATAAAATAAATTATCTCCTTCTTGTTCTGCTATATTGTTATTTTCTATAAATGTAATACAAGGAGTTTTAGTAGAGCTATCAACAAATAACTCATAATAAACAGGTAGGCCAATCTATTCTAATTTCTACTTTAGAATTGGTTTGTAGTCTATCATAACTTCTAAACTCCCTTCTATATTTCTTCATTAAATAACGCTATAATCTTACTGCGGTTTTCATCAAGTGCAGGATTCAGGAATGGCTGCGGGTGCTGGCCTATTGTTGTGTGCCAATGGCCTTGAACATCTTGGAAACTCCAAGGGGTTTGTCTGCCGTTCCCTTCACTAGAGAATATACCAGTGCCGAACTCAATATAAGGAGCATAAGAAGTATTAGTTCCTACTACTGCTTCTGTTCCGTTTACTTCGTGTGTTATTGAGTTCCTTAATTCGCCTGTATTAACAGGACATTTCTTTTTAGCATCATTTTCAACTAAGATACAAGCCTTATTTAGTATTTTATCTAAATCTACGTTTTCTAGCTTTTCCAGCTTCTTTAATAATTTATCTAAGTTTTCTATCTAAGCCATTATTACACCTTCTTCATAAGAATCTAGTGTAATCTTCCAGAAGGAATAACATAAAGCACATTATAAGTAACACCATCTATAACAATCTGGTTTTCATCTGTAATTGAAGCATCTTTTGTTAAACCGATATTCGTTACTTCATTATAGCGAATATCGCTAACATTAGATTGTGAATATATCTTTACATACATTTCAACTGTTCTATTGGTGCTTCCTAATGTGCGTTTCTAGCCGTAGGCATCAGTTCCAGTAGTGAAGGAAATTACTGAAACTGATTTTAATTCGCGGTTGAACGTCATAGAATAATTAACTTCCTTTTGGCTTTCAACGCACGAACAATAGGAGCAGGGTAATCTTCGGTATAGTTGAAACTAACACCGCTATATCCTTCACTACCTAACCCCTCTGTGCCAAGGCGATTATAATTATATACAACAATCTTAACGATTGTGGTATTAAGTTCATCAACGCAATCTAAATGCGTATATGCCATTACTTCTTCTATGGCTTGTTCGATAAGAAAAGTTAGCAAATCATTTTTGGAGTTATCTGTAATCCCTAATAATAGTTTTACTTTCTCTAACATATTTGCTAACCTCCTATTGGTTTAATTACGCCTTTGCTTCTGTAATGCTGGCAATCTTGGTAGCATCAGCAAGAGCGACAAGGTAAGTGGCACGAAGATAAACGCTGTTCTTACGGGTATCAGGGTTTCTATCTGGTTCAACTTCAACGTCTTTCTTAACAAATAGTTTAACAGCTTCCTTAGTCATAACAAAAGCCTTATCGGTTAAAGCCTTGGTAGCGATAACAGGAATACCGCAGATAGTGCCAACCTA
>ERZ808286.561-NODE-561-length-23796-cov-4.224085_pt1 | contig 23796 bp, 15 predicted proteins | sample MGYA00521276_ERZ808286 | MGnify/ENA primary metagenome ERZ808286 (study PRJEB31516, sample SAMN03275607) | gut metagenome | biome: mammalia-associated habitat; material: feces | host: Papio cynocephalus | place: Kenya | collected 2012-08-01 ... | reverse complement strand
GTGAAAAGAGCATGACACGTTTGGTCTTTTGAGGGTCAATGGCGAAAGTATCTGCTATGCGTTCACCTATCAGCCAGGCAATTTCGCCGGTATTTGCGCAAACAACATATTGATTACGCTTTTGAAACAGTGAACGTTTGCAGTCTGTAAGATAGTCGCTGACCAATTTGCTTCCTTTCATGCCGAAAGGCTTGAAGCGGTCGCCAACGTGTACACGCCGCAAAAAAAAGTCAGACCCTAATTTGTCTGCATCCAATGCTGCAACATTCCGCTCACGAGGAATTCCATGCAGGTCGGTAAATAACAGTTCTTCTACTTCTATTTTTTTTCCGTCCAGCAACAGAGGCTTCCCGATGTTTAGGCAATAAGTTTTTACCTCCCGCGTATGTTGGCAGCAGGCTATCATAATATAACCGCGATTGATTAAAAGTTCCCATTTTCCAGCATAAAATACGCTTCCGGTTGAGCGAGTCATGCTGGAGTAAATTTCGTCTATCTGCTTCGGCGTAAACCCATATGGGTAAAGCAAACTAAACAACAGGTACCTGGGCGATGGCTCGCGCAAAATCGCCGAAATGCAAAAGCAGGCCGAGACGCCGTCTTCATGCTCTGAAGTTTCAATCCGTTTTTTTGCCTCGTTCAAAGTGCTTGAGCACCAATTTTCAATATCAAGCATTCGCTCGGACATAAGTTGCAAGGTCACATCGATTGACGGATTTATTTCTTTCATAAGTGGAAGGATTTTCAAGCGGATTTTGTTGCGCGTATACACGGTTTCATTATTGGTATGGTCGCTAACGTAATCTTGATTCAACAGCTGCAGGTAACTCATCACGTCGGCTCTTCCCACTTCTAACATAGGGCGTACTATATTGCCGTTTCGCGCCTGAATACCGGTCAGTCCTTTAATGCCGGTGCCCCTTATAAGATTCAATAACATTGTTTCCACGCTGTCGTCTCTGTGGTGAGCTATGGCAATGACGTCAAAACCATGTTGACAGCGCAATTTTTCAAAATAGCTGTAGCGAAGCTCTCGTGCAGCCATTTCGATGCTTATGCCATGTTCTTCGGCATAGTTGGTGGTGTCAAAGTGGGTAACATACAGTCTTATGCCAACATCTTTGCATAAGCGACGTACAAATTGTTCATCGCGTTCAGACTCATCACCGCGTAACTTGAAATTGCAATGTGCGGCAGCAATGCTATAGCCCAATTCCTGCAAAACGCGCAGTAAAGCCACTGAATCCGGGCCACCGCTCAAGCCCAGCAATATTTTACCTGACTTGTTAAACAACTCTTTACGTTCAATCAATGCCTGTACACGTTCCTTGAATTTATTCATGCTGCTATTGTATATGGTGCACTTTATAGAATCTATGGATACCTCATGCCAAAAAACGCCCGAACAAAGTAGTCCGAGCGTTTATCTGTTCGTGCCTTTGTTAAAAAGGCAGGTCGTCTTGTGGATTATTGTCAACTGCTTGTGGTTGAATTGGTGCTGCAGGCTGTGCGTCCGGCATTGCAGGTGGCAGCGGTGCAGATTGTGGTGCGCCACGTTGCACTCGCCAAGCACGAATATCATTATACCAGCGGCCATTGTATTCGTGTGCGTCTATATCCAAAGAAACCGTCAATTCTTCACCAACCTGTATGTTGAACTGGTTTAATCTGTCTTCTCCAAACACCGTAAAACAGCATTTTTTTGGATACTGCTCATGTGTTTCGATTACAAAATCCTGTGCTTTCCAATTTGACGAACTGCGTTGAGAAACTCCGCCACGCGGTTCGGATGCAAAAATAATTTTACCTTGAATATCCATTATCTGAATGTTAATTGCTAATTGCTGCGAAGTTAACATTTTTATCTCGAACAAGAATCATCGGTTCTCAAAAACTTGCTGCCTGCTATTGCAGAATTTCACTTGAGTGCAATCGCCGCATATTTCCAAAGGAAACGTGTATCAATGTCTTAAGGCAATTGACACACAGATTGCTTTGCTCTTAAGTCGTCGGAACACACGTTTAGTTATTTTCTGATGATAGTGGCATTGCGGTCTGGGCCTACCGAGACAATCTTTATAGGCACTTTCACATAGTCTTCTATATATTTTATGTAGTCTTTCAATGCTTGCGGAAATTGTTCCTCACCTGTCATCACCGTAAGGTCACATTTCCAACCGGCCAGCTGCTCGTAGACGGCTTCACATCCTTCGGTGTCGTAAGGCATCTCCGTGAGCACTTCACCGTCTTTGCGGTAAGCAGTGCATACTTTGATTTTGTCAAATGTATCCAATACATCGCTTTTCATCATAATCAGCTGTGTCACACCATTGACAACCACGGCATATTTCAATGCCACCAAGTCCAACCATCCACAACGACGGTTACGGCCTGTCACAGCACCATATTCATTGCCAATGCGACGAAGGGTGTCACCTGTTTCATCGAAGAGTTCAACGGGAAACGGCCCTGAACCTACACGGGTGCTATAGGCTTTGAATATGCCGAATACATCTCCTATGCGTGAAGGGGCAATTCCCAATCCGGTGCAAACGCCTCCGCAGGTGGTGCTCGACGAACTTACAAACGGATAAGTGCCGTGGTCGATGTCAAGCATCGTTCCTTGTGCGCCTTCGGCCAATACACTTTTTCCTTCATCCAGATATCTGTTCAGTTCAATCTCGCTGTCGGTCAAACGGAATTTGCTCATATAGGCAATGCCTTCCATCCATTTCTTTTCTTCACCGGCTATGTCGTACTCATAGTGCAGGTCGTGCAGGATGCGTTCATGACGGGCCTTCAAGGCGGCATATTTCGAGTCAAAGTCATTCAGAATGTCACCCACACGCAAGCCTATGCGCGCAGCCTTGTCGCTGTAGGCCGGTCCGATGCCTTTTCCGGTAGTACCTATTTTGTTGTCACCTTTCAAACTTTCATAGGCATGATCCAGACAACGGTGGGTCGGCAATATCAGTTGGGCACGTTTGCTGATATGCAGACGATTTTTCAATTCATAACCGGCATTTTCCAATTCTTGAGCTTCGGCCATAAACAAGTCGGGAGCCAACACACAGCCATTTCCTATTATGTTTACTTTTGAAGTGTCAAAGATTCCCGACGGAATAGATCTCAAAACGAATTTTTTTCCGTCAAAGATAATTGTATGGCCGGCATTCGGACCACCTGCGAAACGAGCAACTACATCATATTTCGGAGTAAAATAATCTACGACTTTTCCTTTTCCTTCGTCTCCGAATACTATTCCCAAGAGGGCATCAACTTTTCCTAATGTCATTGTTGTCTTACTTTTTAACCAATCGGCAAAGTTAAGACTTTTATAGAATATGCTATTGTATTCATCACTTAAAAATCAACCATACCGAGTATTTTGTTGACACGCAATTTTTCGCGCGCACCTATCATACTATATTTCAGAAGAGCGTTACGCACAGCCTGACGAAGCGGCAGATTGGCAGAAGCCAAAACGGCTTCTGCCTGATCCACAAATTCGTTTTCAGAGCGCTGATTAAGCGGAGCTCCTCTCATGAAGAGTCTCGACATTAGCAACCAGCCGCAAAGTTGAAACATCGGCCGGTTGTCTGCTATCCATGTAAAAGCTTTTTCGGAAGCATAGGGCAGATGCTGGAAGAGTGAAAGCACCGTATACTGCGCTTCTTCCGGAAAACGCATGCTTTCAACCCAGATATCGGCAATTTCAGGGTAAAAGGTTTCCACCGGTTGCAGCAGTCCGGCCATCAGCCGACACTCGCGGATGTCTTCTTTCCATAATGCCTGTGCCAAAGCATGATCTTTTTGCATCTCATGCGCCAGGCTCACAAGGCGAGGCCATTCCACACCGAATATAACCCTATAGCCCAATCCTTTTTCGCGCATCGAGTTACTGACAGGCCCATTCATCATGGCACGGAAATCGCCCTTCAGCAAGGCCACCTGCTTCTCAGTCTCTTCGCTCATGAAGTCTTAAAGATTACTCATTGATAAATGGCAATGCCGAATAGTCGCGACTATAGCGAAGCATTTGGTCTTCATAGCTTTCACCATACGAAATCTTCACATCTGTAATATTGCCCTTTTCATCCTTTACTGCCGTATAAACCGGGTTGATAAATCCTTTGTAGGGGCTGATGTTAAGTTTGGCATAGCGCTCCAGCACCTCCTTATGAATTTCAGGGTCAACCTTCACTCCATAGGTTTCAACCAGATTGCGAGCCGATTTGAAATCACCTTCGCTCTTGATGCGTTGCACTTCGGCCAACAGTTTTCCGAACAAGCCACGCAGAGCTTCGTAATCATTGATTTTCACATAGGTCTTGCCGTCCTTTTTAACGAGTTCTATCACCTTGTCGGCCTTGCCCTGTTCGTATACCCAATGTGAGATGAACGAACGGTTGCGCATATGAGCTTCTTCGATGTTATCACCGGGCTTGATGCGAACCAGTTGAGTCATCAATCCGTTCATGATATAGGTATAATAGTTTGACTTATATGCCTCAGCGTCGGGGACGAGTCCCAATTCCACCATTTTCGGGTCGCCTAAATAATATAATGCAAAGAGGTCGGCACGTCCCTCTTCTATGGTTGAACCATATGCACGAAGCGAATCATCGGAAACGCCCGGCAGCAGCTTGCCGCTGCCATGCCCCAGGCATTCGTGCAAATCCGTATGCAGGTCATCGCACTCATCGCCATATTTGTCAATCAGGTCAAGCGTTTCCTTGTCAATTACGAACTCGGCACCAAAGCCGTTTCCATGGGCAGCCTTGTTATAGGCATCGGTCAGATTGCCGATGGTCACACTCTTGGATCCATATTCCTTGCGAATCCAGTTTGAGTTAGGCAGGTTAATGCCTATGGCAGTCGAGGGATAAAGGTCGCCGGCAAGAATCGCGGCCGTAATCACCTTGGCACTGATGCCCTTGCATTTTTCTTTCTTAAAGCGGCTGTCAACCGGTGAGTTGTCTTCAAACCATTGGGCGTTCTTGCTCAACTTCTCAGTACGTGCCGTAGCTTCCAGATTTTTGAAATTGACAATGGCCTCCCAGCTTCCTTTCAGACCAAGGGGGTCGCCGTAGACCTCTGTAAATCCGTTTGTGAAATCAACCATCCCCTTTGTGTCTTTCACCCAATCGATGGCATATTCATCAAACGTCCTCAAATCGCCTGTCCTATAATATTCTATCAACTTGCGGATCACCTCTTTCTGCTCTTCCGTATCAGCCACCGGAATGGCCTTTTCCAACCAATAGACTATCTTGGTCAGGGCCGGTCCATACAGGCCGTCGGTGGTCCACTTCCTTTCAACCAAGCGGCCGTTTTCTTTTACCAACCGGCTGTTCAAGCCATACATCACGGGCTCGGGGTCGTTTTTGTCTCTCATGTTGTCATAAAACTTCTCAGCCTCGGCCTGCGTCACGCCTTCGCCATAATAGTTTTCGGCCGAAGTAAGTAGCAAGTCATCGCCATCCTTTTGGTTAACACGCATTTTCATGATTGACGGATCAAAGATGACAGGGAATATCTCGTCACAAAGCTGGTCAACCGTCTGTCCCTGCGTCAAAGGCAGTTTGGCGGCATCAACCGAGCGGAGTGCATCGCGGAAAAACGCTTCCGAAAATCCCGGCTTGAACTTTGCCGACCCGTAATGATGGTGAATGCCACTGCTAAACCACACCTGTTTCAGATATTCAGCCATGGCCTTGAAGTCCTTGCTTTCGCGATTGCCTTTCCAATCGGTATAGACGGTCTCCAGCATTTTTCGGATGCGCAGGTTGTAGCGCCCGTTCTGGTCAAAGTAGATGTCACGTCCATACAGGGCGGCCTCCTGCAGATAATAAATCAGTTTCTTTTGTTTCAAGGTCAATTGGTCAAAGCCTTCAACCTTGTAGCGCAACATCTGGATGTCGGCAAACTTTTCATCGGCATACTGAAAATCATCGGCCGCTTTCTTCACATCGCTGCAGGCCGTCATCAATCCCGTCATGGTCATGAGCAGAAAAATTTTTAGTTTCATAAATCTATATAGAAGGTTATTATTCCATCTTGCATTAATACAAAGTGCCATCAAATTGACACAGAACCTCGCAAAGTTACACCTTTTTGTTCACACTTCATGAAAGTTGCCATCGAAAACACACCGGTTTCACATCTGTTCGCAGCTTCCAAATGGCAAGTGCATTCAAACTAAGAGACGATATACAACTATTGAGTGCAAGCAGCTGCAGGATGTCGTGACGCAATGAAAAGCCCGCCAAAGGGCAATGCCAGAGACATGAGAGTGTTTCATGTACATGAAACACATTGTTTCATGTACAGGGCACAGGTTGTTTCATGTACATAGCACACCTTGTTTCATGTACATGAAACACCCTGCAATCAGCCACATCGCAACCTGCGACATGTACATATCGCAGCAACAGATGCGGCAGACTGTAATTCAGGATGCACGGCTCTCCTGTTAAAGATATAGTTGCTATCTTTGCAGGATGTACCAAAACAATTAGGATGAATGCCGTTTTCATAGTTCTTCCGATACTCGCCCTGCTGATGTTCGAGCTGGGTCTTACCCTGCAGAAAGGCGATTTCATACTGCTGCTGAAAAACCCCAAGCCTGTGCTTGTGGGACTGCTCGGGCAAATCATCGCCCTGCCCGTCATTGCAGCCGCACTGGCGTGGGCCTTCGGGCTGCATGGCGTGTTTTTCATAGGTCTCATACTGATAGCCTGCTGCCCGGGCGGCAGTTCGTCGAACATCTTTTCCATGCTGGCCAAAGGCGACGTAGCCCTGTCGGTGTCGCTCACGGCCCTGAGCAGCATCATCACGCTCTTCACCCTGCCGCTGTTCATGGCCATGGCCGTAGGCATGCAGGGCATGCAGGGCGAAACGGCCATCCGGCTCCCCGTGGGCAGCCTGTTGGTGCAAAACCTGCTGCTCATGCTCGTGCCCATACTGGCAGGCATCGTGCTGCGCCGTCTGCGTCCCGGCACGGCCTTCCGGCTTGAAAGCATGCTGTCGCGACTGGCCTTTCCGGCCCTGATGCTGCTGGCCGCCATCTTCTTTGTGCAGCACCGGCAGGTCATCTGCAACAACATCGGACGGCTGGGAGCCTGCGTCACACTGCTCGTAGTGCTGGCCACGGGATGTGCCTCACTCCTGTCGAGGCTCACAGGATTGAGAGACCGCACACGGCGAACCATCGTGATTGAAGTGGGGATGCAGAATGCCGCACAGGCCATTGCTGTGGCAAGCAGCCCCTTTATATTTGACAACGGAGAAATAGCCGTGCCGGCCATCGTCTATGCACTTGTAATGAACGTAGTATTGCTGGTCTACGTGGGAGCCGTTGCAAAAAAGCACACGTAAACGGCAAAGCCGCAAGACTTTTATTCGTAACTTTGCGCACGTAAAACAGCAGATCCAAAACATAAAACACGAAAATATGGACAACGAAGTATTGAAAGCCATCTGCGAACGGCGCAGCTGCCGCAACTACAAACCTGAACAGATAAGCGACGAAGAACTGGAAACCGTACTGAAAGCCGGCACCTATGCCCCGACGGCAAGAAACCAGCAGGACCCCGTCATCGTGGCCGTGCAGGACAAGGAGTTGAAAGAAAGAATCATCCAACTGAACGCCAAAGTGATGGGAAGCACAGGTGACCCCTTCTACGGTGCACCCACCATAGTACTTGTGTTCGGCCACCCCTCATGGAAAAACTACATACAAGACGGAAGTCTGGTGCTGGGCACAATGATGCTTGCCGCACATGCCATAGGACTGGCCTCGTGCTGGATAAACCGTGAAATAGAAATGTTCGCCACCGACGAGGGCAAGGCACTCATGAAAGACCTACAGCTGCCCGACGACTTAGGGGGCATCGGGGCACTTGCCCTGGGCTACTGGAACACGGAAATGCCACAGGCCAAGCCAAGGAAAGACAACTACTACCGCATCATCAAATAAAAACCCGCAAACAAGAAAAACAGCTTCGCCAATAAAAATATCCACATAAAACACTTCTGTTCAAACAAAAAACCTTAACTTTGCAGCCGCAATCGCGGCCATTACACGCAAAGCTCGATAAAACAAATAAAAGAATCATATAATGAAGAAAGACATTCATCCAAAAGAATACCGCCCGGTAGTATTCAAGGACATGAGCAATGGTGATATGTTCCTTACACGCTCAACAGCCAAGTCGAACGAAACCATCGAATTCAACGGTGAGACCTATCCGGTAATCAAAGTGGAAATCTCCAATACGTCACACCCGTTCTACACAGGTAAGTCCAAGCTGGTAGACACGGCAGGTCGTGTAGACAAGTTCATGAGCCGCTACGCCAAGGCACAGAAGAAATAACGGACGGACATCCCGTACCTACAAAAAAGGCATGCCAACAACAGGCATGCCCTTTTTGTAGGTATAAACCCGCCAGGCCATAGCCACAAAAGCAAATGGCACAAAGCCGCAACCACACAGCCTTCGGGCAAAACGCAAGCATCCCCTGCCCGTCGGGCAGGGGATGCTGTATCGATAAGCCTGAAGACGCAATCAGTCGAGCACCTTCACCTTAATGTTGCGATACCATACATTGTCGCCATGGTCCTGCAAACCGATGAAGCCTTCATGGTTGGGGCCACCGGCCTTGCTAAAGCCTTGGAAGGCAGCAGGCCAAGCCTTTTCGCTGAACTTGCTGGTCTGCAGCAATGCAATCCACTCGGGAGTCCACAGCTCGTACTGCACAACCTGCTTTCCGTTCTGGAAATGAGTAACCTTTCCATTGTCCACACGGATAACCGTATTGTTCCACTGCTCATAGGGCTTCTGGTTTTGTGGACGGGCCGGAATCAAGTCATACAAAGATGACGACTGGCGGTTTCCATCCTTACCCAACTTGGCATCGGGGTGATTGGCATTGTCTAACACCTGGCTTTCCAAGCCGGATACGACAATCGACTCCAACTGACCGTCCTTGTTGGCCAGCTCCTGTGCGAGGTAGAATATACCGGAGTTGCCGGCCTTACATATCTTCCAGTCGATGGAAAGCTCAAAGTTCTTGAACTTGTGTGCAAAGATAATGTCACCGCCTTCCTTGCCCTTTGCCTTCTCGGGGTCCTGGTTTCCGATGAAGTGAATACAGCCGTCTTCAACCACCCAACGCGAGGGGATATACGATTTTCCATAACCCCTCCAGCCGCTCATCGTCTTGCCGTCGAAGATGGTGATATAGCCCTTGCTGTCGATTGGGAAATCATGTTTGTCCCACAGTTCGGGACCCTGGAAACCTTGTGAACATATGATTTCAACAGTCTTCTTGGCCTTCGCAGCCTTCTTGGCGGCAAAAGCATTGGAGCCGCCTGCTATCATAAGCAGGCATGCTACTGAACAAAATAATTTTTTCATTATATCAAGTCTTTATATTCGTGTCATTCATATCCGATTAAGCCGGCATCTCAGGGAGTTTCCAGCCATCGCGATACTTGGGCTTAATGAGGTTGGCGGCAAACTCGTTTGCATCCACCGGCTCACTGTAAGTGCGGTCGAAGGTAGGATTACCGTCGGTAATCTTGAACTTGTCTTCGATAATACTGCGGATCTTGGCCGTAGCAGGGATGTTGGTGAACTTCATGTTCTGTCCGTCCCAGTCGAGCCATTGGTCGAGGTCTTGCAGACGTGAAGCTACAACGCCCATCACTACCATTTCGTTCAACGGACCGGCCTCGGCGAAACATGAAGTGGTCTCGATGCGGTTTTCGGGACTTTCCTTGCACGCACGTATCCAATCTTGCTGGTGATGGTCGCCCTTTACAATGCGGCACAACTCGGGAACCTTGGGGTTACGTCCCGATACGAGGAACGGATTCTGACCCCAGCTGCCTACTACCATGGTATCTTTTGTACCATAGAAGATGCTGGCTCCATCGGCCAACATGTGCTTGCCGGCAGGCATGTTGAAGGGGATGTCGGGCTTCAGTCCGCCATCATACCATGTTACCTCTACGGGAGGAAGAGCCAGCTTGGGCAGGTTGGGACGTGCAGGAAACTTATAGGTAATCTTCTCGGCTGTAGGACAAGCATCGGTCATCAGCATCGTAGACGAGCCCAGAACCTGAGTGGGGAAGCCAAGGTTAAGGCCTTTGAAGGCAACCTGCAGGATATGGTTGGCCATATCACCCAGTGCTCCCGAACCGAAATCCCACCAGCCACGGAAGTTCCACGGCGTGTAGGCAGAGTTATAGTCGCGGAACTTGGCCGGACCGATAAACGCATCCCAGTTCAAGGTGCTGGGCACTGCCATCTTCTCTTTCGGGGCAGCCATACCCTGCGGCCAAATAGGACGGTTGGTAAATGCCTCGACTTTGGTCACCTCACCTATCTCACCGTTCCACAACCAATTCAAGGCCTGACGGGTGCCTGAGCCGGATGCGCCCTGGTTACCCATCTGAGTGGCTACCTTGTATTTCTTGGCCAGCTTGGCCAACAGGCGTGATTCATACACGTAAAGCGTCATGGGCTTTTCAACATACACGTGCTTGCCGGCCGTCATTGCGTCGGCTGCAATGATGGCATGCGTATGGTCGGCAGTTGCAACCATCACACCATCGGCCTCTTTAAGCATCTCATCGTACATCTTGCGATAGTCGTTGTAACGCTTGGCCTTGGGATACTTGTCGAAAATGTGCTTGGCATACTTCCAGTCAACATCGCACAAACCGATGATGTTTTCGGTTTCCATGCCGGCCAGGTCGGCAGCACCACGGCCTCCGATACCAACACCGAGGATGTTCATCTTGTCACTTGGGGCAACGTGACCATACTTCTTGCCCAGAATAGTGTTGGGCGCAACGACCAAACCGGCCATGGCAGCCCCACCTGCTTTCAGGAATTCTCTTCTTGTAATGTCTGACATAAAAAATTGTATTGAATTTTATTGTATCTGTATCTTAGCTACTAACGTTGCGGCAACAGCCCGTAGCCGTTCTTCATATGCTTGCGACGCTCGCGTATCTGCTCCAATGTCTTGAGATTGCCTATGGCGGGAAGATCGTGCTTGTGGGCATCTTCAAGGAACAGCCACGCATATTCCGATGCAATGGCCGAGTCACGCATCTCGGGCAAACGTGGGCTTCGCTGCCCGCTCTCTATGGACTCGGCAAACAAGGTGACCAGACGGTCAATGTTTTTTCCGCCGAACGGCTTCTCTATCTCATGCGTCTCGTGAACACCATGGAGCGACACCTTGGCCGTATGGAAGTCGTGTGTCATGTGAGCGACTCCCTTGGTGCCGATTATATCTATATATGAATTGTGTATCTGGTCCTTGGCCAACTGACCGTAGACAAAGCCTTGTGTGATGTCAAACACAATGCCGTTTTCGAATGTTCCGTGGCATTGTATCCACCAGGGTTCCTTATAGTTCCACATATTGATGCCTTGCGCATGCCACGTCTTATACTCACAGCCGGCATACCAGCGGGTGATGTCTACATAGTGCATGCCGCAGTCGTGGAACGCAGGTCCCTCATATTCGTGCCCTTCACCCGGAGCAAGGCCGGGTGTCATGTGGCAAACGCGTATGATGGCCAGCTCACCTATCTCACCGGACTGTATGAAGTCCTTTATCGTATTATGATACCATGAATTGCGCAAATATAGGTTCACGGTTGTCAATCTGTCGGAGTCTTCAACGATGTCTACCACTTCCCACTCTCTATCCACAGTGTCTGCTATCGGCTTTTCCGATATAACATGCTTGCCGGCCTGTATGGCCCGTTCTATCTGCTCCCTACGGGAATTAGCCAAAGCACAAAGGGCCACAACCTGAATTTCAGGGTCATTGAAGATAACACTTTCGTCACTTGTCAGTTTCGATTCAGGGCTCTTTTCATGAGCCAATGCGAGTGCGTTCTCATTTACATCGCAGATGTAAACCACTTCGTAGCGACCACATTTCTGCAATTCTTCCAAGTAGAAACGTCCCATCCGCCCGAAGCCGATTAAGCCAATCTTAATTTTCATGTACATGCTCTTTAATAGCCTCGCCGGTAAATTAATGTTTCGAGGCACGGCAAAGGTACAAATTAGTTTACATGCACAAAAACCTGAATTTCCCTTTTATCGCTTCAGGACTTTCCTTTTAGGCTTAATTAAAACTTCACTTAGCATTATTTGGTAGCAGAGAGCAGCTGCGAACCTCTATACCGATAATTGAAACGGCCATTCGGTGCCACATCCCCGTTGACAATAAAGTCAAGTATGTCAACAGTTTCCTTGGGAACATTATCTACCCATTTGAAATCAAAATCCACATCTGCTGCCATCTGTAAAAGCTTCTTCGGAATTGTCAGCATCATTTCTTTGCCATCGCATCGTGAACGTATGGATTTCACTACTTTCCATATTCCTTGCAAGTCATCATAATGATAGAGTTCCATCTTTCCTTGATTGCTCGCCACCATGTAGTCATAGCCGTTCCAACCGGTGGAATGTCCGCAATCAGTATCAAGCAGCAACGTCATCCAATGTGTTTTTCCGGCAGGCGACGAAGGTACAATCTTATCATTCGCAGCCACATAGAAATAGAGATTCTTTTTATCCTTCGCCACTTTGGCCTTGACTATATCGTTAGTCCGACGTTCGAAAGTTGAAGGATGCTGTGCCTTCTCGGAAGTATAATGACAGTCTCCCGGCTCATCGCGGAACTCGGGCTGTACATCGCCCCACTGCGAAAAGCTGCCATTCAAACGTATGGTCTTACACTTCTGCGGTATAGGAATGGGACGTGCGCCATGATATTTGCGTGCATTTGAAACAAACTGGAGATAATAATTGTCACGTATCAACGGCTCACGGCTGGGCTCGATGTCGCGGTTGAATTCCTGATTGTAGACATCCACGAAATAGGTTTCCCCTATCCTTGCAGTGGCACCCGGGCGGACACGATCCAATTCTTCCTTGTTATTGATTTGAAAACGTTGTGCCATCCACTCGTTCCACTGTGTCAGCATCACCACTTTCGGGTGGAGTTTCAAGGCCTGCTTCCACTGTTCTTCAAAATAATAGCCATAAGGCGTTTCCTTGCATAGGCCGTATTTGTCGAATGGTGGTTGCTTCCCTGCATGATAGCTCTTGCCTATCTTGGAATAAGGGTGCTGCGATACGCTTACCGATACCTGCTCTATCACCTGTCCGTCATTGCCGGCTGCTGTTCCCGGCCGCTGTGGATAGAATTCAAGCCATGGCCACTTGTTTTCTCCTGACTCCCAGGCCCAGCTGTGACGTGCAGTGAATGTCTCACGAACCTCTTTGGGCAATGTCATGAACTCATTCAGTTCCACCAATATCAATGGCTTGCCTTCCCACTTAAACCAATAGGAATCGTTCGTTCCATCCTTATAGAATACATCATAGATATGTTGCACTGTTTTGGCTGTGGCCGAATGGGTGATAAATGCCAGTTTGGGAACTTTCAGGCCCAATCCCCTACGGCGGTCAACCTCATCCATGACGGCTTTCACGTTGCCATCATAGGTAAAGGCATTGGTAACATCAAAGAAGTAGAAGTCAACCCCTGCGTCCATCAGCATCTGCATGTGGCGGGATATGACGAAAGGGTCATTGCCTTCATAGTATCCCAATGCAGGCTCCCCACCCCAATGAAACTGGCCTACTTTCCCCCACTTGGGGTTATCGGCATCTTCCTTGAGCAGCTTTGTGATGTCTTTTATCTCTTCACCATGCTGCCCGTGCCATATATAATAAAACATGCCGATGCTCACCGTCGTGTCTATGCTTGTTCGTTCAACACCGTTTCCTGCATGGGCCACCTTGCGCCCCAGTCCATCGGTGCAGACCCATGTGTCGCTATAGGTATCGTAGATATCGCCTTTTGCGGTTGTTACCAGGGACAGGAGGAGCAACGCACAGAGTTTTTTCATCATAGGTTATTCTTGAGTGTGATTGACTATGCCTTTTAGATTGGAAAACTTTCTGACACAAGTCCGGTTTCCCATCTTGATTTTTGCGATATAGTTGCCGGGCATCAGGTCGAAAGCCATGCTGAATGCTCCTGCCGAGGCATGCTGAACACGCTTTGTGGCAACCTTTTTCCCTTGTACATTATATATATTAATGTGCACATCACATCCTTGAGGCAATTGCATGCCGAGTGTTATCTTACCGTCCGATGACAGGATTCGTATATCGGCATTGTTGCTTGCAATGCCCTTGATTGCCGTGGGAACAGATGCCAGCTGCGAACCTCTGAAGCGGTAGTTGAAGCGTCCGTTGGGTGCCACATCGCCATCTTTGATGAAGTCAAGTATATCGGTCGAAACCTTAGATATGTTGTCTATCCATTTGAAATCAAAGTCAGCTTCGTCTGTCATGCCTACATCTTTCTTGGCCAGGGAAAGCATTAATTTGTTTCCCTGACGGCGCATCTTAACTTCTTTCCCCTCATTCCATGCATCGTCATAGCGGTAGAGCTTCATCACATCTCCGTCATTTGAGACCATGTAGTCATACCCATTCCACCCATTGCTGTATACACAGTCGACATTCAGTAGTAAAGACATCCACCTCACTCGTGTCGCGGCCGTGGGGCTGCATATATTGGCAGCTGTGGCCACATAGAAGTACAGGCTGTCGGCATCTTTCGTGACTTTGGCACTTACAATGTCGTTGGTCTTGCGGCGCAGGCTCTCGCTGCTTTGTGCGGTCGATGACTTATAGTAGGTATCACCCGGCTCGTCTATGAACTCGGGTGTCACATTGTCCCACTGCGAAAAATCATCATCAATGGTGATGGACTTGCTGACTGTCGGTATAGGTATGGGGCGTGCGCCCTTGTATTTCCTGCTATACGAAACCATCTGCAGGTAATAGTTATCACGAATCAGAGGCTCACTGCTCGGTTCTATGTCGCGGCTGAACTCTTGATTGTACACATCCACGAAATAGGTTTCACCGACTTTGGCCGTTGCACCCGGACGCACCAGGGAGAACTCATTGGCTGAATTGATCAAGAAACGTTGCGCCATCCACTCGTTCCACTGTGTGACCATGACCACTTTGGGCCGCGCATTGACGGCACGTTTCCACTGTTCGTCAAAGTAATATCCGTAGGGTGTTCCCTTGCAAAGTCCGTATTTGTCATAAGGAGGTTGCTTGCCTCCATGATAGCTTTTGCCTATTTTGGACGATGGATGTTGGGCAACACTGACCGACATCTGTTCGTTTACGCGTTTATGGTTCTTGTCATAGGCATAACCTACTGCCTGAGGATAGTTGGCGAGCCACGACCATTTGTTTTCTCCTGTGTCCCATGCCCAGCTGTGACGATAGGTAAAGCGGTCTCTGACCTCCTGGCTCAGGGTCTGAAACTCGGCTTGTTCGACCAATATAAGTGGCTTACCTTCCCACATAAACCAATACTTATCGTAGCGTTTATCCTTATAGAATGTATCGTAAAGGTGCTGGACTGTCGATGCCGTGCTTGAATGGGTCATAAATGCCAGTTTGGGAACTTTGAGCCCCAGACGTGTACGTCGGTCAACCTCGGCCATGACGGCTTTCACGTTGTTGTCATAGGTATAAGCATTGGTAACGTCAAAGAAATAGAAGTCAACCCCAGCATCCATCAGCATCTGCATGTGTCGGGCTATAATATATCTGTCACCACCTTTGTAGTAGCCAAGCACGGGTTTGCCGCCCCAATGAAACTGGCCCACGGCACCCCACTTAGGGTTTTCGGCATTGTTTTCAAGGAGTCTTGTGATGTCTTTTATCTCTTCGCCGTGCTGTCCGTGCCATATATAATAGAACATGCCTATCTGCAAGGTAGAGTCTATCTTGGTGCGTGTCACGCCTTTCCCTGCATAGGCCACATTGCGTCCCAGTTCGTCTGCGCATACCCATGTGTCGTTATAGGTATCGAGAACATCTGCATTTACTGCTGTGGCTGCGCATAGCAACAGCGCAGAAATCTGTATTTTCATCTGTTATTATAGTGTTTGTGTCGCTGCAAAGTTATTCATTCTTCGTTGAAAAGTGGCTGAATGCAGTGTTTTTTATGTGGGAGTTATAAAAAAGAAGGCTGAGAATTCCGATTAATAGGCTTGAAATGTGTAATTTTGGCTTTTAATTTTTTGCAGATAATGATGCTATGTCATCTAAAGATATGTATATGGGAAAGATCAAGCTATGTATAGATAAGGCTGCAAAAGCTTTGAAACGCTTTCTTGCATGGTATAAAGGGCTTTACATCAACCAACCGTGGTACAAGCGTGCCGTCACGGCCATTGTCTCGCTTATTGTACTTTTCATCGTCTACCTGTTAGCCGTCTACTTCAATTTGTTCTGGCTTTTCGGCAAATCACCGTCGATACATACCATCATGCACCCCCAGAACAATGAGGCTTCCGAGATATACTCGCAAGACAGCGTTCTGCTGGGCAAGTATTTCAACGAAAACCGTTCGCCCGTAAAATACGAGGACGTCAACCCTATGTTCTACCGCACCTTGATCGACACCGAGGATGAACGTTTCTACAGTCACCACGGAGTAGACTTCACAGGTTTGCTGGCTGCTGCCAAAGATATGCTTCACGGCAATGCGCGCGGTGCTTCAACCATCACCCAACAGCTGGTAAAGAACATCTTCAGGATGCGCACACAGTATTCTACGGGGCTGCTGGGCAAGATTCCGGGTGTCAAGATGGTCATCATGAAGACCAAGGAATGGATTCTGGCCATCGGGCTGGAATGTTTCTACGACAAGAAGGACATCCTGACCATGTATGTCAACACGGTGGATTTCGGCAGCAATGCCTATGGCATCAAGACGGCGGCCAAAACCTACTTTAATACCACACCGAAGCAAATCAAGACCGAGGAGGCGGCCGTACTTGTGGGGCTGCTCAAGGCCACATCTTCATACAACCCCAAGATCAACCCCAAGCGAAGCCTGGCCCGCCGCAACGTAGTGCTCAGAAACCTGCTTGCACACGGGCACATAGCTCAGGCCGAATTTGACTCCCTGTCGGCATTGCCCATCCGCCTTAACTTCAATGTCGAGAATGCCTATGACGGCAAGGCCCTCTATTTCCGTCAGGAACTGGCGAAAAACCTGCGCAGGATTTTCAAGGAAAAGGGCATGGATGTTGACCTCTATTCCGACGGACTGAAAATCTATACCACGCTCGATTCCAGGATGCAGGAGTATGCCGAACAGGCTGTCAACAAGCAGATGCGCATCATACAGCAGCGCTTCAACAACCACTGGGGCAAGGAAGAGCCGTGGCAAGATGAGCACCATCAGGTGATAGCCGGCTTCATCGAAGACAAAGCCAAGCGGCTTGGCTGCTATAAGCACCTATACCAGAAATACGACGGCAACCAGGATTCGATTGACTATTACCTGAACCTGCCCCACGAAGTGACCCTCTTCGACTACGACGGTCCCAAGAAGGCCGTGATGAGCACCCTGGATTCCATCCGCTACATGGTGAGGTTCATGCACACAGGATTCGTGGCCCTGGAGCCCGACACCCGCCACATCAAGGCTTGGGTCGGCGACATTGACTATGAATCATGGAAGTATGACAAGGTGACAGCTATGCGCCAGCCGGGCTCGACCTTCAAGATTTTTGTCTATGCCGCAGCCATGAACGCAGGTCTTTCGCCTTGTGACATGAGGCGCGATGAGTATGTGGGCATGCAGGTATTCGACAAGAAGAAGAACAAGGAAGTGCTGTGGGCACCCCACAATGCCAACGGCTATTTCACCGGAGATTCAATGACCCTGCGTGCGGCCTTTGCACAGAGCGTCAACAGCATAGCCGTAAAGACGGGTATGGAAGTAGGCATCGACAATGTGGTTAAGGTAGCTCACGACATGGGTATTCACTCACCGTTAGACAACCAGCCTGCACTCACGTTGGGCTCGTCAGACGTTTCGCTGATTGAGCTGGTCAATTCCTATGCCACCGTTGTGGCCGACGGCAAGGAGCAGGAACCCGTAATGGTGACCAAGGTCCTTGACCGCGAGGGTAAAGTTATCTACGACTCCAAGAAAGAGCTGCCTGAACCCGTACAGGCTCTACCCTACCGCACGGCATTCCTGATGCAGCAGATGCTCAAGGCAGGTCTCAGCGAACCGGGCGGCACATCCATGGCATTGTGGTCGTATATCCGCAGTTTCGACCGCACCACTGACTTCGGAGGAAAGACCGGAACCTCTAATAATCACTCGGATGCTTGGTACGTAGGTGTTACTCCGGGGCTTGTTGGCGGAGCATGGGTTGGCGGAGAATATCGCAGCATTCACTTCAGAACGGGAGCCCTGGGCCAGGGCAGCCGCACTGCACTCCCCATATTTGGCTACTTCATGCAAGACGTATTGAACGATGCCAGGTTTGCCAAATACAGGCAAAAGTTCAAAAAGCCGCTGGAGGAAATTCCCGCAAGCTGCTACAACTGTCCCAACTACCGTCCCCGCGTTGTCGAGGAAATCGACTCCACAACTCTCGACTCCATCCACCGTGCCTTTGTGGGTGACTCCATCCACATGCATCATCCCAGGATTACGCAAGAGGAGATAGAGCGCGAGCTGGGCGGAGACGACAACGCCAATTTCAACTTCTAAGCCATGCAACGCATGCGTTGGCTCGTCCGCCTGTCACTACTGGCCGCTGCTGCACTGGCTTCCTATGCCTGGAAAAGCGGCAAACTCCCATCAGAACTCCCCGAGCAGCCTGCCACCGAAGCCCCACAACAACAGGCCGACCTGGCAAAGCCCTTGACGGCAGCTCCCATAAAAGAGGAAAAGATGCTGAAGCGCGAAGGCTACATTGCCTCATACAACACCCTGCAGAAGCAGCCCAACTATGTGGCATGGGTGCTGACTCCCACCCGCATCAAAGGCACAGCCAAACGTTGCTCCACCTTCTTTCAAGACCCCGAACTGGCCGACAACGAACGCTCCACCTTAGACGACTACCGCTCTTCGGGCTATGACCGCGGCCACATGTGTCCGGCAGGCGACAACAAATGGAGCAGCACGGCCATGATAGAATCCTTCTATCTCACCAATGTATGCCCCCAGAAGCATACCCTCAACAGCGGAGACTGGAGGTTGCTCGAGGAAGCCTGCCGCAGATGGGTCGGCAAAAACAAGCAGGAAATCCATATCATTTGCGGCCCCGTATTCAAAGGCCATAACAGGAAACTGCACAAGAGAGTAGGCATTCCCGACTACTTTTTCAAAACGCTTCTGTGTCTTGAAAAAGGACAAGAAAAGGGCATCGCATTCATTTTCAGCAACGACACAAGCGACCAGCCCATGGAGCAGCACGTCTGCACCATAGATTCCATAGAGCGGCTCACCGGCTACGACCTCTACGATGCATTGGACTCATCGTTGCAGAAAAGACTCGAAAGCCGGTCGCGGCTGCAAGACTGGAATCTGTAGAGCCGCACTTCAAAGACGGCTATGCCGGTGACTTCGCCGACAGACGTGCCAGCAAAGAAGCCACCTCATCGGGATTGTCGGCAATATATTCCGCCTTGCAATCCTCAAGAAAGCCGCGGTCGCGAAATCCCCATATCACACTGATACAGGGCATTCCCGCATTACGAGCCGTCATGATGTCTACTTCCGAATCACCCACATATACCGCATCCCGGGGTGAGCTGCCTAATTGTCGCAGGGCCGCATTGACCGTATCGGGAGCCGGCTTGCGGCTGATTCCCTCGCTTTCGCCTATAGCCACATGGATGTAACGTCGGAAGAAACGCTCGTTGAGCTGTGTCACTGCAGCCTGCGGCTTGTTGGAAACGATGGCCAACTTGTAGCTCTTCGCACTGAGCAATGACAACAAAGGGCAAATGCCCTCATAGGGAGCCGTGAGCTCCAGACAGTGAGACATGTAATAACGGCGAAACACGGCAAGAGCCTCGGCATAGCAAGCCTCGCCGGCCTCCTCGGGAACTGCCTTGCGCATCAGATTGGCAACACCGTTGCCCAAGAAGCGGCGCACCTCGTCACGGCTGCGTTCCCTGCATCCGCACGTTCTGAGGGCATAGTTCACGCTGTTCGACAAATCGTCCAACGTATTCAGCAACGTGCCGTCCAAATCAAAGACCACCGTATCCATCTTCTTCATGTTTTTTCGCTTTTAAGAATCTCTTTGCTACTGCAAAATTACGAAAGAACGGCAACATATATCATACCTCCCACACAATTCAATGACAGGGCCCAACCTGCAATGCGGCACATTGCAGGCAACAACCCCGCAGATTGTTGAGTGTTTCATGTACATGAAACACATTGTGATATGTACAGGAAACAACGTGTGACATGTACAGGAAACAACCTGTTTCATGTACACGAAACAACCTGCAACCATACACATCGCAACCTGCGAAGAGCCTCACCCGAACGACAGCCTGCACCGATTTCAACCTTTATTGCTGCATAATAGTGCTTCTTGCCTTCAAAAGCATCAATTGCACAATCTATTCAGCCACATTGGCACCCGAATGAACTTTTTCAACGTTTAGTAGGCAGAAAAGTGCCAAAATCTCCCCCCCCAACAAAAAAATGCCTAACTTTGAAGCCTGATAACACCACTTTTTGTTTAACTAAAACCCTAACACATGAGAAGATTCTTATCTTTATTCGCACTGATGCTTCTCGGGCTTGTACCGATGATGGCTCAGGACGCATCGGGCACCTTGGTGAAAGGCGACCGCATTTCCTGGAGTGCAGTGAAAGCAGGCGATGAAATCCTGCTCCAAAACGCGAGCGGCACATGGAATTTCCAGTACAGCTCGGTAGTCACAGACCTGACTATCTGCTTCCTGCAAGGCGTTGCCGACAACTACAACCGTAATGCCGACACCCACCAGCTTGACTGCTCGATGGCAGCATTGAGCTCGGACAACATCTACATCGTCGTGGAGGCCCCCGAGCAACACGAAGGGGTTCCGTCCTACTACCTGCAGCACAAGGACACCAAAAAATACGTACAGGGAGTAGAGAGCGGACTGCAGACATTCCTCGTTGACAACATAGCAGAAGCTACGAGCTTTGAGGTTGAAGGCGCGCTTGACAGCTATGAGCCACACGATCAATGGCAGAGCACAGGCCTCGTTGACAATGAAACGGCAGTGCTTACCCACTACAACGGTAACACGAAACTCCACTTCGGACCCTTCTGGAACTATGGCTACACCTATTACGGACCGGCAACCGACATCATCGTATGGAACATATATCACACTGCATACGACCAGAGTGCAAAGGCCAAACTGGGAGCCCTCATCGATAAAATCAAGGCAGACAAACCCACATTCCCTATAGGGACAGACCCCGGATATTACCCGGAAGAATTGGTAACAACCTATGAAACAGCCTTCCTTGACGCTGACGAATACTACGCCGATGGTGCAGACATCGAAGAGGAATATGCCAAATATTACGACCGTCTGACTACAGCCTACGACAATGTCAAGAACGGCTACATCAAGATAACCGACGGCTACTATCGCTTTGTCAGTGCCTACAGCAACTGGATGACCTTGCAAGGAACCGAAAAAAGCCTGAAAGCAGATACCGAACACCATCTGGCATGGGGCAACTACGACACAAAAGACCCCACGCAGCTCTTCAAAGTAACCGTATTGGCCGAAGGAGAATACTCCATTCAAAACGTAGCAACGGGCGAATACATCAACACCGTTGAAGGAAAAGAAGCAATCGTACCCATGTCGGCCGAGCAGATCACACCACAGACCTTCAGCTACTTTGAAGGCACTGCACGATGGAGCATAGCCAACAAAGCCAACCCCGTAGCCTACCGCACCAATGACCATGACTACGGTTATGGCCTGGAAGGAACCATCTATACCGTCGACGGAGGCTCAACCACAGCATCTGCCTGGTATGTTCGTCCGGAAACCAACCAGCAGCTCATCGACAGTCTGACCAAAGCAGGCCCGCAACGCATCCTCAACGACAAGATGAACGTGACCCTTGCCTCGGCACAGACAGCCAAAGACAAGGCATTCGACTATCCCGAACTCATCACCGACGGCAAACAGATATCATCCAACGCCCTTCAAAGCGGCAGTTATGCCAACCTGATAGATGGCGATGTCAACACCGTGTTCCACTCCATCTGGGATGCCACCCTCATGAAATCGGAACTGGGAGAAGGCGTAGGATATCACAACCTGCAAGTGGCCTTCAACGAACCTGTAGACAAACTATTCTTCAGATACACCGGCGTGACAGGCACAGATTTCCACGATAACCCCAACAACATAGGCATCTATGTGACCAATGACGACGAACTCGGTGCAAGCACAGCCGCAGCCGACTCAACGAAGTGGGTTCACGTGACCGACCTCACAGAAGGATTCCCCGGCGACATCAAGGAAGCCAGATATACCTCACCACTGCTCACATTCGACAATGCCTATAAATACATACGTCTGGTAGTGCGCCACACCACCCACCAGGGCAAGCATTCGGAGCGCACATTCATGAATCCTTACGGCACAGGCGTCACATTCAACCTGAGCGAACTGCAGCTCTACAAGCCCGACTACGCCGAAACATCACTATACAGCAACGTAAGCGGCATGAAAGAAGCTGCCGACAACATGCTGCAGCTCATGACTGCCGGCGAAGAGAAGGTTAAGAACAACACCGTGACCGATGCCGACATCGAAGCCCTCAATGCAGCCATCAAGGCAGTAAACGCACTTTACATCAACCGCGACTCGCTCTATACGGAACTGGCCAACACCGTCACTGAAGCCCAAAAGGCCTACAGCGATGCCCTCGGTTCCAAACAGGCACTCATCACTGATGCCTCACAGTTCAGCAGCAACCAAGGCCCCGGATCGTCAGCTGACTTTTCAAGCTTCGAACATCTGCTGACACCCGAAACACATTACAACTACAACTATCACTCGTTCTTCATAGCCGATGCCATGAGCAATCCCAACATCACACCCGATGAGTGGATGCAGGCACTGGCCGCCAGAGGAGCAAAATATGTGGGCTACGGCTACCACAACCTGCAAGTAAGGCTGAATGAACCTATCAAAAACTTCTGGCTCGAATACACCAGCCGCACAGATACGAAAGTGATAGACAGCCCCACAGACATCGAAGTATATGCAACGAATGATGACGCCTTAGGCGCTGACCCCGACCAGGCCAATGTGGAGCAATGGACAAAAGTGACAGAGCTGACCGAAGGGTTCCCGGGAACAGAGCCCGGAGGCAAGTACACCTCACCCGTAATTGACTTGGGTGGCGAGTACAAATATGTACGCTTCGTCATCAAAAACACCGCAATGAACGGGAACGGAAGAGCCTATGCCAACCCTGACGTGACCGGCATGACTTGGAACGTAGCCTGCTGGCAGATGTACAACGGACTCGACCCGCAACGCGTACAATATAATTACAACGAAGACATGCATAAGGCAGTAGATGCCATGAAAGCACTCATCGATGATGCCGAAGCAACTTCGAAAAAGACCGTACTCAACAATGACAAGCAGACAGCCCTGCGCTCTGCCATCGACCTGGTATTGAGTCTCTATGCCGACTCCACGGAACTTTCCAAGCTGTACAAAAAATACAACACACTGATTAACACAGCTGTCATAGGCACCGGTGTAGGCTATGTAGACACACAGGAAGCTGTCGATGCTTTCGCAGCCGTCATCAAGGAAGCCAAGGCAACAGTAGATCCCA
>ERZ808286.560-NODE-560-length-23806-cov-4.523767_pt1 | contig 23806 bp, 20 predicted proteins | sample MGYA00521276_ERZ808286 | MGnify/ENA primary metagenome ERZ808286 (study PRJEB31516, sample SAMN03275607) | gut metagenome | biome: mammalia-associated habitat; material: feces | host: Papio cynocephalus | place: Kenya | collected 2012-08-01 ... | reverse complement strand
AATGTAAATAATAATAATGATTCACCCATAGGAGATCTTACTTCATTGATCAATTCAGCAGATGAAATAGAGCTCAGAAATGTAAATGTTAACTCTCTAAATCTTAGCCAATTGAATAATGTTGAAATCGAGTTTTCAAACGTTAAAGTCGACAATTTGACCGTCTCTGACTCAAATCCAGTTGCAAACATCATAGTAACTGATGAAGGCGTCGTCACCGGCTCAACTACATTCATAAACTCTGTTGTACCTTATGGTGAAAGCTTAACATACTACCACTGCGTCGTAGTATTCAACAGAGGTAATCTGAATAACAGCGAAATCAAACTAAATGGAAAAAACAATATACTTGTATATCCAGAAGCATCAAATGAGCCAAATAAAATAGATGGCAACATATGGATCAAAGAGACAGAGTTTGCTGGAAATAGATATATGCTCAAAAACTATAGCAATATGGATTTGGTAAAGAGTGCTACTCCGCTTGCCGAAATCGAGAATATTGATGACGATTATCTTGAAGAGGATATTCTTTCAAGAGAAAGAGCTGAAGCTGATGAAGATGCAAAGCTGAAAGTATCATATGGACCATATGAGTATAATGATTATGAGTAATTCATAGCGTTATAGAAAACTCCCCACATTGGTTTTCCTTTATGGGGAGTTTTTATTACTCTCTTGCTTTCTAGAATGGTTGCCCTGACGCAAGAGGTGCAGAACTCTTCTTAGAAGAAAGAATCAATGCAATGAGTGTTGCAAGATATGGGAATGCTCCAAGCACTCCTGTAGGAATCGATGCAATTCCTGGAATAACTCTTCCAACATTGGCAATAGTCATGCATAGACCAAAGAATGCTGTAGAGCCAAGAATGCCAAGTGGCTTCCATTGTCCGAAGATCAAAGCAGCAATTGCCAAGAATCCTAGTCCGTTTATACCAGCTCCTGAGTTGTATTCCCCAGCATAAGTCGTAAGGATGCAAGCTCCACCAAGACCAGAAAGAAGACCAGAAAGCATAACAGCAATATATCTCATTCTATGGACATTTATTCCAGCAGAGGCAACAGCAGATGGGTGTTCACCACAAGCTCTGAGTCTAAGGCCGAAGCTTGTCTTATATAGAAGGAACCAAGAAAAGCCCCAGATTGCAAGGCAAAGCCAAGTTGTCCAATATGTATCAGAGAAAAACAATGGACCGATGACAGGAATCTTCGACAAAAGAGGTATGTCCATTCTAACAATTCCTCTCTTTGCTGTTATATTTCCAGATCCTGTGATTGTATTTGCCAAGAAAAGCGACAAAGCTGTTGCAAGCATATTTATTGCTGTTCCTGATATCGTCTGGTCAGCTTTCAAGTTGATTGCAGCAACAGCATGCAAAAGAGAAAGCAATAGAGACGCAACCATAGCAACAATGATACCAATAACAATCGCAAGATTCATATTGAACCCTGGAATATTCTGAAGCATGAAAATCGTCGCAGCAGATGAGAAACATCCAAATAGCATCAATCCTTCTATACAAAGGTTAGTAACACCAGAGCGCTCAGAGTAAAGACCTCCAAGAGATCCCATCAAAAGAGGCACAGTATAAGCAATAGCACTTGGTACAATAATCAGCAAAACATTCCAAAATGCACTCATTTTCCAGCCTCCTTGTTCTTTTTCATTATCTCCCGTCCAGCTTTCACAAGCTCTCTTTGCTCTTTTTTATCTGTAATATCAGGGATTTTCTTTTCTTCCCCATAGCGAGATGCAATAGCAATTTCCATTGCACTTTCCTTTTTGTCAAAGCTTCTCTTGAATATCTTGTCCCAGAATGAAGCCAAAATTACATTTGTTGCTGTGAAGTATATTATCGTTGCAATAATTGTATCGGCAACTTCTGTAGGGATACCTGTTCCAGCTGTCAAGAATCCTTTTCCCATCTTGAGGATCCCAAAGAAAATTGCAGCAAAGAATACACCGACAGGAGAGCAATTGCCCAAGAGAGCGACAGCAATTCCATCGAATCCATCATTAGGCATTTTTGCCATTTCCATGATGTTTGAGTATCCACAGTAATATGTAAGACCAGCAAGACCTGATAGAGCACCAGCAATAGCCATGCTTATCATTATTGATCTATTGACTTTGATTCCTGCATATTCAGCACAATATCTGTTAGAGCCAACAGCCTTCAGATTAAAGCCAAGCGTAGTCTTTTGAAGGATAAACCAGATTATTATTACTGCGATTATCGAAAGCAAGAATCCATAGTTGAAGAATGGTGTTCCTACAAGTTTTGTAATCCAGTTGGCTCTTAGTGTATGCTCTGTAGCAATAGGTCGAGACTTGACAACAATAGTTGGATCGATTATGAAGCGTGGAATAAAATCATAGACAATCCAATAAGCTGTCCAGTTTAGCATAATAGAGGAAACAACCTCGTGGACATTGAACTTTGCTTTCAAGAATCCAGAAATCACACCCCAAAGCCCTCCGGCTAGAAGAGATGCAATGATGATTATCAAAAGGTATATTGGCCTTGGAACAGACATCGGAATGTATTCTGCTAGAATAGAACCTGTGATTCCTCCCATAAGCATCTGTCCTGAGCCTCCAATATTGAAAAGCCCTGTCTTGAATGCAAAAGCAACCGAAAGCCCAATAAGAATAAGCTGCGTAGACATCGCAAGCGTATTAAATAGCCTTCTTTTGCTAGAGAGCGCACCATATGCAATTTGCTCAAGACCCTTGATTGGGTTTTTCCCAATCAAAAGAATCAACAAACAACCAGCAACTAGGCCCAAAAAAACAGCAGAAAGCGAAATAAGCAAAGGAGAGGCTTTTCTTGCTTCGAGTGGTTTATTTGAAACAACTGTTGCGTGCGAAAAAAACTTACTCATCATCTCTCTCCTTTTTGATTCCAGCCATCATCAAACCAATTGAATGGACATCGGTTTTATTTGTATCCACTATATCGATCAAGCGACCAGCGTTTATTACAGCAATCTTGTCAGAAAGATTGAATATCTCATCAAGTTCGAAAGATACCAAAAGCACAGCCTTGCCTTTGTCTCGCTGTGCAACAAGTTGTTCATGTATAAACTCGATTGCACCAACATCCAAGCCTCTTGTTGGCTGAACAGCAATCAAGAGATCAGGATCGGCTGTAATTTCGCGACCAATTATTGCTTTTTGCTGGTTTCCACCAGACAATTTGCCTGCAAGAGAATCTTTTCCTTCACCTGAGCGCACATCGAATTTTTTAATTATTTCATCTGTATATTCATCGATTGCGTCAAAATCCAAGATACCATGCTTTGAGAATTTAGGCTCACGGAACTCTTTTATGACCATGTTTGTGGTCAATGGTGCCCCAAGGATAAGTCCTCTCACTTGTCTATCCTCTGGAATATGGCCAAGTCCCATCTCATTTCTTTCTTCAATAGATATGTGAGTGATAGTCTGTCCTTTGAAAATAACATCACCAGACTCTATCTTCCTCAATCCCGTAATAGCTTCAACCAACTCTGATTGTCCATTTCCGTCAACGCCAGCGATTCCGATAATCTCTCCAGAGCGCACAGAAAGCGAGAAATCCTTTACTCCAAGAACCTTCTTTGCATTCATAACGTTGAGGTTCTTTATCTCAAGAACGGTATCTCCAGGCTCACAAGGCTTCTTCTCGACTTTGAAGTTGACAGGTCTTCCTACCATCATCGCAGCCATATCACCAACAGATGTGGTTGCGACATCAACAACGCCAATGAATTTTCCTCGTCTTATTACAGTACATCGATTTGCAACAGCCTTAATCTCATCAAGCTTGTGGGTAATAACGATTATGGATTTACCCTCTTTGACAAGATTTCGCATGATTTGCATCAATTCATCAATCTCTTGCGGAGTCAATACTCCTGTCGGTTCATCAAAGATAAGGATATCAGCATCACGATACAGCATCTTCAATATCTCAACTCTCTGTTGCATTCCAACAGTAATATCCTCAATAACCATGTCAGGCTCCACAGCCAAGCCATAGCGTTCAGATATCTCTTTGATCTTCTTGGATGCCTTTTTTATGTCGTATACAAACCCACCTTCTTTTCCCAGTATGATGTTCTCAGCAACAGTGAAGTTTCTAACAAGTTGAAAGTGCTGGTGGACCATTCCAATACCAAGATCAAAAGCATCATTAGGGCTCTTGATATGTACTTCTTTTCCTCTGACTTTGATTATGCCTTTATCTGCATGATATAGGCCGAAGAGAATACTCATCAATGTTGATTTACCAGCACCATTCTCGCCAAGGATAGCGTGAATCTCACCCGCTTCTACCTGTAGCGTTATATCATCATTTGCTACAATACCCGGAAATTCCTTTCGGATTCCAATCATTTCTATTACGTGACTCATCTATTCTCCAATGAGGTCCACAATGTGGAAACATAAATTAAACAGAAAAGGCCGCCAATCAATAGATAGCGACCTCTTTAAAATCTATTGCAATTACTTAATCAGACCATCTCCAGTCTCAGCAACAACAATCTTTCCAGATTTGATTAGCTCAGCAACCTCAGCAACCTTAGCCTCGATATCTGCTGTCAAGTTTGGATTTGTCTCTGGAATTCCTGCTCTGTCATCAGCAACGCCAAGAGTCAAAAGCTGTCCACCTGGGTATGTGCCATTATTCAATGCCTTAATCATATCATAAGTAACGCCAGCAACGTCTTTCATAGCAGATGTCAAAACAGCTGACTGTCCATTGCCCATATCACCAACTGCATACTGATCGGAATCAACACCAACAACCCATACATCCTGTCCTGAGAGTCTTCTGTTCTTTGCTTCGTTGATTACTCCAACACCTGTGCCACCAGCTGCAGCGAAGATTACATTAACTCCTCTTGCATACATTGTTGTAGCAAGTTGCTGTCCAAGAGCAAGATCTGCAAATGATCCTGAGTAAACAAAATCCTCAGCATTCATAGCAACGTTTGTTCCATAGTTCTTGTTTGCATATGCAATGCCTTGCTGGAATCCCCAATTGAACTTCTGTACAGCAGGAATCTCAAGGCCACCGACAAAACCAACCTTTCCTGTTTCGATCTTCAAAGCTGTTGCAACACCTGCCATAAAACCAGACTCTTGCTCCTTGAAGATAACAGCTACTGTATTCTTGCCAATTCCTGCAGAGAGAGCATCATCAAGAATAACAATATTCAAATCAGAGAACATATTCTGTGCATCAGAAACAGCCTCAGCAAAGAGGTATCCTGGACATGCAATGAATCTATAGCCCTGATCATAGAGATCTGTGATAGCTGTCAAATAATCTGTGGAAGTTGTTCCATTTGGCTTAAGATACATAGACTCAAGGCCGAGCTCTTCAGCAGCTCTCTTTACGCCTTCCCATGTTCCTTGGTTAAATGATCTATCATCAATTGTTCCAGAGTCTGTAACCATACCAACCTTTAAAGCTTCTTTAGTCGCAGCTGCTTCCTGAGCACCGCTTGCGAAAACTGAAAAAGCACAAAGTACCATAAGCACAATAGCAAGTGTTTTCTTCATTTAACGTCTCCTATTAAATTTGTTAGGTAAAAAACATTCTAACTGCGTATTATCCAGCTGTCAAACAAAGAAAAAATAAAAATTGCCTGTTAATTTCTTTTACAAGCATTAATTATGCATCATTATTGTATTTTTTCTGAAACAAAAAAACAACAAAATGCAACAAAAATGCAACAGTATTGATTCGTTACAATGGGTTTGGATTGTATTAAAAAAGAAAATACAACAAAATCGGCGTACATTTCTAATCTACAATGCCACTTTCTTCTACTTGGCAACATCACTAGTTCTAACAGCAAAAGAAGAGACACTGATAAAGTCGACTCGGGAAGCTTATCAATGCACCGCCTTCATAGTGAAGGTTTCTATTCAAGAACAATTGCAACAATCTGTTCTTTTGTAAGCCATGAGATTTTGGATACCAAATCATAAGACATGCCATTTTCAAGCATTGCACTTACAAACTTGTGACTTTCTTCTCGGCCTTCTTTGTACGTAGGAGAAAAGTATGCTTCAGCAATAATAAGTCCAACAAAAGTCGGCGCAGAACCGTAATAAAGAGAATATGGGACAAAAAAACCACCCGAAGGTGGTTCTAGAAGAGGGATTTTTGAAACAGGCTTATTTTGTCTCTGTTCCTCTATTATATCTTTTGTTGAACCTTTCAACTCTACCTGTTGTATCAACAAGCTTCTGTGTGCCTGTGAAGAACGGGTGGCAAGCTGAGCAAATTTCAACGTGCAAATTCTTTGCTGTGCTCTTAGTCTTGATTACATTGCCACAAGAGCAATGTATCTCTTGCAATTCATAATTTGGATGTATATCCTTTTTCATCTTCTTCTCCTCCAAAGATCATCTATCTAATTAGTCTGCTTTCACAGACTAAGTATTTCTACATAACTCTTCCACTGGTTGGACCATTCATAGAGTCTAGGAACTCCTTATTGTTGTTGGTTTTTCTCATTTTGTCAATCAGAGTAACCGACATATCCATATCATCAAGGTTCCCAAATGCTGTTCTGAGAAGATAAACCCTTGAAAGGACATCCTCAGGAAGAAGCAAATCATCTCTTCTTGTTCCAGATTTCTTTATGTTGATTGCAGGGAATTTTCTGTTGTCAGCCATCTTCCTGTCCAGAACAACTTCATTGTTTCCTGTTCCCTTGAATTCCTCAAAGATAACTTCATCCATTCTAGATCCAGTCTCAATGAGCGCTGTTGCGATTATCGTCAAAGATCCACCTTGCTCGATATTCCTTGCAGCTCCAAAGAATCTCTTTGGCTTATGAAGCGCATTGGAATCAACACCACCCGAGAGGATCTTTCCAGATGCTGGCACAGTTTGGTTGTAAGCTCTTGCCAATCTAGTGATTGAATCGAGAAGAATGACAACATCTTTCTTATATTCAACAAGTCTCTTGGCTTTCTCTATGACCATCTCAGCAACTTGGACATGATGAGTCGCTTGCTCATCGAATGTCGATGCAACAACCTCAGCTCTTACATTTCTTCTCATGTCAGTGACCTCTTCAGGTCTCTCGTCGACAAGAAGAACAATCAACGTGACTTCCGGATGGTTAACAGTGATTGCGTTGGCAATCTTTTGCATCAATACAGTTTTTCCAGTCCTTGGAGGAGCTGTCAAAAGAGCTCTTTGGCCTTTTCCTATTGGGCAAAAAAGATCTACGACTCTTGTAGAGAGATCGGATGGCTTATTTTCCTCAACAACCTCCAGATGAAGTCTTTCATCAGGGAACAACGGCGTCAAGGAATCAAATGGAGCTCTAAGCTTTGCCATCTTTGGCTCCTCTCCATTAACTTTCAATACTCTGACTATTGCTGCTGACTTCTCACTTTCCCTAGGAGCCCTAATCTGTCCAAAGACAGTATCTCCCGTCTTAAGCCCGACACCTTTGATCACAGACGCTGAAACATATACATCCTCAGTACCAGAAAGATAGTTGTTGACAGCATATCTTATATACCCATAGCTACCTTCTTGAAGAATTTCCAGCGTTCCTTCAACCATCAAAGCGCCACCGCTTGCCGAATGGAGCCTAAGCATTTTTGCAATCAAATCTTGTCTTCTAGAGTCAAGAATCACATCTTCTGCAATCCCAACGCTTCTTGCTCTATTTCTAAGCTCATCTATGCTAAGTGTCGTAAGTACAGAAATAAAGAGCTGTGGTGCATCTGGATGCTCATCCAGATCTATTTCAGGAACTATTTCCTCTTGGGGCCTTCTGTTCTTGTTGTTTTTGTTGTTCCTGTTGTTTCTATCTTTTGAGCGCGCAAACTTGTTCTTATCTGATTTATCATCCTGTCGAGTATCTTGTCCATCCTCATCAGACGGCACATCTTCTGCATTTTCATCCTTTGAAATCGCATCAGATATCGGTGTCTCAACAACTTCCGCTTGAGGCTGAACAGAATCATATGTTGCCGGCGCTATATCCAAGTCATCAACTTTTTCTTCTTTCTGTGTCTCTGCTGGCTCCTCTTCTTTTTTCTTCGAGACCTTAGCCTTTGTTGTTTTTTTAGTATGGCGCTTGCTCTTCTTCTGAGTCTCATCAGAATCTTCTTCTTTTTGATCATCTGTGTTATTTTCACTTTCCGCCATAGAGAGAAGATTCTCTTTAGCCTTCTGAGCATTCTTTACTGTTATTTTCTTTCGCACAACAGGCCTTTTGATTTTTGTTTTTGGTTTTTCACTATCCACTGCAACTACAACAGGGATTTCCTCGTCTGCGAGGTTTTCGCCAAATAAATCTGATGACATTAAATTCTCCGATTAGTTCCTAATAATACCAAATATTGGAAAAGTATAGTTACCCTATAGCAAAATACAGGATAAGATGTTTAAGGCTATTATGCCTCTTAGAATCATACTTTCAATAAAATACACTTGTCAACTCTTTGTTAAAATACATGCCAAGAATCCACAACAGATTCTATGTCCATGTTTTTTATATAGCAATCCATCAACAAAAATGCAGCAACAATTGCACGCCTTCTCACGCTCTCCCTGCCCCATGAACCCAAAAGAACCTTCACAGAACATGCCTCTCGATCTCGCCCCGAAAAGCCAAAGCAAACCGTTCCAACATCTTTTCCTTCACTTTTCTCTGGCCCAGCAACGCCCGTTATCGAGAAAGCATAATCCGAATCCATCAAAGCTCTAACTTTGCATGCCATCTCTCTGGCACACTCTACAGAAACAGTTCCGAATCTATCAACAATATCCTTTGGCACGGAAAGCACCTTCTCTTTTACGCTCGGTGCATAAGATGTCACAGATCCTAGCATATAGCGAGATGAGCCTGGACGCGATGTAAGAAGAGATGATGCAAGGCCTCCAGAACAGCTTTCAGCACAAGCTATAGTTGCATTTCTATCCAGTAAAGTCGCAATGAGAATGTCAATTGCTTCAACATTTCCATCAACAAGCCTATCTATGCCAACGGATGCTCTGATCTTTTCAATGGCAATTCTTCGCTCTTCATCGCTCTTTCCTGACGCATAAAGAGAAATCTTGTAGTCTTGGAATCGTGTTGCCCAAATTATATCTTGGTCTGCTTGTTCGCATAGTTCCTCAAGCTTTGCTTCTGCTGTCAAGAAAGACGAATACTCATCTCTTTTCTCGTCAGACAGATTCATCTTTTTCCTAAGAAGAGGCAAGACTGTGTCATAAAACATTGGTTCCATCTCCTTAGGCGGCCCAGGCAGGGAAATCAAAAGTGTTTTCGAAGCATAACCATAGAAGCCTGCAGCTGTGCCATTTTTGTTGTCGATGACATCAAAGCCCTTGGGTATAAATGCTTGCTTCTCATTCGCACCATATGCTCTGGAGCCAAGACGCGAAACGAGGTTATTCCAGCACATCTCATTTCTCTCGAGAGAAACTCCAGCGGCTTTTGCTATGACTTCCCTAGTCATGTCATCAGCTGTAGGGCCAAGACCTCCAGTGATTATCAAAATGTCATTCTTTGCAACCAAAGCCTCCAAGACAGATTCAATCGAACCGTCATCGGGAAGAGCAACAATCTGGCAAATATGTATTCCTATAGCTGTAAGCTCCTTAGATACCAGCTTTGCATGCTTGTCTTGGATTATTCCTCTGGTAAGCTCTGTACCTATTATGATTAATGATGCTTTCATTTCTTAATTGAAACCCTTTTTCCTTCCCACTATCTTTATGATTTTCAAAACAGCACCAACAAAAAGCAAAGCAATCGACGAGTATATCGAGACGAATGCAAAAAGGTCATAGTGCCTTACAAAGAATGTATCGTTATAACTTTCATGTGTATAAACAGGCACTTGATATAACTTCCATCCTCTAGTAAAAGGCTCCATCGGGTCATGGATCTTTCCATCTGGTGTGATCAGGCATGTAATTCCTGAATTTGTTCCTCTAATCATTGACTTTCGCGTCTCTACTGAACGGAAGGCTGCTATTGCAGCATGTTGCCACTCTGCTGAGGCCTTTTTAGACCAATTGTCATTTGTCATGTTGACTATAACATCTGCGCCATTTGCAACAAATTGAGCATTAAGGTTTCCAAAAGAATCCTCATAGCAAATTGGAGTCGAGAACTTGATCCCATCCAGATCGAATACAACAGCCTCATCTCCTTTCTCCCACCAATTGTAATCGTTAGCCAAAAGGAGATTATAGAGCCAAGGAAGTTGCTTCTCATATGGAAAATGCTCTGTAAATGGAACAAGATGCTGTTTTTTGTATTCCTCGATTATCTCACCATCATCAAACAGGATAACAGTGTTGTAATCTACTCTATTTTGCACACCGTTCTCATCATAGGCAGGCATTGTCGGATCATCGATTACACCTTTTGGATTACCTGTCAAAAGAGGAACTGGAAGATCTTTTCCAAATTGAACAAACTCTCGAGTAAGATTTGCGATATCTTCCCACCCGGATCCCTCTTGGTAGTAGTTCAAATGCCAGGAAACCGATGGAACAAACGCTGTCTCAGACCAAACCACAATATCAGGATCTGAAGACAATGACTCTAAAGTGCTCTTTCTTAGGTTGTTGAAGTTTTGCAAATATGTAGTATATCCACCCTTCCATGAATCATGGTTATGCTGTACAGTAGCTACTCTCCATGTCTTATCTGGAGTGCGATCAGTCCAATAAGCAAGTTTGACAATACCATAGACAATAGTAATGACAAGAAGAAGAACATAGATAATCTCGACCCACAACTCTCTCTTGAAATATGATTTCAATGAAAATGATGTCGAATTGATTTTATCGATTAGAGCATTAGCCAAGAAAGCTTGAGGAAGAACCATCATAAACAAGATTCCCCATATCCCTGTTATATCAGCAATCTGTATCAACACATTGTATCTGTAAAGCGCATACACGATATTGCCATATGGATAACCAGCAAACCAACTCTCAGCTAAATAAGCATAAGAAACCCATATAACAGGCTGAAGAAGATAGCCCTTCTTTGGAAAAAAACAAACAGAGGCTTTCAATGCCAAGAAAAGCAGCATCATCTCAAAGCCCTTGATTATAGGAGCAATCAAAATAGCAAGGGGATGAAAACCTTTAAGCCAATAGTTGAAGAAAAAGTAATAGCATAACCCAAACAGAAAACCATAGAACCATACGCACTTGAATGTTGTGTTCTTTATCACCATAAAAACCGGAATAAGAGCTATAAGGGCAATAAAACCAATACCTTTTGCGCTCATAAAACCAGGAAATGCCAATGATAAAACAAATGATGATACCAATAAAACAAGAACCTCAGAACAAACTGTCCTAAGGTTCCTTACATAACTGACCTCGATTGAATCAAGATTCTTCAATTGCTACTCCTCAAGAGAGGGACCTTCTGTGATATTCCAGACAAAATCCTTCAATTCCTTACCTGGACGGAAGATAGCCACACCATGTTTCCCAACAGCAACCACATCGCCAGTCTTAGGATTGCGAGCTTTCTCTCTGCCTTTTCGGATCCTTACTTCAAATGTCCCAAATCCTCGAAGCTCAATGATGCGATTATCCTTCAACCCATCTTTCACTTCTTCAAAAAGCTCATCTATGACAGCATGAATATCGCCCCTGTTGAGACCAAGCTTGTTGTGAAGGTTCTCGATAATCGTAGCTTTAGTCAACTTCTCTTCCATCACACTACTCCCAAAATCAAGCTAATTTATTCAATGCATGAGCAAGTCTACTCTTTTTTCTAGCAGCGTTGTTTGGGTGGATAATTCCCTTGCCAGCTGTTGAATCGAGAAGCTTGCAACTCTCAACAAATGCAGCTTCTGCTGCTGCTTTGTCTCCGTCAGCTACTGCTGCATTGAATTTCTTTACAGCTGTTCTGACTTTGCTCTTTGCTGCATGATTGCGAATGCGGCGAGTTGCTTCCTGACGTTCTCTCTTCTCTGCGGATTTGTTTGCCATTTATTCCTCCAAAGACTAATTTATACAATTAAGATTTCAAGTATCAAGATGAATATCCTAGCAACCAAAAAAGGATATAACAAGACACATCATTAGAAATTACCATAAAGAATAATTTCGGTCAATACAAAGTTTTACCAAAAATATATCAAACGAAATCCCCGACAAGAATCAAAGTCCAATATTTTTGTCAATCTTGCGAAAAAAGCTCCTTTTGATACTCTTCATTGACAACCCAATAGCCAGACTCATCATCAAACGAAACCTCATCAAATGGTATCGATATGGATCTTCCATCAGATGCAAGACAAACAAGCTTCCTTGAAAGGATATTGACCTCGGAGACACGCCAAAGCTCATGGTCGATCTTCAATTTCGTACCTTCTGGAGGACATCCAGCCTTCTCTTCCATATAGTAATCATACTCATAAGCAAGGCAGCAAAGAAGGCGTCCGCATGGCCCTGATATCTTCACCGAGTTAAGCGAAAGGTTTTGCTCTTTGGCCATCTTGATAGTAACAGGGTCCATTTCCTTGTTGATCAAATGACAACAATAATCTCGGCCACATACCGAGAGCCCTCCAATCAACCTTGATTCGTCACGCACACCAATTTGCCTAAGCTCTATCCTCATCCGAAAAACAGAAACAAGATCCTTTACAAGATCCCTGAAATCAACTCGCTCCTCTGCTGTAAAGAAGAAAAGCACCTTTGGCTCTCCCAGAAGAAAATGGGTAGTCACAAGCTTCATATTCAGCTTGTGCTTCTGTATCTTTTCGCGACAGACACGCAAAGCATCCTCTTCATGCGATGTATTTTCGTTGTACTTGGCCATCTCTGATGGTGTTGCCAAGTGATCAATCCAATCAACATCACCAGTTACATTGATCTTCTTTGGTTCTTTTGCAATTTGGCACCCGAAACAATGATTGCATTGATGTTCTTCCATTCCACCTTTAGGGGACTCCTCATCTACTTCACCTGCAAAATGCAAACATGCGCCTCTGACAGATGCGCAGCCAGGAGTATAACTTTCGCCGGGCACAGGTGCCGAGCCAACGACAATTCCAAGGTCCAGGCCAAATTTAGTGTCATATACAACCGGTGTACCTGCATAAAGGACGCTGTCCCATGCACAAAGCGAGATGTCATTGTATGAGGGATTCTTTACAACATATACATAAGCACTGTCATCTTCATGCTCTGATTTCTTCTTCATACTACAAAAAATAACATGTAGAACCATTCGTTAGCAAGAGAATAGCGATTCTCGCAATCAATGCTCTTTGTTATTCTATAGCTATGGATAAAAACGATAGGCTGGTCTTGGCACCACTTGCAGGTTATACAGACAAAGCATTCAGGGAAATATGCATCTCAGAAGGTGCAGATATAACAGTCACAGAGATGGTAAGTGCTGAAGGCCTTGCAAGAGACAGCAAAAAAACAGAGGAACTTCTAGAGAGAGCCGATAACGAGAAAAAACTAGTAGTACAGCTTTTCGCACCAGATGAGGATCCAATCTCAAGATGCATCGAAAACCTTATGAAATACAACCCCACATCAATTGATATCAATTGCGGATGCCCTGTGCCGAAAGTCGTGAAAAACGGAGCCGGTTGTGCGTTGATGAAAGAGCCATGGAAGATAACAAAAATGGTAAAGACATTAAAAGAAGAAACAGCTCTTCCTATTTCAGTGAAATTCAGGCTTGGATGGGACTCAAGCTCGATAAACTACCTAGAGTTTGCACAATGTGCTCTCGATGGAGGCGCAACAGCTCTCACATTGCATGCACGTACAAGGGCCCAGCTCTATACAGGCGTTGCCGACAGAAGCGCATTTAAAAATCTGTCAAAACACTTCAAGGATGATAGAATAATGCTATATGCATCCGGGGATATTTTCTCTCCAGAAGATGCACTCTATGCAATAGATGAATGCAATATGGATGGTGTTATGTTTGCAAGAGGTGCAATTGGCAATCCGTTCATATTTCGAGAGACCAAGGAATTCATCTCAAAAGGATCTTACTCAAAACCCACAACCAAAGAAAAGATAGAAATTGCATTGAAACACTTTGATTTGATGGCCAGATACTATGGGGAGGCATTGGCCGCAAGAGAGATGAGAAAGCACATGATGGCTTACCTCAAGGGAATGGAAGGGGCCTCGAAAGCTAAATCAAAGCTCACAAAAGCTCTCACCAAAAACGATTATATCGAAGCCCTTTCGCCTATTATCGAGGAGTGGCAGGGGCAATAGCAAAGTTTTTAGATTTTCTTTTGACTTGCAATATCCAGTGAGTTAGCATTTTACTCATAGGAGAAATTTATGCGCGTTTTGATGCTAGGTTCAGGTGCAAAAGATCATGCTATATTATGGTGGTTCAGCAAAAGCAATTTGATATCGGGATTGTTTATTGCTCCGGGAAATCTTTGCACTGAAGATATTGCAACGAATTTAAAAGGCATAAATCCTGCAAATCCAGAAGAAGTATACAAAGCTTGCATCGACAACAAGATCGACATGGTCTTCATTGGCACCGAAGCCCCGCTCTTTACTGGCGTCGTGGAGTACTTGGAGAATAAGAACATAAGAGTATTTGGTGCACCATCGAAATCGATAAAGCTAGAAGGAGACAGAGCATTTTCACGTGCATTCACCCAAAGACACAACATTCCAACTCCAAGAAACTCCCTTTTTGGCGATATTGATGCACTTGAGCTATATTTGAGAAAACACCAAGGGGAGACTTTTATAATAAAATCGAATTCGGTATCGCCATCACGAGTAATGCTGATCTCCTCTGATACAAAAGCGTTGGTAGATTATGCAACATTGCTCCTCTCAAAAGCCCCTGTACTGTTGGAAGAGTATGTTCCAGGAATATCTGTAACATGTACAATCTTGATGGATAAGAGCGGATATCTATTGCTCCCAATCACAAGCGACTACAATAAAGTTGCGAAAGACAACACAACGCCAACAGGAGGAATGGGTGCGATATGTCCTGTTCCAGTCATTGAATCGATAAAAGACAAAATAATAGAGAGTATAATAAACCCTACTTTGTATGGCATGAAAGTCGAACAACTATCATATAAGGGAATACTGACATTCTCTTTGATAATCAACAAGGAGCTTGAACCGATACTCGTCGATTACCATATAAGACTAAACGATCCTGCAACGCAAGCAATGGTTCCAATAATCAAGTCTGATTTGGTAAATATCTTGAATGCAATGGACGAAGACAGAGTAAACGAGATTGATCTAGAGACAAGTGATAGTTGCACAGTAGCTGTCGTTCTTGCAAGCAAAGGCTACCCCATGAAAATCGAGACAGGAAAGAAGATAAAAAATCTCACAAATGCCTTCTTGATGAATATCTCTGGCAAGCCAATGGTATTTTGCGGTGCAATAAACAAAGACATGGACGGAACACCTGTTACTACAGGTGGAAGAAATATTACAGTAGTAGGACTTGGCAAAAATCTGAAAAAAGCGGGAGAAAGCGCCTATAACCTTATAAAAAGCAAGAACCTAGAAGGCCTTTGGTATAGAGAGGATATAGGCGAGAAATACTTTGAGTCTTAAGAGTCAGAACGCCTGAACTCATATAGCAATATCCCTGTTGCAACAGAAACATTCAATGAGTCTATATGTCCTTGCATCGGAATCGATACTATATAGTCACACTTCTTTCTTACAAGGCTTGATATTCCATCTCCCTCGGATCCCATCACTATGGCTGTCCTTGCTGAAAACTCTTGGCCATACGAGTTATCGCCAGCCATGTCTGCGCCATAGACCCAAAACCCATTTTCCTTAAGCTTATCGATTTCTCTGCTGAGATTCGTAACAACAGCCACAGGAACATATTGAGCAGCTCCAGATGATACTTTCACAACTGTCTCATTAGCTTGGACAGCTCTTCGCTCTGGAATCATAACAAGGTCTACTCCAAACTGGTCTGCCGAACGCAATATCGCTCCAAGGTTATGTGGATCCGTTATCCCATCAAGGATAAGCACAAGAGACCTCTTTTTCTCATCAAGCTTTGAGCAAAACTCGTCAACTGTCGTCTCAATCAGGCGCGATGCACCCCTTCTGGGACCACCAATATCCAGAAGCGCACCACGTAAGTCGACATCTGGCATCATCCTTGACAGCTCTTCCTTGGATACTTTTCTTACAGCAATCTTCCCTGTAGCTTTAGCATCTTGCTCTAACGCTTTGACTCTATCGCCACTGTTTCGAGCAATATACAGAGTTGATCCCATTCCTGCTTTCTTTATCGCTTCCTCTATCGCATGATAGCCATATACTTTTTCACCCATCGAAATAGCATATTACACATAATTGACTACAGTGTAAATACTTATTTCATTATAGACTAAGTGTGAACTTCTCTTCTTCTGGAATATAGCCTGCAATATCATGAAAATTAATTAGGTTTATTCCATTTACTGAACCTGTCTCCCCTGCATATATGAGATTATTGCTTAATATCCTTAAATTAGTTTTTGTCTGAAAGTTTTTCATTGTCTCAAAGAATGATGGAGTTGAAACTTCAGCACTCTTTATCTCATATAAAGACAATCCTTCATTCCTTTCAATTATAAAATCAATCTCTTCACCTCTGCTGTTTCTAAAAAAATAAAAGGGAAGATTCTCACCTCTTGAAGTCCTTGTTTTTACAGCTTCCATAATTGCCAGATTTTCAAATATATTTCCTCTAAGTGGATCTCGAAGCATTTGATTAGGAGTTGTAATTCCTAATAGAGCAGCTAGCAATCCTGTGTCGGCAAAATATATCTTTGGTGTTTTGACAGATCTAGAGATTCTATTCTTTTGCCATGGTTGGAGAATATATATGATGTATGAGGCTTCCAATATGGAAATCCAATGCTTAATTGTAGTACTGCTAACACCTACATCATTAGAAAGCCCTGAATAATCAACAAGTTGCCCTACTCTTCCCGCAAGAGCTCTCAAAAACACTTCAAATCTATTTTTATCTTTTACTGCACTTTCAGAAACAACATCCCTTTCTACATAAGTAGATATGTAATTTGAATAGTAATCATAGGGGGGAAATCCACCATTGTTAAATATATATGGCATAAAGCCAGAAACCAACTGTACATCTCTATCCAAGACTATTCCTGCACCCTTTAATTCCGCCATTGATAACGGATACATGGTCAATATTCCAGTTCTTCCAGCGAGGGATTCCGAGACGGAAGTCAACAGCTTTAGCTGTGAACTTCCTGAAAGAATATACATACCTTTCTTGTCTGATAAATCTATTCGAGTTTTTACAACACTCAAAATCGATGGTACTCTTTGTACTTCATCAATAATCACTGGCTCTGGATATCTTTTAAAGAACTCATAAGGATCAGCCACTGCTAAACCACGTGCATTATAGTCATCCAGATCCACATAAGAATAATGAGGAAACACCTCCTTTAAAAGTGTTGTTTTTCCGCACTGGCGTGGACCTTGGATTGTTATTGAAGGATATAATTCAAGGTTTCTCAGGATTGTTTTTTCTATATCTCTCTTAATAAATCCTTTCATACTATAATGATATTACTGTAATGAACAATTTTCAAGTTCAACTTGAGATTTGTTTACGCATTAGGAGATTTGGTCTTTCAAATGAAACACAATACCCAAAAAATAGAGGGAGCAAAAATCTCCCCCCTTCCTTAGCGCAAAATCCCTTATCAGTAGCCAAGTTGGCACATTGCATCAGCAACACGCCTGAATCCAGCAATGTTTGCACCTTTTACATAGTTTATATAACCATCATCCTCGATTCCATCTTGGACGCAAGATTCATGAATCGAAGCCATTATAGCTTTCAATTTGGAATCGACTTCCTCGGCACTCCAGCTAAGATGTTCTGCATTCTGAGCCATCTCCAATCCTGATACAGCAACACCTCCAGCATTTGCAGCCTTTCCAGGAGCAAATCCCACCCTTGCTTTCTGTAGAGCCTCTACAGCTTCAAGTGTACAACCCATATTGGAAGTCTCAACTACATACTTGACGCCATTTTTGATTAATTTCTTTGCATCTTCAAGATTCAGTTCGTTCTGGATAGCGCAAGGGAATGCGAGATCGACTTTCTCTTCCCATGGTTTCTTGCCAGCAATAAACTTCGCATTGAATTTTGCAGCATATGGTTTGACGACATCATTGTTGGATGCTCTAAGTTGAACCATATAAGCCCATTTCTCTGGAGTGTTTATGCCATCTTCGTCATAAATATAGCCATCAGGACCAGAGATTGTAACTACTTTTGCGCCAAGCTCTGTAGCCTTCATCACAGCACCCCATGCCACATTTCCAAACCCTGATATAGCAATTGTTTTGCCTTTTAGAGTATCGCCTTGCTTTCTAAGCATGTTCTCAGCAAAGTACATAGTTCCGTAGCCTGTTGCTTCAGGTCGAACAAGAGAACCACCATATCCAAGACCTTTTCCTGTAAGAACTCCAGTGTTCTCATCTCTTATTCTCTTGTATTGGCCATATAGGAAACCTATTTCTCTAGCGCCTACTCCAATATCTCCAGCCGGGACATCTGTATTTGGGCCAATATACTTTTGCAACTCTGTCATAAACGATCTGCAAAAACGCAATATCTCAGAATCGGACTTGCCTTTTGGAGAGAAATCAGAGCCTCCTTTTCCACCTCCCATAGGAAGTGTTGTCAGCGCATTCTTGAATGTTTGCTCGAATCCAAGGAACTTCAAAGAACCTTGTGTTACAGACGCATGGAATCTCAATCCACCCTTGTACGGTCCAATAGCATTATTGAATTGAACTCTATAACCTCTATTTACCTGTATGTTTCCCTGGTCATCTTCCCATTCTACTTTGAATGAAAAAACCCTGTCGGGCTCCGTGATCCTATCTAGAATCTTGTTCTTAAGGTATTGTGGATTTTCATTGACAACATCAATGACAGAAGCTACAACCTCCCTTGCAGCTTGAATGAACTCAGGCTCGGCTGGATTCTTTTTCTCCAGATTAGCCATGAAGGAATCTAAATCATAAGGCATATATCCTCTCCTTTTGTATATTCAGATTACGACCGTTTTAACTTGCCGTCAAATGATTTCTTTATTCATCAATTTTTTTTGATAAAACTTAAAAATACATCAAGAATTTGTTTAAAATTAAGCTATATAGAAATGAAAATCCAAAATGCTTATTTTGTTTCATTCCATTATCTCTTGATGCATGCAAAAGATAGACCAACAATATTAATGACATTGGAAGGATTCGAGGCTATAATTTCTTTCCATGGATAGTCGCATCTTTCGTATACTTTACAAAATATCTATTCTTCTTTTGTCATTATCTATTTTCTTGCTTCTTTTCCTTATAGTAGTAACAGGCGCAAGCGATTGGGTTTTCACAATGCTGGGATGGTTCACACTTATCTTCTCCTTCTCAAGCGCACTATTGTTTTTCATACAAAGAGAAAGAAAATAAATCATGTACTTATTGGATCAGACATGGCTCCCATTTTCGAATTTGATGCTCAGGCATGTCTACAATGTCCTTTTGATATGCTCTGACTATGATAGATTCATGCTTGAAGAGGATGGAAGAGTCGAAGAAGAGCTATACAAGGAATATACAGCATTAGGGTTGTCAAATCCTCCTAAGATCACACACACAAGCTCTGAAGAACAAGCAATCTCGCTTTTGAAGGAATTCAAGTACGAGCTGGTAATAACTATGCTTGATCTTGGCTCAGACCGCGTTGAGGGACTTGCGAAAGCTGTCAAGGAAATTGATGGGAGCATGCCTGTGATTGCGCTTTCTCCATCGCCCGATCACAGGAAAGCAAAAGAGCTCAAGGGAGAAAATTGCCCGTATATCGACTATCTTTTCTATTGGCAAGGAAATCCCTCGATATTTCTTGCTATGATCAAGCTTGTAGAAGACAACATGAACTTGCAACACGACACAGACGAGGCAGATGTACAAGTAATAATCATAGTAGAAGACTCGGTACGGTTCATCTCTAAATATCTTCCTTTGATGTACTATGAGCTGATCAGGCAAAACAGGAATTCAATCCTTGAGGGTCTCAATGAATGGGGAAAGACATTGAGAATGAGAGGCAGGCCAAAAATCGCGCTTGCAAGGAACTTTGACGAAGCATGGATGCTTTATTCAAAATACAAGCAAAATATCCTTGGTGTGATTACAGATGTATCATTCCCTTCCCCATTTGGCAGAGAAAACGCTGGAATCTTGCTTGCTTCGAAGATCAAAGAATCCAACCATGAATGTCCCATATTGATACAATCGACAGACAAAGAACAGCAAAATGCCGCAAAGGATCTAGGATGTGATTTCATATGGAAACTCTCAGATACTATGCTCCATGACCTTGAGAAATACATTCTGAAGGAATATCATTTTGGCCCATTCTTGTTTATCGATCCAAAGACGGGCAACACTATCTTAAGTGCGCGTACAATGAAGGAAGTTCAATTGGCACTCAAGAAAATCCCGATTGAATGCTTTATATACCATAGCCTAAGAAATGATTTCTCAAAATGGCTAAGGAGCCAATCACTATATTCGCTTGCGACAATGATCAAACATATAAATCTTAGCGATGACAAGGATCCTGAAAAGGTAAAAGAGCTTTTGTACGACACAATAAAAAGCTACAGAGCGGAAAGAGCAAGAGGCTCAATAGCTGAGTTCAGCAAAGACAACTATGATGAGACGCTTTTCTTCTCACGCATAGGAAAAGGCTCTCTTGGAGGCAAAGGGCGTGGACTTGCTTTCATCGCAATGGAGATGAAAGCAAACAAAATTGCAGAAAAATATCCAACTGTCTACCTATCGATTCCTCGTACAGTCGTTATATCCACAGAGTTCTTCGATTCTTTCCTCGCATATAACAATCTTACAGATCTTTCTTTTACCAGCAAACCAGACAAAGAAATACTATCGCTTTTCCTGAGCTTGGAAATCCCAACAGTTTTGAGAGAAAGCCTGAAGCAGATACTGGAAGTAATAAAAGTACCAATATCCGTAAGAAGCTCATCACTCTTGGAAGATAGCCACTTCGAACCATTTGCTGGAGTATACCAGACTTCCATGATTCCCAATAATGGCAATGACGAAGAAAGGCTCAAGGACTTGGAATCAGCTGTCAAAACAGTATGGGCATCTACGTACTTTGAATGTGCAAAAGAATACCTCAAACGCACAGGGCACAGTTTGGAAGAAGAGAAAATGGCTGTCATATTGCAACAGATAACTGGCTCGCGGCATGATAATATGTGGTATCCAAATATATCTGGAGTTGCTAGAAGCCTAAACTACTATCCAACAGAGGGACAAAGCACAGAGGATGGTGTTGGAATGCTTGCATTTGGATTTGGAAAGACGATTGTCGATGAGGGAACAGCTTTCCGATTCTGTCCAGCAAAACCTCAAAAGCCATCTAACTCACTAACGTCGGAAGGCTCCGAACAAAAGACCTTCTATGCTCTTGATATGTCGAAATCCTTCGACCCAGAATCCAATTCAGACAACCTCGTCTCAATACCGATAGAATGGTGCGAAAGATTCCCGATGAGCTTGAAAGGCATAGCTTCAACACTTGATCCATATACAGGTATGATCTCAGAATCTCCTAGGGCAAAAGGAATAAAGATGCTTACATTCAATGGCATTCTAAAATATGAGATGCTACCACTTGCTCCTGTTATAAACGATGTCCTTAAATTGGGCTCAAAAGCAATGAATGAACCAGTAGAGATCGAATTCGCAATAAACACTGAGCGAAGCGCAGAGAAAAAACCTGACTTCTCTATTCTCCAGATACGCCCTATATCAACAAATTCACTCTACAGCGACATCAACATAGATGAAAGCGAAAAAGAGAATGCTCTTATCTATTCAAACAAGGTAATGGGAAATGGTGAAGTTGAGAACATATATGACATAGTCACTATCATTCCAGAGAAATTCAAGCCATCTGAAATGGCAAAGATGGCACAAGAGCTTGATGAGCTCAACAGAAAATATGAAGATCTATATGTTCTTATAGCGGCAGGAAGACTCGGCTCATCCGATCCATGGCTAGGGATTCCTTGCACTTGGTCGAGCATATCCAAAGCTCATGTCATTGTCGAGACAGGGCTCAAAGAACTTCAAGTAGAACCTTCGGAAGGAACACACTTCTTTCAAAATATGACAAGTCTTGGATGCATTTACCTAACAATAAATCCTCTTTATAAGGATGGGGTCTTCAATTATGAGAAAATAGCCAGCCTTCCCATAATCGATAAAACAGAGCATTTTATAAGAGTAAGAAGCAAAAGCCCTTTGACGATAAAAGTAAATGGACTTGTCGGAGAGGCTATAGTAAAAGAGAAAGGAGAATGAGATGGCTATAACTGAATACTACGCTCCAACACATATTTATTTTGGAAAGGATGCTGAAGACAAGACAGCAGAAATCATAAAGGAGCTAAATGCAAGAAAGGTATTGATACATTTTGGCGGAGGATCTGTAAAACGAAACGGACTATTAGACAAAATCGAGAAAGAAATGCTAAACAACAAAATCGATTTTGTTGAACTAGGAGGCGTTGTTCCAAACCCAAGAGTCTCCCTTGTAAGAAAGGGCATAGAAATCGGGAAAAGAGAGAAAGTCGATTTTGTGCTAGCTGTCGGAGGCGGTTCTGTAATCGATAGCGCAAAAGCAATATGCTATGGGCTCTATGACAAGGAAAATGGCGATGTATGGGACTTCTATGCAGGAAAGAGAAAGCCTGAAGGATCTTTTGGCCTTGGAGTTGTACTTACACTCTCGGCAACTGGATCTGAGATGTCTGATAGCTCTGTAATAACAAATGACGAATATGGCTTGAAAAGAGGGATCAACACAAACTTTTGCAGACCGAAATTTGCAATAATGGATCCTGAGCTCACATACTCAGTCTCTCCATACCAGACAAGTTGTGGAACAACAGATATCATGATGCATACTCTTGAACGGTTCTTTCACTCTGGCTGTACACTAGAACTTACAGACAAATTGTCCATCGCTTTGATAAAAGAAGTAATGGAATGTGGGAAAAAAGCACTAGAGGAGCCAGATGACTATGATGCTAGAGCGAACATAATGTGGGCTGGTTCTCTTTCACATAATGGACTGATGAATGTAGGAAACGATTCCAGAGGCGATTGGGCTTGCCATCAGCTTGAGCATGAGCTTTCTGGCAAATGGGATGTAGCTCACGGTGCAGGATTAGCAGCTATATGGGCAAGTTGGGCCGAATATGTCTACAAAACAAACCCTGAAAGATTCGCACTCCTTGGAGAAGGTCTATTTGATCTTGAAAGAGATGCAGATATAGAGAAAGAAGCTTTATTGACAATATCGAAGATGGAAGCTTACTTCAAATCGATAGGCATGCCAACATCACTATCAGAGCTTTCAATCAAAGCATCAGAGAAGGACATTGATGAGCTAGCTGAAAAATGTACTTTCTTCGGAAAGAGGAAAATCGGATCGTTCCAACCACTTGGCAAAGAAGACATGATTGCTATCTACAAGAAAGCAAACGAAAGATAAAACATGGGAATTTCGGGGCAAAACGCCCCGTTTTTCTTATTATTTATCTGGCAAATTGCCCCGTTTTTCAAATTGTGATACAATCAAGACATGTACAGATTTGCACAAGACAAAATGAACCTCACCAGCTAAATCAGAGATTATGGCTGGAGTTTCCCCCTAGGAGCCT
>ERZ808286.559-NODE-559-length-23876-cov-5.229629_pt1 | contig 23876 bp, 21 predicted proteins | sample MGYA00521276_ERZ808286 | MGnify/ENA primary metagenome ERZ808286 (study PRJEB31516, sample SAMN03275607) | gut metagenome | biome: mammalia-associated habitat; material: feces | host: Papio cynocephalus | place: Kenya | collected 2012-08-01 ... | reverse complement strand
CCGCCTCCTTTCAATCAAGAAGCCTCAGATTTCGAAAGATTTCTGAGGCTTTTTTGTGTTTGTCCCGCAGATTTGATATTTTTTAGTCCCACAGATTTCACAGATTATCACAGATATTTATCACTCAATGAAATAAATCTGTGTCATCTGTGAAATCTGTGGGAGATTTTTATTATCTTTGCAGCATGATTTGGACGGATAGAATTAGGCAGATGAAGATATTCTTGGTGGTTGCGGCGATTCTCATCGCTGTCGCCTCGCTTGTCGTGTCTCATTTCCTCGTTCGTGACTTGGCACAGGAGGAACGGAACCGGATGGAGGTTTGGGCGGAGGCTATGCAATCGCTGAATAATGCAGATGAGAATACTGACCTGAATCTAGTGCTGAAAGTAATCAATGAGAACAACAGCATCCCTGTCATCGTGATGGATTCCAAAGGTCATGCTCAGACGTTCCGCAATATTGATGTGGAGGGTAATGATGATGCCGATAGTTTGCATCAGGCGACACTCATCGGAAAGCAATTGCTTGCACAAGGCAAGAATATCAAAATTATCCTGAATGATTCCACCCACGACTATCTTCAGGTATGCTACGATGAGTCGATTTTGATTCGTCGCCTTACTTACTATCCTTTCGTACAGTTGGGAGTAGTGCTCATCTTTGTGGTTATTGCCATCTTTGCTTTGCTCACTTCCAAGCGTGCGGAACAAAACAAGGTTTGGGTAGGATTGTCGAAGGAGACCGCCCATCAGTTGGGTACGCCTATCTCCAGCTTGATGGCATGGATAGAAATCTTGAAGCTGAATTATCCCGATGATGAGTTGATACCCGAGATGGACAAGGACATCAAGCGATTGCAGCTTATCGCGGATAGGTTCTCTAAAATCGGTTCGCTGCCAGAACCCATGCCAGCCAGTCTGAACGAGGTGATGGAGCACGTCATCGCCTACATGGATCGTCGCACCTCGCAGAAGGTGAGGATGCAAAAGGAATTTCCTCAGCACGACATCATCGTGAAGATGAATGCCTCGCTCTTCGAATGGGTGATAGAGAACCTCTGCAAGAACGCCGTGGATGCCATGGGCGTGGAGGGAGGCATCGTCACCCTGCGCATCGACGAGACGGCAGACAATGTCATCGTAGAAGTGAGCGACACGGGCAAGGGCATTCGAAAGAAAGACTTGAAGAACATCTTCCGTCCGGGCTTCACCACCAAGAAGCGAGGTTGGGGGCTGGGATTATCGCTAGCCAAGCGCATCGTGGAGGAATATCACCACGGCAAGATACGGGTGAAAAGCAGCGAGATAGGCAAGGGGACTACCTTCAGAATCGAACTCCGTAAAGAATAAATCACCTCTTTTTTCTGCTTGATGGCAGAAATAATCCCCTTCAAGGGGCTTTATCATGAGAATAATCGGTTAATAATGAGAGATTTTAGTGATTTTTACATAAAAAATTATTTTATCTCAAAAATTATTTGTAACTTTGCAGCCCGAAACCAATAGGGTATTTAAGGAATTATGTGTAATATAGAGTCTTTTAAGATTGATTTGAAAGCTTTGCCCCAGGGGGTATCAAAACTGGAGTTTAAGCTCGACGATGAATACTTTCAGGCAATAGACGCTCCTGACGTTCAGAGAGGCGAGTTGCAGAGCAGTCTGTCCATCAACAGGACGGACGACTTCTTCGAACTCAATTTTCACACCCATGGAGTGGTACACATACCTTGCGACCTCTGTCTGGACGATATGGACCAAGAGATTGATTCCGCCGACAGACTCGTCGTGAAATTTGGAGAAATCTACTCAGAGGATGATGACCTCGTGACTGTGGCCGAGAACGAAGGAATACTCGATGTCGCCTGGTTCATCTACGAATTCATAGACCTCAACATTCCCATCAAGCATGTGCATGCACCTGGAAAATGCAACCCTGCTATGATTGAAATGCTCAATCAGCATTCTGCCGCCCGAAGCGGTGAGGAAGAAGAGCAAGCTATAGACCCACGCTGGGCAGCACTCTTAAAATTGAAAAAGTAAAAAAGTAAAATTTAAAACATTAAAAAATTATGGCACATCCTAAAAGAAGACAGTCAAAGACACGTACACTTAAGAGAAGAACTCATGATAAGGCAGTAGCTCCTACATTGGCAGTTTGCCCTAACTGTGGTGCATACTATGTATATCACACAGTTTGCCCTACTTGCGGTTACTATCGTGGTAAGGTTGCAATCGTAAAGGAAGCAGCTGAGTAATAATGGGTAAAATCAATGCTGTAATCACAGGTGTAGGTGGATACGTGCCAGACTACATCCTCAACAACGAGGAGTTGTCGCGCATGGTGGATACCAACGACGAGTGGATTACCACCCGCGTGGGCATCAAGGAACGCCGCATCCTCACCGAGGAAGGCCTCGGAACCAGCTACTTGGCGCGCAAGGCTGCCAAGCAGTTGATTCAGAAGACTGGCGTAGATCCAGACACAATCGACGCACTGATTGTGACCACCACCACACCTGACTACAAGTTCCCTTCTACAGCATCCATCGTCCTCGGTAAGCTCGGACTGAAGAATGCGTTCGCATTCGATTTCTCTGCGGCTTGCTGTGGATTCTTATACACCCTCGATGTTGCGGCAAGCATGATTCAGAGCGGTAGATATAAGAAAATCATCGTAATCGGTGCTGACAAGATGTCTTCACTCGTAGATTACACCGACCGTGCCACCTGCGTGCTCTTCGGAGACGGTGCCGGCGCTGTGCTCGTGGAGGCAACAGAGGAGGAAAATGTAGGTGTTCAGAACTCTTACCTTCGCACGGACGGACAAGGCTTGCCTTTCCTCCACATGAAGGCCGGTGGTTCTGTTTGCCCTCCTTCACATTTCACCGTAGATCACCGTCTGCACTATCTTTATCAAGAGGGTCGTACCGTGTTCCGTTACGCAGTGACCGACATGAGCAACGACGTGAAGAAGATTATGGAGATGAACAATCTGCAGGCTGACGATGTGAACTGGGTGATTCCTCACGAGGCCAACCTCCGTATCATCGAGGCTGTGACCAAGCGTGCGGGAATTCCACTTGACAAGGTGGTAGTAAACATCGACCATTACGGAAATACCAGCGCAGCCACCATTCCGTTGGCACTCTGGGATGCCGAGAGCCAGTTGAAGAAGGGCGACAACGTCATCTTCACCGCCTTTGGCGCAGGTTTCGTACATGGAGCCTCTTTCTACAAGTGGGCTTATGATGGAGCCGCTTACGGCAAGTAAGACTTTACAAAAAATAGGATAGAATAATTATCTATATAAGGAAACGCATCTTTCTTATTTCAACCAATACAAAAGGAATAAGCAAAGATGCGTTTCTTTTTAAAAACTTAAATTTATCAAGTATGCATAAAGCAGGTTTCGTAAATATCGTGGGCAACCCTAATGTGGGCAAGAGTACGCTGATGAACCAACTGGTGGGCGAGCGCATCAGCATCGCTACCTTCAAGGCGCAGACCACTCGTCATCGTATCATGGGTATCGTGAATACCGATGATATGCAAATCGTGTTTTCGGATACCCCTGGTGTCTTGAAGCCAAACTACAAGATGCAGGAGATGATGCTCGCCTTCTCGGAGAGCGCATTGGCTGATGCCGATGTCTTGCTTTATGTCACCGATGTGGTGGAGAACCCGGAGAAAAACATCGACTTCCTGGAGAAGGTGAAGAAGATGAGCATTCCGGTGCTCCTGCTCATCAACAAGATAGACCAGAGCGACCCTCAGAAACTCGGCGACATCGTGGAGAAATGGCACTCGCTCTTGCCTAACGCTGAGATATTGCCTATCTCGGCAAAAAACAAGTTTGGCGTGGATATGCTCTTGAAGCGCATCAAGGAGCTGCTGCCTGAGTCGCCTGCGTTCTTCGACAAGGACCAGTTGACCGACAAGCCAGCCCGCTTCTTCGTTTCGGAGATTATCAGAGAAAAGATTTTGCTCTACTACGACAAGGAGATTCCTTACGCAGTGGAGGTGAGAGTGGAACGCTTCAAGGAAGACGACAAGATGATTCACATCAACGCCGTGATTTATGTGGAGCGTGATTCGCAGAAGGGCATCATCATCGGCCATCAGGGCATCGCCCTGAAGAAGGTGAACACCGAGAGCCGAAAGGCACTGGAAAAATTCTTCGGCAAGAAGATTTTCCTGGAGACCTTCGTGAAGGTGGACAAGGACTGGCGTAGCTCGCAGAAGGAGCTGGATGCCTTTGGATATAACCCAGAATAGAAAAGAGGAAAATATATATGGCAAATTTAGTAGCAATCGTAGGTCGCCCTAACGTGGGTAAATCTACATTATTCAATCGTTTGACTCAATCTCGCCGCGCTATCGTGAGCGATACCGCTGGTACCACCCGCGACCGTCAGTATGGTAAGTGTAGCTGGAACGGAAGAGAATTCTCTGTGGTAGATACCGGTGGTTGGGTCGTGAAATCAGATGACATTTTCGAGGATGCTATCCGCAAGCAGGTGTTGGTGGCTACCGAGGAGGCTGACTTGGTGCTTTTCTTGGTGGATGTGAACACGGGCTTGACCGATTGGGACGAGGACGTGGCGCTCATCTTGCGCCGTGCCAAGTTGCCAGTGATCCTGGTTGCCAACAAGGTGGATAATAGTGCAGAGTATTACGAGGCAGCCGAGTTCTACAAGTTGGGCTTGGGCGACCCTCAGTGCATCAGTGCCGCAACAGGTGGCGGTACGGGCGACTTGCTCGACATGATATTGGACAAGCTTCAGGACAACCCTGAGGAAAGCATCGAGGAGGACATTCCACGTTTCGCCGTGGTAGGTCGTCCTAACGCTGGCAAGAGCAGTATCATCAACGCCTTCATCGGTGAGGATAGAAACATCGTAACCGAGATAGCTGGTACCACCCGTGACAGTATCTATACCAGATATGACAAATTCGGATTCGACTTCTATCTCGTCGATACAGCGGGTATTCGCCGCAAGAACAAGGTGAGCGAGGACTTGGAGTTCTATTCAGTGATGCGCTCCATCCGTGCCATCGAGAATAGTGACGTGTGCATCCTGATGCTCGACGCCACCCGTGGTATCGAGACCCAGGATATGAACATCTTCCAGTTGATTCAGAAGAACAACAAGAGCCTGGTGGTGGTAGTGAACAAGTGGGACTTGGTGGAAGACAAGAACCAGAAGGTCATCGACACCTTCGAGACCGCCATCCGCAAGCGTATGGCTCCATTCGTGGATTTCCCAATCATCTTTGCGTCGGCATTGACCAAGCAGCGCATCTTCAAGGTATTGGAGACTGCCAAGCAGGTATATCAGAACCGCAAGGCGCACATCGGTACATCGAAGCTCAACGAGGTGATGCTGCCTATCATCGAGGCTTATCCTCCACAGAGCATCAAGGGCAAGTATATCAAGATCAAGTACTGTACCCAGTTGCCTAACACCACGATTCCATCGTTCGTGTTCTACGCCAACTTGCCACAGTATGTGAAGGAGAACTATCGCCGCTTCTTGGAGAACAAGATTCGCGAGAACTGGTCGTTGCATGGATGTCCAATCAACATCTTCATTCGCCAGAAGTAATTTTGAGTGAAGAGTGAAGAACGAAGAGTGAAGAATTCAATGTTAATGAAATTCTTTGAGATGAAGAAACTTTTGTTTTTTATAATATTAGGTATGGGGTTGGGACTTTCTTCCTGCAAGGAGGAGGCTCCCGACCCTGGCTATTTTGCAGGTATTGCCGCCAAGGGATATTACGACTTGCTCCTGCAGGGCAAGTACGAGGCTTATGTGGCGGGATTCAACCAGCCTTATCGCATTCCGAAGGGTTATCATGAACAGATGTTGCTGAACGCACAGATGTTTGTGGAGCAACAACAGGAGGAACATAAGGGCATGAAGCAGGTGAATATCTTGAATGCCAAGGCTGATACTGCTCGTCATGTGGCAGATGTGTTCTTGCAACTGGCTTACGGAGACAGTACCAAGGAACAAATCGTGGTTCCGATGGTGGAGGTGAAGGGAGAATGGAAAATGCGATGATAAAAAAATAGAGCTTGCCAAATGCGGCAAGCTCTATTTTTTTATCATCGTATTTATTGTTGTTTTCCCATTTCCACCTCTTTCACCTTGCGGAAGAGATCGGAGGCGAAGACGAGGTCGTTGAGCTTCTCGTTGGTGGAACCCATCACCTGGTCTTTGTTGCCCTGCCACTCCTTGTGACCTTGGTAGATGAAGCAGATGTTCTCACCGATGCCCATCACGGAGTTCATGTCGTGGGTATTGATGATGGTGGTCATATTATAATCCTTGGTGATGCCCGAGAGTAGTTCGTCGATGACAAGCGAGGTCTTCGGGTCGAGTCCCGAGTTCGGCTCGTCGCAGAAGAGATATTTCGGATTCATCACGATGGCACGGGCGATGGCGACACGTTTCTGCATACCGCCCGAGATTTCGCCAGGGTATTTCTGCTGGGCGTCAATCAGGTTGACACGGTCGAGGCATTCCTGGGCACGCTTTACACGCTCCTTGTAGTTCATACTGGAGAACATATCGAGTGGGAACATCACGTTTTCCAACACGTTGAGCGAGTCGAAGAGGGCTGCGCTCTGGAAAATCATACCCATCTCACGGCGCATCATCACCTTCTCCTTCTTGCTCATTTGCACGAAGTTGCGCCCGTCGTAGAGCACCTCGCCACTGGTAGGGTCGAGGAGTCCGACCAGGTTTTTCATCAGCACTGTCTTTCCCGAACCACTCTGTCCGATGATGAGATTGGTCTTTCCGGTTTCAAACTTCACGCTGATGTTGTCGAGTACGGTCTTGTCGCCGAATGTTTTCGTAAGATTTTTAACTTCTATCATATTTGCAATGAATCTTTAAGAAAGTAATTGGGTGAGGAACACGTCGGAGAAAAGAATCAGCACGCTGGAGCAAACCACGGCATCGGTGGAAGACTTTCCGACCTCTACAGAACCGCCCTCTACGGTGTATCCGAAGTAGCAGGAAACACTCGAAATGATGAAGGCGAAGAAGAGACTCTTGATGATACTCATCCATACAAACCACTGGTTGAAAGAGTGTTGCAGACCCAACGTCAAATCATCAGGAGGTAGGATGTGACCGATGAAGGCCGTGCCATACGCACCGATGATGCCCATGCCAGAACTGAAGATGACGAGGAACGGCATGATGGTGACCAAGCCCAATATCTTAGGCAACACCAGGTAGCAAGCCGAGTTGACACCCATGATGTCGAGGGCGTCGATCTGTTGGGTCACTCGCATGGTGCCCAGCTCCGAGGCGATGTTGGACCCCACCTTACCGGCAAGAATCAAACACATGATGCTGGACGAGAACTCCAGCAGCATAATCTCGCGGGTGGTGTATCCCGAAACCCATCTAGGCATCCAAGGGCTCTGGATGTTGAGCTTCATCTGGATGCAGATGACCGCACCGATGAAGAAAGAAATGAGGAGTACGATGCCAATGGAATCGACTCCGAGCTGCGACATCTCCTTGACATACTGCTTGAGGAACATGCGCATGCGCTCAGGGCGCGAGAAGGCACGCCCCATCAATATCAGATATTTACCGAAGGTGGTAAGCCATTTTTCTATAATCATACTAATATTCTATGAATTTGGATGCAAAATTACGCAAAATCCTGTAAAAAACTGCAATATTATGAATAGTTTTAGCTTTTTAAGGTGTTATTTCCCCATTTTTTAGTATTTTTGCAGTCAAATTAGCTAATTATGGACGAAAATATGAATGCAGCGCAGCAGCCAACGGAGAAAAAATTGGTGCTGCGAACAGAAGGACTGGTCAAGCGCTATGGCAAAAGAACCGTTGCCAATGGTGTGACCATCAATGTGAAGCAAGGCGAGATTGTGGGTTTGCTCGGACCAAACGGTGCGGGTAAGACCACCTCTTTCTATATGACCACCGGCCTGGTGGTTCCCAACGAAGGCCATGTGTATCTTGGCGACGAGGAAATCACGAAATACCCAGTGTATAAGCGTGCCCGCAAGGGTATCGGATACCTGCCGCAGGAGGCGAGCGTGTTCCGCAAGATGAGCGTGGAAGACAACATCATGGCAGTATTGGAGATGACGGGCAAGCCAAGAGCTTACCAAAAGGAGAAGTTGGAGAGCCTGATCAAAGATTTCGACCTACAGAAAGTGCGCAAGAACCTAGGCGACCAACTCTCTGGAGGTGAGCGCCGAAGAGTGGAAATCGCCCGTTGCCTCGCCAACGACCCTAAGTTTATCATGCTCGACGAGCCATTTGCCGGTGTCGATCCTATCCAGGTGGAGGAAATCCAGCACATCGTATGGAAACTGAAGTACCGCAACATCGGTATCCTCATCACCGACCACAATGTGGATGAGACCCTTACCATCACCGACCGAGCCTATCTGCTCTTCGAGGGGCGCATCCTCTTCCAGGGCACGCCGGAGGAACTGGCCGAGAACAAGACAGTGAAGGAGAAGTACCTCACCACCAGCTTCGTGCTCAGAAAGAAAGACTTCCAGTTGCTGGATGAGCAGAAAAAAGCCACGGAAACGGAGTAATTAGGTTAAAAAAACAAATTTTTCTCTTATATATTAGGTATATCCGCTAAAAATGCGTAATTTTGCAAGCCGATTGTGTGGAGAGCTACCATGCGAACAAGTGGAATGCCTAAACCAATTGAATCGAAAATATTAATAATAACAAATAATAAAAAATCAAGATGAAAGTTTCATTTGAAAATCCTGACAAGATTAATGGTCTTTTGACCCTCGTTGTAGAGGAGGAGGACTACAAGAATGATGTCGAGAAGACATTGAAAGATTACCGTAAGAAGGCTAATGTTCCAGGTTTCCGTCCTGGTCAGGCTCCTATGGGTATGATTAAGCGCCAGTTCGGTGCATCTGTAAAGATGGAGGCCATCAACAAGCTCGTTGGCCAGGAGATTTACAAGTATGTACAGGACAACAAGATTCAGATGCTCGGCGAGCCTCTCCCATCAGAGAAGCAGGAGCCAGCTGACTTGGAGAAGGGTACTACATTCACATTCATGTTCGACATCGCTGTCGCTCCAGAGTTCAAGGTAACTCTCAACGGCCGTGACAAGGTTGATTACTATAACATCACAGTTGACGATAAGATCCTCGACCAGCAGGTAGATATGTACGCTTCACGTGCAGGTAGCTACGAGAAGGCTGAGAAGTATGAGGAGAACGACCTCTTGAAGGGTGACATCCGTGAGCTCGACGAGAACGGTAACACCAAGGAAGGTGGCATCACCGTAGAGGGTGCCATCTTGATGCCTAGCTACATCAAGGTAGAGGAGCAGAAGGACCTCTTCAAGGACGCTAAGCTCGGCGACGTAATCACATTCAACCCTAAGAAGGCTTACCCAGAGAACGACACTGAGGTATCTTCTCTCTTGAAGATTGAGCGTGAGGCTGTGGCTGACTTGGAGTCTGAGTTCAGCTTCCAGATCACTGAGATCCAGCGCTTCAAGAAGCACGAGATCAACGAGGAGCTCTTCAAGCAGGTATTCGGCGAGGATACTGACGTGAAGGACGAGGCTGCTTTCCGTGCTAAGATCGAAGAGGGATTGAAGGCGCAGTTGGTCAACGACTCTGACTACAAGTTCATCCTCGACGTTCGCGCTCACTGCGAGAAGAAGGTAGGCGAGTTGACTTACCCAGACGCACTCTTGAAGCGCATCATGCTTGCCAACAACAAGGACAAGGGTGAGGACTTCGTAGAGAAGAACTACGAGCAGAGCATCAAGGAGTTGACATGGCACCTCATCAAGGAGCAGCTCATCAAGGCTCAGGACATCAAGGTGAACGACGAGGATATCAAGGAGACAGCCAAGGAGGCTGCTCGCGCTCAGTTCGCTCAGTATGGTATGACCAACATCCCTGAGGAGTACATCGAGAACTATGCCAACGAGATTATCAAGAAGGGTGACTCTGTTGACGCATTGGTAGATCGCTCTATCGACCGCAAGTTGGCTGCTGCCCTCAAGAAGGTGGTTAAGCTCAACGAAAAGGAGATTTCTGTAGAGGATTTCAACAAGATGATGCAGGAATAACACTTTTTTGAAAAAAAACTTCAAATAATTACGAGGTTATCGACTTTTTTTATTATCTTTGTTCCACCGAACGAGATGATGAGGTCGATAACCTCGTTTTTTCGTACTAAATTTTAGAGAAAAAAGCAATAAAAGATATGAACGATTTTAGAAAATATGCTACCAAGCATCTTGGTATGAACGGTATGGTGCTCGACGACGTCATCAAGTCGCAGGCACAGTATTTGAATCCTTACATCTTGGAGGAGCGTCAGCTGAACGTGACCCAGATGGATGTCTTCTCTCGCTTGATGATGGATCGCATCATCTTCTTGGGCACTGAGATTGACGACTACACAGCCAATACTTTGCAGGCACAGTTGCTCTATCTCGACTCTGTGGATAACGGCAAGGATATCTCCATCTACTTGAACAGCCCTGGTGGTAGTGTTACCGCTGGTTTGGGCATCTATGATACCATGCAGTTTATCTCCAGCGACGTGGCTACCATCTGTACGGGTATGGCTGCATCCATGGCTGCCGTGCTGCTCGTTTCTGGTCAGGAGGGCAAGCGTTCGGCTCTGCCACATAGCCGTGTGATGATTCACCAGCCATTGGGAGGCGTGCAGGGCCAGGCTTCCGACATCGAAATCGAGGCTCGCGAGATTCTGAAGATGAAGAAGGAACTCTACACCATCATCTCCGACCACTCTCACACTCCATACGACAAGGTTTGGGCAGACAGCGACCGTAACTACTGGATGACAGCCGAGGAGGCCAAGGAATATGGCATGATAGACCAGGTGTTGGTACGCAAGTAAGCGTACGGGTTATCGCTATTCGAAAAATAGGTATATATATAATAAAGTATATATAATTTAGGTATATATATAATAAAGTATATATAATTAAGGTATAAAAGAAGATAAAGAAAAAGACATTATGCCAAAGAAAGTTTGTAGCTTCTGTGGAAGAAGCGAGACAGAAGTGAAGCTGTTGATTACAGGTATCAATGGCTTTATCTGCGAGGATTGCGCCAAGCAGGCTTTTGACATCGTGCAGCAGACAGGTGTGCTGAACCCTCCTGCTGATGGCAAATTCAACTTGAAACAGGTGCCAAAGCCTGTAGATATCAAGAAATATCTGGATGAATACATCATCGGACAAGACCAGGCAAAGCGCCATCTTGCCGTGGCTGTATATAACCATTACAAGCGTTTGCAGCAGCCAGAAAACAAGGACGGTGTGGAAATCGAGAAGAGCAACATCATCATGGTGGGTAGCACGGGAACAGGTAAGACCCTGTTGGCTCGCACCATCGCCAAGTTGCTCGACGTACCATTCACCATCGTCGATGCCACTGTGTTTACAGAGGCAGGTTACGTGGGTGAGGACGTGGAGAGCATTCTCTCTCGCCTGCTCCAGGTGGCCGACTACAATGTGGAGGCAGCCGAGCGAGGCATCGTCTTCATCGATGAGATTGACAAGATTGCCCGTAAGAGCGACAACCCATCCATCACCCGTGACGTGAGCGGCGAGGGTGTGCAGCAGGGACTCTTGAAACTCTTGGAGGGTACCATGGTGAATGTACCACCAAAGGGTGGTCGCAAGCACCCAGACCAGGACTATATCCATGTGGATACCAAGAACATCCTCTTTATCTGCGGTGGTGCCTTCGACGGCATCGAGCGCAAGATAGCACAGCGACTCAACACCCACGTGGTGGGCTACAACTCTGTGCAGAACGTGGCGAAGGTGGATAAGAAAGACTTGATGAAGTATATCTTGCCACAAGACCTGAAGTCTTTCGGATTGATTCCGGAGATTATCGGTCGTCTGCCTGTGCTTACCTACCTCAACCCACTGGATAGAGAGGCATTGCGCAAAATCTTGGTAGAGCCAAAGAACTCCATCGTGAAGCAGTATATGAAGCTCTTCGAGATGGATGGCATCAAGCTGGAGTTTGCCGAGGAGGCTCTCGACTACATGGTAGATAAGGCCGTGGAATACAAGCTTGGTGCGCGTGGACTCCGTTCCATCGTTGAGGCAGTGATGACGGATGCCATGTTTGAGGCTCCTTCACAGGAGGTGAAAAAGTTTGAAGTGACATTGGACTATGCCAAAAAACAATTGGACAAGGCTCACCTTGGACAGTTGGAGTCGGCATAAGGACATAAATCGGTTGGGAGAGATTCTTCCCAACTGGTTTTTCTATACCATATAAAGACATCAAAATAATAATAGTTGGATATGACGGAACAGATAAATCTTACGGAACAATTGAAACATTACTTTGGTTTCGATTCGTTTAAAGGAGAACAAGAGACCATCATCAGGAATCTGATGGATGGCAACGATACCTTCGTGTTGATGCCGACAGGAGGCGGCAAGAGCTTGTGCTATCAGTTGCCTTCTCTGATTATGGATGGAACGGCCATCGTCATCTCTCCATTGATAGCCCTGATGAAAAACCAGGTGGATGTAATCAATGGACTCAGCGAGGAAGACGGTGTGGCGCATTATCTTAACTCGTCGCTCAACAAGTCGGCCATCGAGAAGGTGAAAAACGACATCGTGAGCGGCAAGACCAAGCTCCTCTATGTAGCTCCAGAATCATTGACCAAGGAAGATAACGTGGAATTTCTGAAGACCATCAAAATCTCATTCTACGCTATCGACGAGGCGCACTGTATATCTGAGTGGGGACACGATTTCCGCCCAGAGTATCGTCGCATTCGCCCTATTATCAATGAGATAGGCAATGCTCCGGTCATCGCCCTCACGGCGACAGCCACCGACAAGGTGCGCACCGACATCAAGAAAAACCTCGGCATCGTGGATGCCAAGGAATTCAAAAGCTCGTTCAACAGACCCAACCTTTTCTATGAGGTTCGCCCAAAGAACAAAGATATAGACCGCCAGATTATCATGTTTATCCGTCAACATCCAGGTAAGAGCGGCATTATCTATTGTCTGTCCAGGAAGAAGGTGGAAGAGCTTGCCGAGGTGCTCAAGGCCAACGACATCAAGGCTGCGCCTTATCATGCGGGCTTGGATTCAGTGACACGCTCGCAGACCCAAGACGACTTCTTGATGGAGAAGATTGATGTGATTGTGGCTACCATCGCCTTTGGCATGGGCATCGACAAGCCCGATGTGAGATTTGTCATCCACTATGACATCCCTAAGAGCTTGGAAGGCTATTATCAGGAGACCGGACGCGCGGGGCGTGATGGAGGTGAAGGCATCTGCATCGCTTTCTATGCGCGAAAAGACCTGAGAAAACTGGAGAAGTTCATGGAGAACAAGCCAGTGGCAGAGCAGGACATCGGTCGCCAGCTCTTGCAGGAGACGGCTGCTTACGCCGAGTCTTCTGTATGCCGTCGTAAGATGTTGCTCCACTACTTCGGAGAAGACTATAACGTGGAAAACTGCCATAACTGCGACAACTGCTTGCATCCAGCCGTGAAGTTTGAGGCGAAGGATGCCCTGGTTGTGGTCTTGGAAGCCGTGGCTGCCGTGAAGGAAAACTTCCGACAGGAGTACATCATCGACTTTGTGAAGGGACGTGCCACCGACGACATCGTTTCGCATAAACACGACCAACTGGAAGAATTCGGTGCAGGCGAGGACATGGATGCCAAGGTTTGGAACCCAGTGATTCGCCAGGCATTGATAGCGGGGTATCTTAGAAAGGACGTGGAGAACTACGGACTTCTGAAGTTGACCGCCGCAGGAAAGCGCTATATGAAGAACCCAACCTCGTTTATGATTGTGGCCGACAAGGAATTTAAGGACGACTATAGCGAGGGTACGCACGAGGGCAATCACAATGGCGAGGCATTGGACCCAACCCTCTTCGCCATGTTGAAAGACTTGCGCAAGAGCGTTGCCAAGAAGCGAAAATTGCCACCTTATGTCATCTTTCAAGACATCTCCTTGGAGCAGATGGCCACCATGTATCCGCATGACTTGCAAGAGTTGCAGAACATGCAGGGTGTGGGTGCCGGAAAGGCAAAGCGATATGGCAAGGAATTCTGCAAGTTGATAGAGAAATATTGCGTGGAGAACAACATCGACCGCCCCGAGGAGTTGCGTGTGAAGACCGTAGCCAAGAAGTCTTTGCTCAAGGTGAACATCATCCAGGGCATCGACCGCCAAATGGACTTGGAAGACTTGGCGAGAGCCAAGGGACTTGACTTCTCTGACCTGCTGGACGAAATAGAGGCCATCGTCTATAGCGGCACCAAACTGAACATCGACTACTTCATCGAAGACCGTATGGATGATGACAAGATCGACGACATCTACGACTACTTTATGGAGAGTGAGACCGACGACTTGGACACGGCTCTAGACGAGTTGGACGAAGACTATACCGAAGAGGATATTCGACTGATAAGAATCAAGTTTTTGTCTGAACAAGCCAACTAACACGTTAAATAGCATTAATAAGGTAAGAATTTCGTAAAAAGCGAGCTCTATCTGAGAAATTATTGCTAAATTTGCACGCAATAAATTTTTAAAGGTTACAATATGTCATCATTTGTTGCAGATAAAATTGTAATGGACGGTCTTACTTACGACGACGTCCTTTTGATCCCTGCTTATTCAGAGGTACTACCAAAACAGGTAGAGTTGAAAACCAAGTTCTCTCGTAACATCGAGTTGAACGTGCCATTCGTTACAGCAGCGATGGACACTGTTACCGAGGCTTCCATGGCGATTGCCATCGCTCGTGAAGGTGGTATCGGTGTGATTCACAAAAACATGAGCATTGAGGAGCAAGCTCGTCAGGTTGCTATCGTGAAGCGTGCTGAGAATGGTATGATTTATGACCCTGTGACTATCCGTCGCGGTAGTACAGTGAAGGATGCCCTTGATATGATGCACGACTATCACATCGGTGGTATTCCAGTGGTGGATGAGGAGAATCACCTCGTAGGTATCGTGACCAACCGTGACCTTCGCTTCGAGCGTCACTTGGACAAGAAGATTGATGAGGTGATGACCAAGGACAACTTGGTAACCACTCATGTTCAGACAGACTTGACCGCTGCCGCTGCTATCTTGCAGGAAAACAAGATTGAGAAGTTGCCTGTAGTGGATAACGATAACCACTTGGTAGGATTGATTACTTACAAGGACATCACCAAGGCAAAAGACAAGCCAATGGCTTGCAAGGATGCCAAGGGTCGTCTTCGCGTGGCTGCCGGTGTGGGTGTAACTGTAGATACCTTGGATCGTGCCAAGGCTTTGGTTGAGGCTGGTGCCGATGCCATCGTCATCGATACAGCCCATGGTCATTCCAAGGGTGTGGTAGAGAAGCTCAAGGAAGTGAAGGCTGTTTTCCCTAACGTAGATGTTGTGGTAGGTAATGTGGCTACTGGCGAGGCTGCCAAGTACTTGGTGGAGAATGGCGCTGATGGTGTGAAGGTAGGTATCGGTCCTGGTTCTATCTGTACCACTCGTGTCGTTGCCGGCGTAGGTGTTCCTCAGTTGAGTGCTGTTTATGATGTATATTCTGCCTTGAAGGGTACGGGTGTGCCTTTGATTGCCGATGGTGGCTTGCGCTACTCTGGTGATGTTGTGAAGGCTTTGGCTGCTGGTGGTAGCTGCGTAATGATTGGTTCATTGGTGGCAGGTACCGAGGAAAGCCCTGGCGACACCATCATCTTCAACGGACGTAAGTTTAAGAGCTACCGTGGTATGGGCTCTTTGGAGGCTATGGAGCAGAAGAATGGTTCCAAGGACCGTTACTTCCAGAGCGACACCAAGGATGTGAAGAAGCTCGTGCCAGAGGGTATCGCAGGTCGTGTGCCTTACAAGGGAACCGTTCAGGAGGTTATCTACCAGCTCATTGGTGGTTTGCGTTCTGGTATGGGTTACTGCGGTGCGTTCAATATCGAGAACTTGCATAACGCTAAGTTCACTCGCATTACAAATGCCGGCGTATTGGAGAGCCATCCACATGACATCACTATCACTAGTGAGGCTCCAAACTACAGCCGTCCTGAATAATTTTTTTTGAAATAAATATGAAATTTCATGCGCTTTTTGCAGCTATGCTCCTTTTGGGGAGCATAGCTTTTGCTCAAAACGACGACCCAATCATCATGACTATCAATGGTCAGCCTGTCAGTCGGTCGGAATTTGAATATTCTTACAACAAAAACAATTCCGAAGGTGTGATTGACAAGAAGACAGTCAAAGAGTATGTTGACCTATTCATTAATTATAAGTTGAAAGTCTTGGCGGCATTGGATGCTCGTATCGATACGACGGCTTCTTTCAAGCAGGAGTTCTTGCAGTATCGAGACCAACAAGTGCGTCCTGCCATGATTGATGAATCGGATGTGGAGGCGGAAGCGCAGAAGATATACGAAGAGTCTAGGCAACGAGTCAGTGAGTCGGGCGGTTTGGTAAAGCCTGCCCACATCTTGATTCGTTTGAGCCAAAAAGCCTCTTATGCCGACCAAGAGAAGGCTAGACTGAAGGCTGACTCCATCTACCAAGCCCTAAGCAAGGGGGCTGACTTCGCTACTCTCGCCAAGCGATATTCCGACGACAAAGGCTCTGCCGCAAGAGGTGGAGAGATTGCCTGGATAGCCAAGGGGCAAACGCTGAAGGCTTTTGAGAATGCGGCATTCTCGATGAAGGTGGGTGAACTGCGCAAACCCATCCTCTCGGAGTTGGGCTACCACATCATCAAGTTGATGGGAAAGCAAGACTTCTTTCCTTACGATTCGGTGAAGAACGACATTCGGCGTTTCATCGATGCCCGAGGAATCAGGGAAAGAATCATCAACGAAAAGTTGGATTCCATTGTCAAGACGTTGCCTGCGGGAAACGACCGTGAGACTGTGCTTGACCAAAAAACTTCAGACTTGTCGGCAAAGGACAATAATCTGAAATATCTCGTGCAAGAGTATCATGACGGATTGCTGCTCTATGAAATCAGCAACCGGATGGTATGGGAGAAAGCGGCAAGCGACGAAAAAGCGTTGGCTGCTTATTTTGCAAAGAACAAGAAAAAATACAAGTGGAAGCGACCGAAGTCCAAGGATAGTGCTTACCACCAGAACGACGCTACCTCCGGAAAACAGCACAAGAAAGGAAAGCTGCGTTATACGGATGTGAAGGAACTAGTGATTGCCGATTATCAAGATAAGCTAGAGAAAGAATGGGTAGCGAAATTAAGAAAGAAATATCAGTATCAGGTCAACCCTGAGGTGTTGGCTACGGTAAACAAACATTAAATATATTATAAGCAGAATACAGATCTATGAAGACTGGATATAAATTAAGTTTGGCGTTCATCGCATTGCTCCTGGTTATGGGCATGAGTGCAAGCGCCTCACGTATGGGGATGAGTCGCCATGCTTCGTCTGCAGCCGACATTGATTCGAGCAAGTTGGAGGTGATGAACGACTCTCAAGCCATAGACCCGGGAAGCGTCGTTGACGAGGTGATTTGGGTAGTGGGTGACGAGGCTATCTTGAAATCAGACGTGGAGGTCACCCGATTGCAGTCGGAAGCCGACGGCATTAAGTTTGTTGGCGATCCAGATTGTTCCATTCCTGAGCAGATAGCAGTTCAGAAGCTTTTCTTGCATCAGGCTGCTATCGACAGTATCGAGGTATCAGAATCTGAGGTGATGCAGGGTATCGATGACCAAATCAATTACTGGGTTTCCATGATAGGTTCTCGTGAGAAGTTGGAGGAATATCGCAAGCAGAGCATCACTCAGATGCGTCAGCAGATGCACGATGACTTCAAGAATCGCCAGCTCATCCAAAAGATGAAGCAGCAATTGGTGAAGGACATCAAGGTCTCTCCAGCGCAGGTGCGTAAATATTTCAATGAATTGCCAACAGACAGTATTCCATTTGTTCCAACGGAAGTGGAAGTGGAGATATTGACCATGCAGCCTCGTATTCCTTTGGAGGAAATCAATCGTGTGAAGAACCAATTGCGCGAGTTCACCGACCGTGTGAACAAGGGTGAGACCACATTCGCGACATTGGCACGTCTTTATTCCGAAGACCCAGGTTCTGCCCGTATGGGTGGCGAGATGGACTATATCGGAAGAGGTATGCTGGATCCTGCCTTTGCCAATGTAGCGTTCAACTTGACCGACCCTAAGAAGATTTCCAAGATTGTGGAGTCTGAGTTCGGCTATCATATCATCCAGCTCATCGACAAGCGTGGTGATAAAATCAAGTGTCGTCACATCTTGTTGAAGCCACACGTTTCGCAGGAAGCCATTGACAAGTCCATCAATCGTTTGGATTCCATCGGTAATGACATCCGTGCCAAGAAGTTTACCTTTGAGGCAGCCGTTGAGGCTTTGTCTGATGACAAAGACACCCGAAACAACAAGGGCTTGATGGCAAATACCGCCCAGGCGGACAACCGTACCTCCAGATTCCAGATGAAGGATTTGCCAACAGAGGTGGCACGTGTGGTAGATACCATGAAGGTGGGACAGGTGTCCGCTCCTTTCACAATGGTCAACAGCAAGGGCAAGACCACTTGTGCCTTGGTCAAATTGGTGAGCAGAGTGGATGGACACAGAGCCACTATTACCGAGGATTTCCAGGTGATGAAGGATGTGGTCCTTGCCAAGGAAAGAGAAAAAACTTTGCATGATTGGGTGGTTGATAAGATTAAGAAGACTTACGTTCGTATGAACGATCGCTACAAGAACTGCAAATTTGAATATCAAGGTTGGGTTAAATGATCAAAAACAAGCAATATAATCATATCAAGAGCGGGCATAGAATCTTTTTCATATTGATTCTATGCCTATTTGGGTTTTGTTTGGTGCAAGCTACGCAGGCACCTAGGAAGAAAAGCAAGAAGCGCCCTGAAGGCGAGAGAGTGTATCTGCTCCATGCCGATGAGTTGCGCTACGATATGTTTGGCAAGAATCCTGATGCCCAAATCGTGAAAGGAAAGGTCGCTTTCATGCACCAGGGGAGCAAGCTTACGTGCGACAGTGCCTATTTTTACCAGGCCACCAATTCGGTGAAGGCATTCGGACATGTGCATTATCGCCAGGGAGACACCTTGTCGCTGACTTGTGAGAAAGCGGATTATGATGGCTTGATGCAGATGATGCACGCCCGTAAGAATGTGGTGTTGCACCATCGCAGACAGACGTTGAAGACGGATAGCTTGGATTTCGACCGTCTCTACAATATGGCAAACTTCTTTGATGGGGGTACGCTTATCGACGGTAAGGATCGACTGGTGTCAGACTGGGGTGAGTACCATACCGAGACAAGAGAGGCAAAGTTTGTCTTCAATGTGAAATTACGTAGTGGGAAGGATGTGGTTACCACCGATACCTTGTATTATGATGTGCCAACTTCCACAGCCCACATGGTGGGACCCTCGAAGATTGTTTCGGGTAATGGTGGTGTGGTGCACACCCATGATGGCTATTACAATACCCGAACTGACCAGGCGAAACTCTTCGGTCGCTCCACGTTGGTGGATAAGGACAAGTCCATTACGGGTGATAGCCTTTATTATAAGAAGAACGGCGAGAGCACAGGCTATGGCAACGTGGTATATATAGATAAGAAAAACAAGAACTCGCTCACTTGCAACTATCTGCGCTATAACGAGAAGACCGGTAAAGGCTTTGCTACCCGCAATCCTGTAGCCATCGACTATTCCCAGAAAGATACCTTGTGGATGCATTCCGATACGATGCGCATCTATACTTTCAATATCAATACCGATTCCGTGTATCGCAAGGTGCATGCCTATCCGCATGTGCGTGCATTCCGCAGAGATATACAAGCCGTGTGCGACTCTTTGGTATTCAATTCCAAGGATTCCTGCATGACGATGTATAAGGATCCGATAACTTGGAATGTCAATCGCCAATTGTTGGGCGAGGAAATCCGAGCATATATGGCTGATTCCACTATCCGTTTCGCCCACGTCATCGGTCAGGCTCTCTCGGTGGAGCAGATGTCAGATAGTGTACACTTTAATCAGATTACCTCTTCCGAAATGAAGTCTTATTTCGAGAAGGGCGAGATGAAGATGACAGAAGCCATCGGCAATGTGCAGACCGTATATTATATGACCAATGACAAGGATAGCTCCCTGGTGGGACTTAACTATCTGGAGACGGATACCATGCGTATGTATATGGGCACAGCCCGAAAGCTGGACAAGATATGGACCAATAAGTTTACCAGCACGATGTATCCGATGACGCAAATTCCGCCATCCAAATATAAGTTGCCAAACTTCGCCTGGTTTGAGGACATACGTCCGAAAGACAAAAACGACATTTTTGTTTGGCGAGGCAAGGCGAAGGGAACGGAGCTAAAGAACATCAAGCGACACGAGGCACCTTTGCAGACCATCCAACAGAATCCTGCGGAGGCAATCCAGAAGAATGTTGCCGATAATGCTAAGACAGATGTAATTGGGACTACCCAGAAAGTGAAAACAAAGGATAGCAACAAGAAACAAATGGTGGCTTCCAAGAAAAAGCCTGTTGTGAAAAGAAAGTAATATTTAATAGAAACGACGATGAGTGATGTCATTCAACTTTTACCAGATTCTGTTGCCAATCAGATAGCGGCAGGAGAAGTGATACAGCGACCGGCTTCTGTCATCAAGGAGCTGGTGGAGAATGCTGTTGATGCAGGGGCGAAGAATATCCAGGTGGTTGTCGTGGATGCCGGCAGAACTAACATCCAGGTCATCGATGATGGCAAGGGAATGTCGGAGACCGATGCCCGACTGGCTTTTGAACGCCATTCTACATCCAAAATTCGCAAGGCAGACGACTTGTTTGCTCTTCACACCATGGGATTTCGTGGCGAGGCTTTGGCTTCCATTGCCGCTGTGGCACAAGTGGAATTGAAAACACGTCAGGCATCTGACGAGATAGGCACGCTTGTTGCCATCTCAGGCTCTAAGGTTGAGAGACAGGAGCCTTGTGCTTGTTCGCCAGGTACGATATTCTCGGTGAGCAACATCTTCTATAATGTGCCAGCTCGTCGAAAGTTCTTGAAATCGAATTCCACGGAGCTCAACAACATCCTTACGGCTTTCGAGCGCATCGCTTTGGTCAATCCGCAGATTTCCTTTGTGTTGCATAGCAATGGCACCGAGGTTTTCAATCTTCGTGCCACCAACATGCGCCAGCGCATCTTGGATGTCTTTGGCAAGAAGTTTAACCATGACTTGTTGCCGGTGAATGTAGAAACTACCATGTGTAAGGTTTCTGGTTTTGTAGGTAAACCTGAGTCTGCACGTAAGAAGGGGGTGCATCAATTCTTTTTTGTGAATGGTCGCTATATGAAGCATCCTTACTTCAATAAGGCGGTGATGGCTGCCTATGACAGATTGATACCATTGGGAGAACAGGTGCCCTACTTCCTTTACTTCGAGGTGGACCCGAAGGACATCGACGTGAATATCCATCCTACAAAAACGGAGATCAAGTTTGAGAACGAACAGGCTATTTGGCAGATTTTGTCCGCAGCGGTGAAGGAAAGCATCGGAATGTTTAACGATGTGCCCACTATAGATTTCGATACAGAAGACAAACCTGAGATACCGATGTTTAATCCAGTGGATACCCCTTCGGCGGCTGCACCGAAAATCAGCTTGAATCCTAGTTACAATCCGTTTAAGGCACATTCCACTACGATGTCGAAGCCTGTGGGGGCTAGTTTCCCGGGACCTTCGAGCAAGAAGCCCGAAGTGGATCAAAATTGGGAACAACTCTATGAGGGACTCAAGGATCAGGACGAGCAACAGCACACCATGCAGCTTTTTGATGATTCCGAATTGGATGCTTCTGGCTCGTCGAGTACTACGGCAAGCAGTCTTATCGCAGAAAAATCGCCTGCTCACTACCAGTATAAGGGAAAATATATCATGACTGCGGTTAAATCGGGCTTGATGATTATTGACCAACACCGTGCGCATGTGCGCATCTTGTTTGAACAATACTTAAAACAACTTCAAGACCGAACGTTCCATTCGCAGAAAGTACTTTTCCCGGAAGTCGTTCAGTTCCCGATGTCTGAAAAGGTTATCTTTGAGAAGATATTGCCCGAGATGAACGAAATGGGGTTTGAATTAGAAGACTTGGGAGGCGGCAGTTATGCAGTCAATTCTGTTCCTGCTGGTTTGGAAGGTATGAACCCCGTGAGGTTAGTGCAGGATATGGTGTCGAGTGCTGTAGAAGAAGGAGGCTCCGCCATAGACGAAATCAACCATTCTTTGGCTCTGTCTATGGCTCGTCAGGCTGCGATACCCCATGGGCAGGTGTTGAGCAATGACGAGATGGAGAACTTGGTGAATGGTCTCTTTGCTTGCGAGAACGTGAATTATACTCCCGATGGGAAGTCTGTGCTTTGCATCCTGCAGCAGCAAGAGATAGAGCATCTTTTGGGGTGATAGGTAGAGATGGTACTATAATAATAGGTACGCGCGTATATAATAATGTATGTCAAGCTATACCTAAGGATTATGTTAAGGTATAAGAAAGGAAAACGATTAAATTTTAAAGATATGAAGAAGTTATTAGCTGTGCTGGCTTTGGCTAGCGTTTCTTTGTGTGGCTTTGCCCAGGAGGAAGCTCCAGCGGAAAAGTATAGTGTTGCAACCAATTCTTTTGGTAGTAATTGGTTTGTGCAGGTGGGTGTGGATTGGAACTCTTGGTATTCTGCCGAAGAGAGAGGGCTTGATTTGTCTAAGAGTCCTTTTAAGAAGTTCCGCTCCAACCCAGGTTTGTCATTTGCCTTCGGCAAGTGGTTTACTCCTAGCATCGGTCTCCGTACCAAAATTCAGGGATTTTGGGGTAAGACTGTGGATGCTGCTTCTGCCGAAAAAGATAGTGATGGCAAGAGCAACAAGTACTGGGTTGCAAATGAGCAAGTGATGTTTAACTTGAACAATCTGTTTGATGGTTATAAGGAAGAGCGTGTTTGGAATCTGATGGCATTCGTGGGTGCGGGTATCGGACGTTCCATGTCTCACAACAACTATGCGATGAATTATAGTTTGGGTGTTAACTCTTCTTGGAAGGTGGCAGAGAAAGTAAGCCTGTTTGCTGAGTTGGGATTGAATTCTTTCGACCATAATATCGATAATTGTACAGGAAGTGTTGACCAGTCTTGGATTCGCCGCTGCAAGAATTACTATCTAGAGGTGGGTGTTACCTATCACTTGGGAGCCTCGAAATGGAAAAAAGCACCAGATATGGATGCAGTTAACACACAGCATCAAGCAGAACTTGATGCCTTGAATGCTGCTTTGGAAGATGCCAATGCGGAAAACGAGCGTTTGAGAGGCATCTTGGAAAAGAAACAGTCTGGTCAAAACGTTCAAGAGGACGCCACTCCAGCTGGTCCATCAGATTCTGTGGAACAGTAAAAACTGATGATAATGATCAAAATATGCATAAGAAAAGGGCATTTTCCTTCACGGAAGATGCCTTTTTGCATAAAAAACAGCCTAAAATGAAAAAAAAGTTGCAAAAAGTTTGGTGGAACCGGAAAAATGTAGTACCTTTGCAACCGCTTACGAAAAGTAAGGGCGCTTAGCTCAGCTGGTTTAGAGCATCTGCCTTACAAGCAGAGGGTCGGCGGTTCGAATCCGTCAGCGCCCACAGGGGTGTTCCCTGTAACTCACTTTTGTGGTTGCAGGGATTTTTTAAGGGCGTTTAGCTCAGTTGGTTTAGAGCATCTGCCTTACAAGCAGAGGGTCGGCGGTTCGAATCCGTCAACG
>ERZ808286.556-NODE-556-length-23952-cov-3.808763_pt1 | contig 23952 bp, 28 predicted proteins | sample MGYA00521276_ERZ808286 | MGnify/ENA primary metagenome ERZ808286 (study PRJEB31516, sample SAMN03275607) | gut metagenome | biome: mammalia-associated habitat; material: feces | host: Papio cynocephalus | place: Kenya | collected 2012-08-01 ... | reverse complement strand
TTAACGAGTTTTTAATACTTAACAAGCCTATGCTATTAATCCCCTTACCTAAAGGAAATTCTCGTGGAGATCAAATACTCAATGCACAAGACTTTTTGGCTAAAGGTTATGCTAATGTATTACTTCAAGAAGATATGAATAAAAAATCCATGATGGAAGCCATACAGCAATTAAAACTTGATAGTATAAAAATCAAAAAAGCACAATATCCACAAAAAGGAAAAAATGGAACAAAAAACATCTTAAAAGTAATTTTAGAGAACTCAAAAAATGACGAAAAATAGCACTTTTTTAGTGCTTTTTTTCATTAAATAATTTTTTATGAGAACTTTTGCTATTATCAACAAAAGACTATTAAACTTTGATATAATGATGAAAATTTTTTAGGAGTATAGTCTATGAAAAATTATAAGAATTATATATCAATAGTTGTATTAATATTATTATTGGCTGGCATAATAATCGCATTTTCAACTATATCTAAATCCGAATCTTTAAACACAACCAAACCCACTTCTGACACTTCTGTTACAAAAGAAAAATTTGACAATATAAATTCAAGAACAAGTAAGTTGGAAAAAATAGAATATGAAAATAATTATGGTGGTAGTAATGATGATGAAGTATTTGAAGTATTTAAACTTAACAATTATTATCTAATCGGATCTACAAAAAGTAACGATAAATATTTTAATCAGGTTTCTGGCGAAAGTGTCTATGTGCTTATACTTGATAATGATGGTAATGTTATCAAATTAAACACAATCAGCGTAGAAAAAGATTTAAAAATAATATCAGTAAAAATATATCAAAATAGTATATACATACTAATTAAAAATAAAGGTATTAAACTTATTAGTTATGATATAAGCGAACATAATTTTGATATAATTTACTTTGACAATGCAGACAATGCACAATTAATCGTTTCTAGTGAACCAATAGTAGCAATACTAAATGGCAACAATACAAGTTTTTATTTTGTAATAAGTGATGTAGTAAAAGTATTTAATATTGATATAGTAGACATTGTGTTATCGTGTGAATACCTTAACGGAACACTTTTAATATACAATTCAAACAACGCAAGTAATATATGCATACTTACTTTAAGTGGCATAACCCAACTTAAAAATATACCCAATAACAAAATAATTCAGTTTAATATAACAGAAAACAATTTTGTATTTATAACCGAAAGCAACAATAATAATTATTTAAAAATACTGGATTATAACTTTAATATTTTAAATTCGGCACAAATACAAAGTGGCTCAAACTATAATATTATGTGGCTTAACAATACTAATATAATTACATACATTAACAACCGCAATTTATATCTATTAAGTTATTGTGAACACGCAACAAAAATATTAGAATCAAAATTAATAAGTAATGTAGATAATTATTTAATTGATTATAAAAACGAAATAAACATAGTAACTTTAGAGAACGGCACAATGAATAATTATACATTCAATCTTCTAGGCGAAGAGAAGACAAAAAACAGTTTTGACTTTTCAATTAAAGCAAATCTAGTATACTTTGATGTAGATTATTTTAACAACTTTACCATTTTTGGTAACTACACCTACCCTAACGATGTAATCACCACAAGTTTTGGCAATCAAGATATTTTTGTGACAAAAGTACAAAAATAATAAAATATCGAACATATGTTTGATATTTAATTATAAGTGTGCTATTATATATTAAACTTTTAAATAAAAAAGGTTAAAATAATGCACATAGATATAATTTTTGGAATATTACTTACTCTTAATAGAAGAAGACAAGTCACTGCGAAATATTTAGCAAATAAATATGATGTTAGCGTTAGAACGATATACAGATATATATCAATATTAGATAGCAATAGTATACCTATAACCACTAAAAAAGGTAAAAATGGCGGTATAATACTTAACAACTGTGTACAACTTAACAATCTATTCTTTACCGCTGCTGAAAAAGTTGCATTACTTAATATGACTCACACAATAACAAGTATGAGTTTAAGAAATAGTATCCAAACTAAATTGCTTAATATGTAACAAAAAATCAATTAAAATAATCTTACTAAATTATTAATTAAATATTGAAAAATTGTATTTATTGTGTCAAATTGTAATTGACAATATAATGTATAAATATACAAAAAAAGAACAATATCATTATGCGATATTGTCTTTTTTATTATGTAAATATGACTTTTATGTTAATTATTATTAATTGTTTTCATCAAATGCTTATTTGTCAGTTTTAGCACTGTTTTCACTTGAACTATCAATATCAGTTTTAGCAGTATTAGCAGTATTGTCTGCACTATTAGTAGTCTGTGCTAATTCATTTTTAACACTCATTATTGCCAAGTTGTTATCTATCTCTCCAATTCGTAAGCCACATACATTTTTTATTTCTTGTATAAGTTTAGCATATCGTTTTTTAAATATATTAAAAACTCTTAAACCTATAACACAAATAAAAACCAAAACTTGGAATACTGAAAATACAGTATAATTAAATTGTGTACGTAAAAAAACAAAAGCAATAATTTCAAATAATATGATTAATGCTGTTAATACTGGTACTGCTAATGTAAATAACATATTAATTGTAGTCCCAAAAACTCTTTTACCAGTATTTTGTTTAAGGTCAACTAAATATTCTCTATATTGTTTTAATTCAGATTCGGACAAACTAGTTAAGTCTTTAATTCTAATTTGGTCTAATTCATTTTCAAATTTAAACTTCATCATTATAATCACCCTACACTATTTATTGTCATTAGTATCAATTTTTACTTGTTTTTCTTCATTTTTTATTGAATTTTCGTTATTTTCAGCACTATCTACTATTTCTTTTACTTCTTTACTATCTTTTTCTTCTTTTGTTTTTGATGTAGTAGAATTAGATTCTACATTACCATTAGTTAAGGAAATCTTTAGTTGATTAATAGTAATCTGTCTATCAATTTCTGTGATCTTATCATTACATACTTGTGTTAAATTTTTAGCGTTTTTCTTTGCAAGTCTATATAACACAGAAGTAATAGCAGCAGGAACACCACATAATAATGCGATAAGTAAATTATTTAAAAACATTTTTGTAGTAACAGAACCAGTATAAATATATGTCATAAGAACTCTTGCGGCACATATACCAATTAAAATACCACACCCGTAACCAATCACATAATACAATATATATTTTAAAGTGTATTTAAAAATCTTTTTTGAATTCATGGCTTTATCAGAAAGTTCGGTCTTATAATTAGCAAGTTCTGTATTATCCATTTTGGTTAAATCCTTATTTTGGATCTCTTCCATCATTTCTTTTGCTTTCATTTAATAATCCCCTTTAGTAATTAATATGAATATATTACCACTTTTACATATATTAGTCAATAATAGTTAATTAATATGTATATATTAACCATAAATTATATCAATAAGGCACATAACTATGTTATTGAAAAATAAAAAATATGTGCGTATATTTATACATAATATCGTAATAATATACACGCACAATAATATAAATCATATCATCATTTTTTGATACTAATATTAGAACCATTAAGTATGGTACTTTTAAAAATATGTACTTTTTTTAAATTATTTAGATTATTTAAGTAAGCATTTTTTAATAATATATTAATTAACATATTATAACTTATTCCTTTAGGTTTAAACAAATAATAAGCCAAAGAACCTGGAATACTATTAACTTCATTTAGGTACACTTCATTATCGCTTAATATAAAATCAAATCTAACTACCCCTTTTAAATTTAACATTATATATACTTTTGTTGCCATATCAATTATCTTCTGCTTTTTATCTTCACTAATCTCTGCAGGAATAATACGACTTATACTTTCCATCGAATTAGAACTATTAAGGTATTTATTATCAAAACTTAATATTTCACTAGACTTAATAGGTTGTTCAAGTTCGGAGACAATTAGTTTTTGTTCATCTCTAACAATGGCAACATTAATTTCTTTAATATCATTCAAATACTGTTCAACAAGTATTTTTTCGCCTAGTTTAAAACCAGATTGCATAGCAATTTCTAGTTGACTTCTGTTGTGTACCACAATTATGCCTATGCTACTACCCTGATTAGCAGGTTTAACTATCATAGGATAATTAAGAGATTTTTCTAGTTCTTCATACACCACTTCGGGATTATTATCAAAATTAAACTGTGTAATCGGCACACCTTTAACATTATTAACGTTAATTCCATTAAGGTATTCTTTAAATATTGATTTATCTAGACAAACTCCACTTTCTGTGACATTAGACGTAGGATAAGGAATACCGCACAATTCAAGCAAAGCCATTATTTTGCCATCTTCTCCATTAATACCATGCATAACAACCATAGCACAATCAATTTTTATATTTTTACGGTATCCAAAAATATCTTTTTTATATAGATAATTGCTTCCTGCAAGCAATGTTACTTCCATAAACTTCTTTAAATTCATACCAACAAAATCGGCTATATTATGTAGTTTTTTTACATTATACCATTTATTATCTTGCCCTATATAGACAGGTATCACATTATAAAAATTGGTATCTACATATTCTTTGGCTTGCATACCAGAAATGATTGATACGTCATGCTCGGAACTTGCTCCACCAAACAACAAAAGTAAATTTTCTTTCATTAACTACTCCTTTTTACATACTTAATTAGTATATAAATCCGTTAAATCATTTTCTATTAAGACAACATCATGAGATGTGAGTTTGGATATAAATTGCTGATAACACTCAATATAACTATCATAATATTTTGGTCGTTTACCGCCTACACTTACAATCCCATTACTTATCGCATTATAATTAACCCTATTAACAACACATACATCTATATCACTTATAAGTGTGCCCAACTGAAAATTGGTATCATATTGCTGTTCACCCAATTCTACCACACCACAAGTAACTATTATTTTTCTACCATGCATTTGTTTAAGGACTTTCACAGCACCTTTAAAGCCTTCTACATTACTATTAAAACTATCATCTATAATTAATGTGCCATTAGGCAAAATTCTTGTAGAAAGTCGATGTTCAACTTGCTTAATATTTTTTACACCCTTAATAATTTCATCAATACTTAATCCTAATTTATATGCTACAGTAGCAGATAATAATATATTAATCACGTTAAATTCACCTAGTACGCTAGTATTTAAACGCACTAAATTATTATCTATCACACAATCAATGCCCATACCGGAATTATTAATTTCTACATTTTTAATTAAGCAATAATCATCTTTACCATATCCTATACCATAATTCGGAATAAGACTATTATTAGAATAAAATTTGCATATTTCGTTGATATAATTGGTAACAAAAAATCCATCTAATTTAGTGTTTTTTACTAATTGAAATTTAGTATTTATGATATTGTCAATAGTCTTAAAAGTATTTAAGTGTTGATTACCTACAGCAGTAATAATAGAAATGTCAGGTTTAACAATACGACACAATTTTTCAATATCGTTATTATGGTCAGCACCCATCTCTAATATCAATATATCATGATATGGTTTAAGATATTCCAGAATAGTACGTGTTATTCCCGTAGACGTATTATACGAATGCGGACTACATACAACATTATATTTTTCATTAAGAATAGTATATAAATAATTTTTTGTACTAGTTTTTCCAAAACTACCCGTAATAGCAATTATTTTTAAGTTTTTATATTGTTTCATTTTTTTTCTAGCGAGAATAACATAATATTGATTAATCAACAATTGTATAGGATAATTAATATAATTGGACAATATCATAAGTATTGGTGCTAGGACATAAATAATCGAATGTAACATAAACAGATAATTAAATTTAACTGATAAACTTAATAGAAGTGAAAAAAGCACAACGCAAATAATACTAAAAGTAATTAATAATCTATTTACTCTTTTAGTATATACTAATGGCTTTTTTAACGGAACATCATTAATAACAATATTAATACTTGCAATGTATGTAAGTGCCAAAATATGTAAAATAAAGTAGTACGGATATGGAACTTTTAGTAGAAAAAATATTAAACATATAAGCATATAAATTGGCACAAAAAATAGACTTAATTTATATGTGTTTTTATAATGCATATTGTTATTATTATATAACCATATTATTGCTTCTTTAGTTCGATAATAATTTTGTTGATACACAGCGACAAACTTAAGTAGCATAACATTGATTAATACAACATAAATAATAGAAACAATAATATTTAATACTAAATACAAATAAAAAATGGCTTTATTCTCCTTAAATTTTAATATTACATAGTACTGTCTAAAAATTTAATTATCTCATAATATATAAGCAATGGATAATTGTTAAAGCAAAAATGTCCGCATTTTTTAAATATAATCAATCTAGAATTTTGTATATACTTTTTAAACTTTTTTGCCATATATAATGGAGTAGATTTATCATTTTTACCCCATAATAACAATACTGGACAAGTGATTAATTTAATATATTTTTTCTCGTCAAAATTAACAATTTTTACAAATGATTGTCGAGTGATAGGATCTAGATTAATATAATCTTCACTTCCTAAATTATTAAGTTTAAAATGACAATTAAATTTTTGGTTAAGTACTTTTTTTAACTTATATTTATATATACAGATTTTAGTAAAAATGTTAAAACGGGGTTTGATTCCTGCACCACCCATTACAACTATATTTTTAATTTTTAAATCAAATATAGTACTTAACAATATCGCCACCCTTACACCAAACGAATGTGCTACAATCGTAATATTATTTAATTTTAGATATTTTAATAATTTAAATATTTCTTCAGCATAATCATATACCGTGTAGACATATTTAAGTGGTTTACTTTTTCCATGTCCACGAAAATCGACAAGTAATATATCGTAGTCAGTAGATAATTTTTGAGATAAAAAAGAGAAACTGTCACTATCTACACCCCAACCGTGTAAGAACAAAACAGTTTCTTTTCCATTGTTTTTATATTTATAATTTAATTCCATTATAGTTCCAATCTCATTATTTTAGCATGACTATTTTCACCATAATAATTCTTTCTTTCACTAATTTCCTTAAATCCACAAGATAAATACAAATTAATTGCTTTATAATTGCTATGTTCGACTTCCAACATAACATATTTAACACCATTGTCTTTCAATATCTGTAAAAGTAGATACATTAGTCTTTTTGAATAACCTTTACCTTGATACTCTTTTTTTACACCAACTTTGATAATATCTGCTGTATCAAAAGTAATCATTACTCCTACATAACCTATAAGTTGATTATCATCAAACAACCCTAAATATAATCTATTATCAGTAATAAGTTCTTCTAGACATGACTCTTTACTAAACGGATTATCAAATAAACTTTTTTCTATATTTTCAAGTTCGATTAAGTCATCTTTTTTTAATAGCCTTATTATCATAATTAATCCTTTAGATTACGCTCGGCTTGACTTAATTGGGCATATACTGGTGCAAAATCTGCATTATTAGTAAATTGTTTATTTTCTGCTTTTTTAGTGAAATAATTAAGCATTATGGTAGCAAAATCTTCTATCATACTAGTATTGTTATATGTAATTACTTCCGCTAAATGTTCGCTAGAATCTAGATACAATTTATTACCATTAACAACATTATCTACATCTGTATTATTAATAGTAGTAATATCTCCTGCTTTCGATTTAGTAATTTTTGATAAATATACTGCTGTAGATGTGTCTTTTAAAGCCACATATCCTTCTTTTACATCGCTTGCAACTATATTAAAATAATTATCAGACACTACAGGAATATTAAGTGCAAATTGAAATGCTTTAACAGTGGCAACACCAATACGTATACCAGTAAAAGAACCCGGTCCTACTACACAACCTAAAGTATCTATATCTTGAATTGTGAGTTGATTATCACATAAAAATTGTTCTAATTCAAACAACAGTGCTTCGCTATGTCTTTTAGTTTCTGGAATTATTCTATAACTTAATTTACCATTATTGTTTAGTGCTAGAATTGCACGTTGTTTTGTTGTATCTATACATAATAATTTCATATTATCACCTATTTTTCTATAAATTCAAATTCCCTTTTATCATCATCAATCTTTTTAATATTAATCAAAATATAATGTTCTGGAATTAAGCCCATAATATTCTGATACCATTCAACAACACAGATTGCTTTAGGGTCGTTAAAATAGTCAAAAATACCCAATTCAAGGGCTTCACTTTCATCATTGATACGATACATATCAAAATGATACAAGTTATAATCTTTAACATAATATTCCCGAAGCAATGTAAATGTAGGACTAGTAACAGGCTCTTTTACCCCTAAAGTTTTGAACACACTTTGAGTAAAAGTTGTTTTGCCTGCTCCCAAGTCGCCATTAAGTAATATCAATGTCCCACCTTTTAATGTTTTGGCAAATTTTTTAGCCAAACTAGCGGTTTCTTTTAAATTATTAACTATACACTTTTGCATATTTCTTCCTTCTTTAATTTACAATAAATCATATTAAATAGATATGGATAAACAAATGTAGCAACTATCCCTATCATAAGAATAACTAGAAAATACATAAATAAGTTGTTAACAAGCATATTGAATATCGCGAATAAGCCAAATGTAATAATCAAGCCTATCGCAACTTTTATAAGACGAAGATATATATTAAGTCTGACATCTTTAACTAGACGTATTGATAATATATAACCTATACTTACAGATGTTAATAATGCCGAGTATCTATATATCTTTTTTGCTGCGTGCAACGAAACATTAAATACTTTAAATTGTAGTAAAGTTATTAATACAAGCATTACTATAGACAATATAGAAACAACCATTTCAATATTAACTGGTTTTCTCTCTTTTTTAGATAAAACACTTTCAATATATTTAAGTAATAACATTATTCCTACACCTAAAGTAAATCCGGTAAGAACATCAGTAAGATAATGTTGTCCTAAATACATTCTTGAGTAACCAACTATTAAACACAATAAAATTGCAATCACTAGTGAAATAACTTTTGTTGATTTGTTATTGTTTTTATCTTTATAAATATCATAGACAATAAATGTAGATATACAACTTATACTTTGGCTATGTCCACTAGGAAAACTATACCCGCTGGCTTGAAGTTTGTTATCTACTAGTTGGCTAGCCTGCCATGGACGTGGGCGTTTAACACACAATTTAATTATGTTATTAAATAACACACTTGTTAAATAAAACAGGCTAAACTTAAATGCGTATCTATAACTAACACACCAATAAAATATTAAAAACATACAGATAAAAAATATTTCTTCTCCAAAGTGTGTAAAAGCACTAAAAAACTGGTCTAAAAACCAATTTGAACCACTTTGAATAAATTTTACAATTTCTAAATCCATAATTATCCTTATTACCTTTATATTTTAGCAAAATATGACTTTTTTTGCAAAGTTTTTAAGTATTAATAGCACATTTTGGTATAACAATTAAATATGCAAACAAAAATATCAATAATTTTTAATAACATCGTTAGATTCTTATGCTTATTTTGTATATTTTTTATATGGATAAATTATTATTATCCAGTATTTTTACCTTGTGTAATAATTTCTTTAATTATCACAAGCATACTATCTTATTTATTAACAAAAATTTCATATTCTAGACAAGACAAAATAAAAATCACATTTGAAAGAGAACAAAAAATTAATAGTCTTGTATTAGCATTAGAACACTTAACTCATGATGAACTAATTAATTATTTTTATCTAGTAATAGTTAACCAATATGATTATGCCAAAAAAACAAAATCAAATATAACAATTAATGATAAAACGATTATTCCTATTTTTAATCACGGATTAAAAATTGAAGATTATTTAAACTGTTATAGAAAAACCAAAAAAAGCAAGTTGGTAATCATAACCGATTATGTCACTTCTGAATTAAATGAATATCTAGGTAAGATTGAACATTCAAATATAAAGATTGTTACTATACAACAATTTTACACGAGATTTATAGAACCTACTTCAATATTACCTATTATGTATCCTACATTCATTAAGCCAACAAAACTAAAAATGAAACAATTAATAGCCATAGCACTTAATAAGAAAAATGCCAAAGGATATATGTTAAGTGGTTTGTTTATACTGCTTACAAGTTTTTTCTATGGACATAATCTTTATTACCAAATTATTGCAACAATATTATTTCTATTAAGTTTGTTTAGTCTAGTTAATAAAAAGTATAACACTATTAATGCAGAAGATATTTTTTAAATATACAAGTAAATTAATTAATAATAAAAAATAATCACATAAAAGAATATAAATAATTAAGTAAATATATAGTTTTGTTAAAAAATAATCACATTATGATAACAAAAAAAAGTAAAACATGTGTTTTACTTTTTTTTAATAAACTAATTTTTATATACAAGTATTTTTATTAATATTATTCTTTTTTATTTAAGTCTTTTTTATCTTGTGATGTGGTATCTGATTGATTGTCGGTATCATCATCTACATAAACAATTCTGTCTTCCATACCATTTTCTTTTAAGAATTTCAAAACACGTTCTTGAGCCTTCATAAATTCTTCAGCAGTAATTGGCTTTTGTCTTTCTTTACGTATTTGTTCTTCTACCAATCTTGTACGTTCAATCCAAACGTCCCAATCTTTCATCACTTCGTCCCAATCAATATCTTTCGAATCCATAATTATCCTAAATAATGTTTAAATCCTTTTTTACTTGTATACTTGTACAAAACTATTTTGCCACCTACTACACTAATAGGTTGAGCATTAGTAACAGCAACCAATTGGTCACATACTTCTCTGGCACTCATGCTACAGTTGGGTTGAACTTTAATTTTTATAAGTTCGTGAGCAAGAAGATTGTCTTCAACTTGTTTAACAACATTATCACTAACTCCATCTTTTCCAACATAAACCAAATCTGGAATATTATTAGAAAAACTTCTTAATGTTGCTCTTTCTTTTGTTGTAATCATATATTTACTCCTATAATGTATATTCAAATTCTATCTGGCACATTTTTACAGTATCGCCTTCTTTCATACCAGCATTAATCAAAGCGTCAATAATACCTTCATCTTTAATACGTTTTTGAAAATATGCCATGCTTTGATAATCGTTAAGTATAACATTAAATGCGATTTCGTCTATCAAGTCTCCATAGACTTCAAAGTAACCATCATCTACATGTGCTATTTCAAAAGTCTTTCTGGTACGTTTATCTATGTCTTTTTCTTCAATATTCATTTTTACAATTTCTGGTTGTTTTGCAACTAAATCAGAAACATACTTAATCAAATCATCTAATCCCATAAATGCTACAGCACTGATTTCAAAAACAGGAACATCTTTACCTATCTGTTTTTTAAGTTCAGACAAATATTCTTCTCTTATATCTGGGTCAATAAGGTCAATCTTATTAAGTGCCACTACTTGTGGTATATGTGCTACATATTCACTATATTTAGAAAGTTCGGCATTAATATTAAGATAATCTTGATAAGGGTCACGTCCTTCACTACCAGCAGCATCAATAACATGAATTAATACTCTAGTACGTTCGATATGTCTTAAGAAATCATGTCCTAGTCCTACACCTTCACTAGCACCATCAATAAGCCCCGGTATATCTGCCCACACCATACTAGTATCATAGGCTTTAACTACACCAATATTAGGCGATAAAGTAGTAAAGTGATAATTAGCAATTTTTGGTTTAGCATTAGAAACTGCCTTTAGTAGACTACTTTTACCAACATTTGGGTATCCAATTAATCCAACATCAGCAATTGTTTTTAATTCAAGAATTAGGTCAAAAGATTTAGTCTGTTCGCCCATTTCAGCAAAACGTGGGGCTTGTCTAGTAGAACTTGCAAATTTACTATTACCCCTACCACCACGGCCACCTTTAAGTGCTATAAATTCTTCATCTGGTGTAGTTAAGTCTGCGATAACTTTATCAGTACTAGCATTTTTAATAACTGTACCTACAGGCACTAGAATAGTAAGGTCACTAGCAGATTTACCATCACACATATTATTGCCACCATCTTCACCATTACCAGCCTTAAAAACTTTAGTAAATCTAAAATCTACTAAATTGGTCATATTGGGAGTCGTCTTAAAAATGATAGAGCCACCCCTACCACCATCGCCACCTTCTGGGCCACCATTAGGCACAAACTTTTCTCTTCTAAAGTGTACTTTACCATTGCCACCATTACCTGCTTTACAAGTAATTTTAACTTTATCTAAAAACATAAAAAATTTCCTTTATTATTTCTCATTATAATGTTTACAATATTTTTTAATAACACAATTGGTACAATCTGGATTAATAGCCTTGCAATTATATCTTCCATATAAAAGTATAAGATGATGTATTTTACCCCATAACTGCGGATCATCTTTAAACAAGGTAGTTAATTGATTCTCGCAGTCGTCTACATTGTTGGTATCTGTCAAACCTATACGATTACTTACCCTAAATATGTGAGTATCTACAGGTATTGCCGGTGTACCAAAAGCCACAATTAACATAACATTGGCTGTCTTTCGACCTACTCCCGGCAAAGTAACCAATTCTTCAAATGTTCTAGGTACTTTGCCATTGTATTTATCAACAATCATTCTGCTACAATTAATAATATTAACTGCTTTATTGTGATAGAATCCACAAGAATGAATAAGGCGTTCCAAAGTTTTTACATCAAGATTAGCAAAATCTTCAGGCGTGTTGTAAAGTTTAAACAAATCCTTTGTAACCATATTAACTCTTTTATCTGTACATTGCGCACTTAACATAACAGCAATGAGTAATTCAAAATCACTATTATATTCAAGTTCGGTCTCTGGATTAGGTATAAACTTATCCAAAATATTGATAATATTATATGCAGTATATTTGTCCATATTTTATTATAACAAATAATAATAAACTAATAAACAAAATTTTTCAAGTTAATAATATATTTTATTATTAATAATATAATAGATATGTCTTATAATTAATACTGATTGAAATTAATTATCTCATAATTATTGCCACTTCTAGTGTTTACAATTTTGAAAAAATAATTAAACGTACGATAATTACCTACTTTTAATGCATATATAACTCGTGAAAGTTGTTTATAATAAAATTTAACCGCTACCGAACAACTACCACCTAGCCCTTTAGGAGTTGACACAACCATGGCATTAACACCTAATGTTTTTAATTGTGCGTTAAATCTTAATGTTTCAGTACGGTTTGAAAAAATTGCTATTGCATACATAATAATCTCCATTAACATAAATATTAGTTACACTATATACTATTAAAAAGAACAAAATAATGACAAAGGTGTAAACTATGATATATTTAGACAATGCAGCAACAACCAATAAAAAACCATTAAGTACTTATATAGGCATCTTAAAAGCACTTACCTATTATAATTCCAATCCATCACGTGGTAGTCACAAATTAAGTATAAGAACAGGTATCAAAGTTGAAGAATGTCGAGACAATATAAAGAAACTCGTTAATGCGCCAGACAATGCAGAAGTTGTATATACATACAATTGTACTGAAGCCATCAACTATGCCATTCAAGGGTCATTACAACCACATGACCATGTAATAATAACTACATTTGAACACAATGCAGTATTAAGAACTCTTGCCAATAAAAATATAGACTATAGTGTAGCAGTGCCTACCGATAAAATAATAACTATTAACGATATAAAAAAATTAAGAAAACCTAATACAAAAATGATTATAGTTAATCACACAAGTAATGTTACTGGTACTACTACCCCACTTAATGAAATAGGTAAATATTGCAAATCAAACAATATACTATTTCTAGTAGATGGAGCACAAAGCCTAGGACATATAAAAGTGGATATGAAAAAAGATAATATTAACTTTATAAGTGTAGCAGGTCATAAAGGATTGTATGGTACACAAGGAATAGGTGCACTTGTCATTAACAATGCCCAACCCCAACCAATAAAATATGGTGGGAGTGGTACAGAAAGTGAAAAAACCAATATGCCCGAGTATTACCCAGAAAGACTGGAAGCAGGAACAATAAATACTGTAGGAATACTCGCTTTAGATGGCGGAATACGATATGTAAATAAGCATTTTACTTTTATAAATACAAAGATAACAAAATTATCTAATATGTTGTTAAACTATTTAAACAAAAACAAAAAGTACATCGTATATAGCAATAATCCTAATAGCGGAGTAATAAGTTTTAATATAAAGAATATGGACACCAATGATGTGATTAATTACTTAAACGACCATAGTATATGTGTTAGAGGTGGATTACATTGCGCACCACTTGTACATAAATATTTAGGAACTATAAATATCGGAACAGTAAGAGTATCAATATCACACTATAATAGCATTCACGATATAAAAAGATTAATAAAGGTTCTAGAAAAATTAACAAGCAATAATCAATAAAAAAACACTAGTTAGATGAAGCAAAAACATTTAATATTTCTTCAAATAACTAGTGATTTTTTATATAACAATTTCACTACAATTAAGCAAACCATAACCTTCTGCATTTCTATCATTAACAATTTTTATAGTATTATTAAGAAGTATGTGTTTAATATCATTAGGTTTAAGTCTTGGATTTTGACTTAAAAGTCTACAGCACACACCAGCAACAATTGGAGTAGCAACACTAGTACCACTCATAGTTTTGTAATGTGTCTTTTCTTTTCTATAATTACAACCACCCATAATGTCTACACCTGGTACTACAAGGTCTGGTTTGTAATTATCAAGTATTGGACCACGGCTTGAAAAGTCTGCTATTTCAAAATCATTTATATTAAACTTACCATCTTTTCTATTGTCATTAATTGCACCTACAGTAATAATTTTACTACTAGCACCCGGTGACTTAATTGTCTCACTATTAGGTCCACTATTTCCTGCTGCCGCTACTACTGTAATACCATTATTCCATAACACTTCAGCACCTGCAATTAACGGGTCATTGGCGGTTAATACCATACTACCAAAACTCATACAAACTATTTTTATATTGTATTTTTTCTTATTATCAACAACCCATTGCATAGCCTTAAGGATATTAATCACTCCAGTTTCACCATTGTTGTCTAGTGCTTTTATGCCAATAATATTACAGTTATTGTCTACACCTGCATACTTTCTGTTACTAACTGTACCGTAACCTGCAAGTACACTTGCCACATATGTTCCATGTCCATTATCATCATATGGGCTATTTTTATCATTAACGAAGTCTACAAATTTAATTATTCTATTACTTGGCACACATAAATCTAGAGTTGGACTTATACCAGTATCTATGACAGCACATGTAAAGTCATGATAGATATTAGTATCATTTTTTATTTCGATTATTTTCTTACTTATGTCAATTTGAGTTTGAACTTTAAGGCTACTTGTTACATAACTTACATGTGAAAATCTTGCTATACTCGCTATCATACTAGGTTTAATTTTTAGTCCAAATGCACCTATAAATGGTAATTCTATTTTCTCTATAGCACAGTACTGACTATCAAAATATTGTTTACACTGTCTATAATTATTAGAATATACAATACAATCAATAGGGTTATCTTTTAAACACTGTGTACTGATTTTTTCATACAACAAAGGATCAATTTTGTTAATCATCATTTACCATACCCATTAGATAATCTAATTGTTTTTGCTGGTCACTTGATAAAAATGGTGTTAATGTATTTTTTATATTGTTAATTTTTTCACTATCTAGATTACCATTACGTTTTTGTTTTTTACTTTCTTTTATAAATTCTTGCATAAGTTCGGATTGACTTAATTTTTCATATTTTTTTATTTGGTCTTCTATATCTTTAGTTTCTTCTGGATTCTCTTCTTTGATACGTTCATATTGTTTTTCCATATCTGGTTTAAATTCACTAAATTTCATATTACCCCCATAAAACATCACTAATTATTTATATGCACACATATAATATAATGTCATAATGGCTATGAAAAAATTAAATAGAAATCTTTATTTAATTATTTTTATATAGATAAAATATATTATGTCAAGGGGTAAATAATGAAATATACAGATTTAAAAAACAGTCAAGAAAAACAATCTCATATTAATATTATAAGTGATTATCAACCATCTATGTACTACCCTTATGGTGAACTTCCTTTAAAGTATACAAAGTCTTACCAAGAACAATTAAAAAAAGAACTTGAAAATAAAACTTCAGTTCAAGAATATAATATTAAACCCGATATTGAATATAACAATGCAAATAATAACCAAGTAAATCAGCAACAAGTTATGACTAATAATATGGATAATAATTTAGATTTTAAATCCATGCTTCCACTATTATCTAGTTTAAGTGGCAATAATGATATGATTAAACAATTAATACCACTTATTAATAATAACGGTAATATGAATATGGCTGATTTACTAAAACTTTTCACTTCAATGAAAAAACCAAAGAATTCAAGCGAAACAATTATAACTACAGATAATTATATAGACTCTTTAAAGAAGATTGAATAATAAAAAAATAATTATATACATATTAATCACTATTTTTATTAAAAAAACACTAGATATTGAAATATCTAGCGTTTTTATTAATTAATCTACTTTTTTATATTTTTCATAGCAAAGTAACATATTTTCAAATACTACTGCATCATTAAAATTACGTATATCTAGTCCAATTAACTTCTTAATCTTATCTAGTCTATATATAAGTGTATTACGATGCATAAAGCCTACTTTACTTGCAGTAGAAATATTAAGATTATTATCAAAAAACAATTTTGCTGTTTTGACTAATTCATCATCAGAAAGTAAACTTTCTACTATTTTATTAGCGAAAAAGTTTTTGTAATCATCAGTATAGACAAAAGTATTAAATAATAAATACTTACTAGCAAAAAGCATAATACTATTTTGTCTTAATTCTCTATTATCAACTTGTCTCCTTACCATAATACACCCCTTAATCAACTATTGAGCCAAATTTTAATCTAACTACTCTCCCCTTAAAAGATTTAAGAAGTTTTTCATTAGACAATGCAACAATACTACTACAATCATTTTGGTCGATAATATTATTAATCATAGTAGCCAACTTTTGTGAATCAGAATCAGCAAAGTTTTCAAATATATCATCTACTATTAAAAAGTCTATTTTTCGAAGTGATAACCTTGCAATAGCCACTTTGATACGATCAAAAGGACTTAAGTCTTTTAATTTTCTATCCTTTAATCCTTCTAATCCATAAGATAATATAACACCATTAACTTTACTATTAATCTGTTCCTTATCATACTTTCTTATTTTCAAAACATATTCAAGATTTTGAGTAACAGTCTTACGTTCAAGAAAAGCACCTAGAGTACTTAAGTACCCCATACTAATGTCTGTCTTAAAGTTAATCTTTTTAACATCAACATTTTTAATAATTACATCACCGCTAGTAACTTTTTCTAGTCCAGCAATTACACGTATTAAACTACTTTTGCCACTTTCTTTTTCGCCAAACAAAATAACATGTTCGCCATCTTCAACATTAAGATTAATGTTGTTAAGAGTGTTGTACTCTTTAGTGTATTTTAGGTAAACATTACTAACGTTAAGCATATAAACTCCTTCAATTTATATTACAAATGTCTAAACGCATTTTTAATAATCTAATCTAATAAAATTATAACATTATTGTAATATAAATACAATTGTTTTGTGGCTTTAACCAAAAATTACCTTTTTGATATTTAAGTAATAATTTTCAATATAATTTTACACTTTAGTATAACTAATGTATTAAAAAAAGCCCCAAGTTTAACCTTGGGACTTAATATATTTAATTGTATTAATAGTTAACTTCAATTAAACCATAATCTTTATCATTACGTTTATAAACAACGCAAACTTTGCCAGTTTCGGCATTTAAGAATACATAGAAATTATGATCCAATGCTTCCATATATGCTTCAGCATCTTCAACAGTTAATGGGTCAAGGTCAAACTTCTTAACTTTAACAAGTTTAGGACTTTCTACTTCTTCTTTATTTAATTCTTCAAACAATGCTTCAGCATTATTGAAAGCATCTTTCTTAAGTTTTGATTTAAACTTGCTACCTTGTTTGATTATTTGTTTTTCAATCTTTGGTAAAGCCAAATCAATGTTATTATACATATTATCACTTAATACTTCGCTTCTAAAGAACATACCACGAGCATTGATAGTAACTTCTAATTTATCTTGTTTTGCTTGTTCGATACAATTAACTTTAACTGATACGTCTTCGTCAAAGTATCTTTCCAATTTAGCCAATTTCTTTTCTAATATATCCTTAAATTTATCTGATATATTATAATTTTTTGATGTATAGGATATTTTCATAAATGTTGTCCTCCCTAGTTTTCCTATAATAATTGTACCAAATTTAATATTTTTAATCAAACAAATGTTAATTATCTTTTATAAATTTAGTACATTTTTATTACTTACCATAATTAAAGTTTAATACTATATTATTACCATTAAATCCTATTAATATTATAGAACCTTCTTCAAGTTTGTTCTGTAGCATATATTCGGCTATACGATCTTCAACTTCTTGCTCAATTAACCTTCTTAATGGTCTAGCACCATACTCTGGACTATATCCTTTATTAACAAGATATTTTAGTGCACTTTCTGTAATCCTTAAACTTGCACCTTGATTTTTTAAACGTCTATTAAGATTGGCAATAAATATCTTTGCGATTTGTGCCACTTGTTCAAAATTAAGTTGATGGAAAACTGTTACAACATCAATACGGTTAATAAATTCTGGTTTAAAATTACGTTTAAGAGCATTAAGTAATGTTTGTTTAAGCACTTCATAATTATCATCATTAATTCCGCCATCAACTACATATCTTGGTAATTGGTCTACACCAACATTAGATGTAAGTATAACTATTGTATTTTTAAAACTTACTGTTCTACCTTGGCTATCAGTCAACCTACCATCATCTAATATTTGAAGCAACATATTAAATACATCTGGGTGTGCTTTTTCTATCTCGTCAAATAGTACTACAGAATATGGTTTACGTCTTACTGCTTCAGTCAACTGCCCACCTTCATCAAAACCAGCATATCCCGGTGGAGAGCCTATAAGTTTGCTTACACTATGTTTTTCCATATATTCACTCATGTCCAATCTAACAAAATTACTTTCACTATCAAACATGGCTTCTGCTATGGCTTTACATAATTCAGTTTTACCTACACCAGTAGTACCTAGGAACATAAAACTTCCTATAGGTCTATTACTATCTTTAAGTCCTATACGTGCTCTTCTTATTGCTTTACTTACAGCACTTATTGCTTCATCTTGTCCTATAACACGTTTATGCAATATTTCTTCTAGATTAATAAGACGTTGTTTTTCACTTTCAGTTACTTTAGTAATAGGTACTTTTGTCCACTGACTAATTATTTCACATATATCGTTTTCGGTGATTATACGTGAACCTGACATCTGTGCATATTCTAGTTCCTTCATTCTACGTCTATCACTAGCATCACGTATCTTATCTCTAGCAAACGCTGCTCCTTCATAGTCATCATTAATTAATGCTTGTTTTTTCTCTTCTTCATAGGTTGCTATCTCGTCATCTAATCTTAACAACTCATCAGGACGCTTATTAGTCTTAACTTTCGCTCTACTACTTGCTTCATCAATTAAATCTATTGCTTTATCAGGAAGACTTCTATCCATAATATATCTATCACTTAATTTAGCAGCGGCTTCTATTGCTTCGTCACTAATAGTAACTTTATGGTACTCTTCATATGTATTTCTTAATCCTTTAAGTATCTTAATAGTATCTTCAACTGATGGCGGATTAACCATTACTGGCTGAAATCTTCTTTCAAGTGCCTTATCTTTTTCTATATATTTTCTATATTCGTCTGTAGTGGTAGCACCTATAGTCTGAAACTCTCCACGTGCTAGATATGGTTTAAGCATATCTGCAGGATTAATTTCGCCCTTTTCAGAGCCTACTTGCATTAATGTGTGTATTTCATCAATAAACACGACAATATTTTTATTATTAGTAATTATATCAATTAATGTCTTTAATCTTTGTTCCAATTCGCCACGATATTTAGTACCAGCCATTAATCCACCAAGTTCTAGACTAAATAATGTCTTACCTTTAAGTTCGTTAGGGACATCGCCTTTAGCCATACGTAATGCCAATCCATATACTACAGCACTTTTACCTACACCGGCTTCACCTATCAAACATGGATTATTTTTAGTTTTGCGACAAAGTATTTCTATAATACGTTCGGTTTCGTTATCTCTACCAATAATTGGGTCGATTAAGTTGGCTCTTGCTCTAGCAGTTAAATCTTGTCCCATATCAAGCAAATCTTGTGGCAAACCACTACCATTGTTATTATAACTTGAATTGTAACCAGCATTTACGCTTGGACTAGATTGTGATTGAGTTGTCATTCCAAAATCAAAATTCGAGTGAGTTGTCTTATCGTAAGTAGTCGCAGTTTCTGCTTTTAATACTTTTAATATACTATTTTTTAAATTATTAATATTAACTTTAAAATATTTTTTAAGTATTGTAACTGCATAACTATCTTCTTGAAGTAGTAATGACACTAATAAATGTTCTGTACCTACAAAATTGTGCCCTATCTGCATAGCAAACTGATTAGCAAGGACAAAGGCTTCTTTTGATTTAGGTGTAAAATGTATAGAACTTTGAAGTATAATATTATTCTGTTTTGGAGAATTTTTAGAAAAAATCTCTTCAATTTTGTTATGATTAACTCCATAAGAAGAAAGTATTTTGCAAGCGACACTATCAACAACCGAACTCACTCCATACAATAAGTGTTCACAGTCAATCTGATAATTACCATAAAGCAAGGCTATTTTGCCAGCATTCTGTATCGCTCTATTAACACTTTCAGTTAATCTTATTCCGTATGCCATAGTTAACTCCTATCAATTTTCTTTTAAAGCATTTCTTATATATTCTGCTCTACATATATCTCTATGATTGCAATCCATATCATTGCCATACATTTTGTTAATTTTTACCCTACTAACATTATTAAGTATTTGGTCAATGATATGTGGATTGTCTATCTCTATAACCCCCATATTAAGTCCCATCTTTACTTTACTTAATTTTTCAATCGCTTCTTCACTTGATATTTTGTAACAATTAGTAAGTATTCCATAGTCTCTATATATCTCATCTTTAATATCATCGTATCTGTTATTAAGTAGATTATTAAGAGCCATTTTTTCAAGTTCAACAATTTTTAATGCAGTACTCTCTACTAATTGTACTATTTCTTCTTCTGTTTTGCCTAATGAAATTTGATTAGAAATTTGAAATAAATAACCATTGGCACTAGTTCCTTCGCCATAGCAACCCCTAACACATACGCCATATGGTGTAACTGCATTTATCATTTCGTCTACATTATTGGTAAGTACAATACCCGGTAAAAACATCATTACAGATGCTCTTAAACCTGTACCTACATTAGATGGACAAGCAGTTAAAAACCCTAATTTTTCATCATATGCTATATCTAGATTATCAACAAGTTCGGTATCAATATCACTAATAATATCATAAGCACGTTTAAGATTAAGTCCATCTAAAAAACATTGTTCTCTAATATGATCTTCTTCGTTAACCATAATCGAGACACTTCTATCTTCACTTATTGCCACCCCAGATATATCCGAATTATTAATTAATTCACTAGAAATTAAATGGTCTTCCAGTAATTCTTCTAATACGTCATTTTTAAGATTTTTGCATTCAAACATATCAAAATTAGAAATATCTTCTAAAGCATTAAATACGCAAGTTAATATACCATCTGCAATATCAGTACTAGTATTATTACTAAAAGGCTTGTGACTGATATTTCTAGCCAATCTTATTCTAGAGACTACAACTATATTATCAATCATCTAAATTCTCCTTTAAATCTATAATTTGGCTTTTTATCTTGCTTGCCAAAGCATAATTTTCTTCATTAACGGCTTGCTTAAGTTGAATTTCTAATTTCTTTATCAAAGATGTAGTACTATCAATATTATCTTGTTCAATTGTTTTTCCTATATGATGTACACCATATTGGCTATTAGCAATAACATTATTAATGTCATCTATAAATACATTATAACAATCACTACAACCCAATAATCCTGTAGACTTAAACAAAGATAATGTATATCCACAATTACCGCAAGTAGGTTCAATATCATTCTCTTCATCTAATATATTAAATTCAAGGTCTTCAATACTAGCACAATCTTGACATAGATTAATTGTCTTTTTTATATTGCCATTGTCAATACTTGTATGAAAAGTTGCTTCATTACGTTTACATTTATCGCACAACATATTAAATCTCCTTACATTTTTCTAGTAAGATATTGGTCAATATTTTTGCCCTAATTTTATCTTCATTATTAATGGGACTACTTAAACTTTTATTAGATATAGCAGTAAGTATAATTCGATATTCGCTTACACTTATAATATTATTACTTTTCATACCATCAAGCAACATAACAGCACTAGTATAATCAATGCTATCTTTAATATATTGAGTTATGGCATTGTGAATATAATTGGTCTTATCACTAATGTTGATTTGAGTAATCCTAACATAACCACCACCGCCACGTCGACTTTCTATATCGTACCCTTTTAATGGAGTAAATCTAGTAGTCAAAACATAATTAATCTGGCTAGGAGCACAATTAAAATAATTGGCAAGTTCATTGCGATTAATGTCAACTTTACCATCAACTAATTGTGATAATATAAACTGCTCTATAGTATCGCTAATTGTCTTCATATACTCCCCCATAAAATTTAATAAACATATAAATGTTTGACTTTCTTTGACTTTTATATAATTATTATACATTACTAGTTAAAATATTCAAAATATTTTTAAAAAATAAATAATATATTATTTAATTGATAGTAAGAATCAAAAAATACAATTTAAAATCATTTTAACATCACAACTATTAAACTGTTGATAAAAATTGACTTATTAATTAAGTTAAATTATTGATTATTAATAAATGAATATATATAGACAAAAAAAGACGGCATAAGCCGTCAAAAAAACTATTAATTATGCGTTAAATCCCTTTAAAAAGGAAAACAATATAAATATACCTATAATAAATAATACTGGGGTCATTGTCTATATCTCCTTAATTACAACAATATTCTATCACAACAATATCAAAATTTCAATATATTAATTTTAATTATTTAGAAAAGAAAATTGTATCAATAATATTTAAATTATTACCATTAATAACTACATCTAATATACTTCCAGTATTGTAAATATTGTAAGTATTGGTTTTGTATTTCTTAAATATTTTTCCCATATTAATGCAGGCAATTTCTAGTACATCTTCTGGGCTGATTGCTGTAGTTAAATTAAGTATTCCACGTGGTAATGTGTAAGTCAAAAAAATTTCTTTATATATATCTTTACAATTAAATATCATATTAACATTGTATTTTTTTGCAGTAACGATTTGTGCAATTCCATTACCATTAAGCATATCATTGGTTATATTAAGGCACAAAGTGGCATTATAGTATGATAGTTTTTCATAATCATCTTTATCTAAATTAGCCCCACCTAAAATAATAGGCTCTAAATCCAAGACGCCATAATCTTCTAAAAGTCCTACAGGTGTCATATTAAACTGCTTATCACACCTA
>ERZ808286.554-NODE-554-length-24049-cov-6.011378_pt1 | contig 24049 bp, 34 predicted proteins | sample MGYA00521276_ERZ808286 | MGnify/ENA primary metagenome ERZ808286 (study PRJEB31516, sample SAMN03275607) | gut metagenome | biome: mammalia-associated habitat; material: feces | host: Papio cynocephalus | place: Kenya | collected 2012-08-01 ... | reverse complement strand
CTCAATACTAGTTCCTAAAGATAGCACTGACACTAATATTGACTTGTATAATCATGCAATTAAGATTAGCGGGAGTATTACGAGTGGTGAAACAACAACTAATTTAAAAGTTTATACAACAATTACTTCAAGCAATAATTTAGAAATTGATAGCATTACTGATTTAAACACAATTTTAGGGAGTTCTTATGAAGTTATGTGCTCAGGATTTTATGGAGCAAATAGTGTAATTAGCATATCAAAAACTGCTGAAGGAAATCCATCGTTTGGCTACAACAATAATGGTGGTGAAAGTTTAATATCATTTTCAAAATTCACAAATCTAGTTATTAAAGATACAGTCAAAACAGTTTAAAGAAGTCGCAAGACTTCTTTTTTTATTTGTTTAAGTAGATAGTCAGGATAGTTTTGGCTATTTTTATACTTTGTTTTATATTTTTTTATTTTTTTTATATAAAGGTATAAATAAGGCAAAACTGCCTACTACTATCTACTAATTTTATATGTGTTAAATATTTTTTTAAAAAAAATAAAAAAAAGTATTGATTTAAAAAATATATATGTTAAAATATAGATGTAAAAAGAAAAAGGAGAAAAAATTATGGACTACCAAAAGATTAATGAACTTAAGGCTGAATTAAGGAAGCATGAAAAAAGGGAGAAGGAGCTCTTAAGAAAGCAAAAGAAAGGAGAAGCAGTAGCAAGAGCACTAGACCTAAACAAAAGGAAGTTCAATGCTAAATTAAGAAGGTTGGATGATTTATTCAAGGGGCAATAAAAAGCCCCTTAGAATGCAAATATGAGCAAAGAACAAAAACTTGCTTTTAGCAAGTTGTCAAAATTAAAAGTGGGCGCTTTATTTATGGAAATGGGGACAGGCAAAACAAAAGTTGCATTGGATTTAATTGCTAGTAAAAAAGACAAAATAAATTATATTTTATGGATTTGCCCATTTTCTATCAAGCAAGAAATCGAAAATGAAAAAAATAAATGGCATCCTGAATTAAAAGTTGAAATCGTTGGTTGTGAGACAATCAGTCAAAGTTCAGCTAAGTATTTAGATATTTATTCAAAAGTATGTGAAAATAAAAGTTTTATTGTTGTTGATGAAAGTTTGAAAATTAAAAATAAAGATGCAAAAAGAACAAAAAGAATTTTAAAACTAAGTGAACATGCAAATTATAAATTAATTTTAAATGGAACGCCACTTTCAAAAAATATATTGGATTTATATACACAGATGGAATTTTTAAGTCCTAAAATATTAAATATGACTTATAATGAATTTAAAAATAATTATTGCGAATACTATATTCGTGGAAAATTAAAAGATAAAGTAAAAAAACAATATAATATTCCACATTTAATTTCATTGATAAAGCCATATATATTTGATTGTGAATTAGATTTAGGGAAAGAAAAAAAGTATTATAATTATTACTATCAAATTGAGTGTATTGAAGAATATGAAGATATAAAAAAAGCATTTTTAAACTTTGAAAGCGATATTGATTTTTTTGCACTTACAACTAAATTGCAAAAATATTATTGCACCAGTGAAATAAAAGTAAAAAAAATGAATGATGTAATTAACAAAATAAATGGTCAAGTAATTGTATTTGTTAAATATCTAGATAGTATTCCGAATGGCGAAAAAAAGATTATAGGAGACACGAAAGTAAGTGAGCGAAAACAAATAATTAATGATTTTAAAAATAATGAGTTAAAAGTGCTTTATATAACTTATGGTTGTGGAGCATTTGGACTTAATTTACAAAATTGCAAAAATGTTATATTTGCTGACCATACTTTCGATTATGCGCAACGATTACAAGCTGAAGCAAGAATATATCGAATAGGTCAAAAAAACGATGTTAATTATTATAATTTAAATTGCGAGTGTGGCTTAGACAATTTAATTAGAAAATGTTTAGATAAAAAAGTTAGTTTATTAGATGAAGTCAAAAAAGAAATTAAAAAAAAGGGGATAAAAGAATGGCTAAAAATTATTTAGATAAAAATGTTTATGAATTAGCACAAGAAAGATTGAATTTTATTTTTGATGAATTTGAGCATATTTATGTTTCTTTTAGTGGGGGCAAAGATAGTGGGTGTTTACTTAATATGGCTATTGATATAGCAAGGCAAAGAAAAAGAAAAATAGGAGTTCTCTTTATTGATTTAGAAGCATTTTATCAAAAAACAATTGAGTTTATTGAAAGAATGATAAGCAACAATTTAGATGTGCTCGAGCCTTATTGGGTGTGCTTACCTATGGAAAGTCCTAATTCATTATCATATTTAGAACCAACTTGGATTTGGTGGGATAAAAGTAAAAAAGATATATGGGTTAGACCGATGCCAACAAATAAATATGTTATTAATGAAGAAAATAACCCTTTTAATTTTTACAAAAAGAATATGCCTTTCGAAGAATTTATTAAATATTTTGGCAATTGGTATGGCAAAGGAGAAAAAACTGCATGTTTAATTGGAATTAGAACCGATGAAAGTTTAAATCGTTTTAGAGCAATTGTGGCTGATAAAACAAAATATAAAAATAAAATTTATTCTACCTTAGTTATGAACGAAACTTATAATTTTTATCCACTATATGATTGGCGTGTGGATGATGATTGGGTTTATAATGGAAAATTTAATAAAGATTATAACAAATTATATGATTTATTTTATAAAGCTGGAATTTCAATTCACAAAATGAGAGTTGATGAACCTTTTGGAAACGAAGCAAAAGCTGGCTTAAATATGTTTAGAATAATTGAACCACAAACTTGGCAAAGAGTTGTAAATCGAGTAAGTGGGGCAAACTTTGGTTGTATTTATTCAGGTAGTAAAATAATGAATGCACATCATCAATTACCAAAAAATCACACATGGAAATCATATACGGAGTTTTTATTGTCTACTTTGCCAGAAGAAACAGCAAACAATTATCGAAAAAAATTTGCAAAGTTTATTAAATATTGGGAAGAAGTTGGCTGCCCGTTAAATGATAATTATGTGAAGAAACTAGAAGAGACAGTTCCTAATGAAATTATAAATACTCATACTTTTTCTAAAAGGGGCAAAGGAGACAAAGAAGTTATTAAATTCAAAAAAATATTAGATGAGCATCCACTCGATAGAAAAGATGATATTCTTACTTGGAAAAGAATGGCGATGTGCATTATAAAAAACGATTATGTGTGTAAGGGGTTGTCATTTAGCATAACTAAAGATTTAACTAAAAGGCAGCAAGAAATTATGGAAAAATATAAAAGTTTATAAGGAGAAATTTTATGGAGAAGAAAGAATTTAAAAGTCCAGTTTATAACATTAAAGCTGTTCCACTTGAAAAGGTTCATGCGAATGCATATAACCCAAATCATGTTGCTACGCCTGAAATGAAATTGCTTTATGATAGTATTAAAGAAGATGGCTATACAATGCCGATTGTTTGCTATTATATCAAAGAAAATGATACATATGAAATTGTTGATGGTTTTCATAGATATCTTACAATGAAATTACATAAAGATATATATGATAGAGAAGGTGGTTGCATTCCAGTTTCAGTAATTGATAAGCCATTAAGTGAAAGAATGGCATCCACAATTAGGCATAATCGAGCAAGAGGGTCTCATGATGTTGATTTAATGAGCAAAATTGTTGGCGAGTTACATGAGTTGGGGAGAACTGATGTGTGGATTATGAAACATTTGGGAATGGATGCTGATGAAGTATTAAGGTTAAAACAATTGAGTGGCTTAGCAAGTTTATTTAAAGACAAAGATTTTAGCAAAGGATGGGATAAATAAAATGAAATTAATAGATGTATTAAATTTAATTGATAATTCAACTATTATCAGTCTCTACTCACGTAGATTTGACCCTGAAACTAAAGAGGATGAGGATATCTTAGCAGCATTTGGCTTAAAAATAGAAATTAAAATAAATGAAAAATATTTAAATGCACCAGTAATTTATTGGAACGCGACTTATTTTACAAATGAAAATAATGTATGCTATATATTAATAGAAGGATAAAAAAAATGAAAAAATGTAAAATCACTATAGTTGCAAATAGTAATGATGTAATGGTGGAAGAATTATCATTAGAGCAATTTTTTAAAGAAATAGAAATGTTAGGAGAACAAGAACGAACAATTTATATTGAAAACTATATATTGCATTGGGGACTTATTAATGGCACAAAAATAGTTGGATTTATTCTTACAGATAAAAATGATATTGTGCAAGAAGCAATTAATATTTTAGAAAATGAATTAGCAGAACTGGGATACTGATATGTCATACAATAATATTTATTTATTATTTGAACCACAAATTATTAATAAGAATTTAAAAAAAATTAGTAATACAAATAATAAAGTTGAACGTTCGATGATTAGTAAAGAATATGCAAATAGATTTATTAGAACATATATTTTATAAAAAATATTAAAATAGTTATTGACTTATTATTTATTATATATTAAAATATAGATGTAAGGAGAAAAAAGTATGATTAAATCAATTGAAGTAAAAGTTAGGCATTATAAAAGGGGGACATGGATTACTGGTTCATTTATAGGAGTTGAAGCATTAACTAATTTATTAAAACAATTAGAGAAAAAAAGAACAATTGAAATTAGTGAAGATTTTGAAGCTGGGCTTGTATTTGAAATAATAACAACTAATGCATTTAAAATTATTGTTAAAGCTGATGATTATGAAGACTTAAAGGAGATTAAAGTGATATGAAAAGAGTTGTAATATTTTGGAAAAATGGTGGCAGTTATGATGATATATTTTTAAATGAGCGACTTGTTAAATGTGCAATAAAGCCATTAAAGAAGTATTGCTCAAGAATTTTAAAAGTTGGTTCACGTAAGATTTATTTATTAAATGAAAAATCAACCGATGCATTTAATATTAGAAAAGTGATGATAAGTAAAGATACTCATAAAAAAGAAACAAAGAAATTTTTTGAAAATTATGGCAGAATTAAATTAAATCATCCTGAAATAATTAAAGACTATACGATGTTAGAAATATACCAAATGAATAAAAATGATTTAAAAGCATTAAATAAAAAACTGAAAGGAGAATAAAATATGAAAAATACTTTTAGATTAAATGTAAATAATACTACTTATGAAGTATATATTGAATTAGGTGAGTATGAATCCAATAATACTCTAGCGGTAAGTTTAACAGATGCTGAAACAAACGAAATGTTTGATATTCTCTCGGTAAATTTACCAAATAGTTCCTATTTCTTAGAAGATAATCAATTCTTTTTAGATACTAATAACTGTCCATATGCAGCTAAATTTTTAATAGAAAATCAAATAGCAAAACCTACCAATGATTCATGTAATAGTGGATATTGTAGATATCCTATATATGAATTAATAAATAAAGAACTTTAAAATAATAAAAGTTGTGGTTAAGCCTTCCATAAAAGGCTTTAGAAAATTAAAGGAGAATAAAATATGCGAAAAATGTATTGCCCAAAATGTAATAAAGTTTGTGAAAACTATAATGAAGTAAAATATGAAATTGGTGCTTGTGATGGACATCATGGTGAATTTAATTACGATTATACTTGCTGGGGTTGTGGAAGTGAATTAATCGAGTTAGATGATATGGATTATGATGATTTTAAAAATTTGCTTGAACAAGCCGATTTAGATGAATTAAAAGATTTATTGTGTTCACTTTTGAAAACAAAAGAAGAAGTAATTGACACATTGTATCGTGATTATTCAATATCTGAATGTCTCGAAAGTAATGAGCTGCCAGAGGAGTGTAAATAATGATTTTAATACAAAACAATAAAAGAGAATATTTAAAAAAAATATGGAAATCAAACCCAACTTTTACTTTAAGAAAGGGTGATGCAATTTGTTTTAAAAAAAGATATATTGCTGAAAGATATTTGAAAAAATATGAAAATGTTTTAAAAGATTTTGATTTAAAAATAATTGACACATACACCGACCAAAAAATTGTTTATTTAGACAAAAATAGTCGTGAATTAAAATCAGGTGATGAAGTTGTGGTTGATGGATATTTTTTTACCACAATAAAAGAAAATGATAATGTTATGTGCATTCTTAAGCCAAATAAAAGTTGGTATCCGATTTTTCAAGAACCACATCAAAATAAAAGCGACAACTATTATTTAAATAACAATGAAGTTATTTTTAATAAAATAGAATTAATTATTGACTAATTAATTAATAAATGTTAAAATATATATGAAGATAAAGAAAGGAGGTGAATATATGAAAATGCGTGATTTCATTTACGAACATGGAAAAACTTTGGAAAGCATCGCAAAAGAACTTGGAGTATCTAAACAAAGAGTTTATGCAATGTTATATGCAAAGTATCCACGATTTGAAACTGTATCCAAGCTCGCAAAAGCAATCGGATGTGATGAACAAGAGATTTATAACATTTTAAAAGAAAATAGAAAGGAGAATTAATTATGTTATGCAAAAGGATTAAAATGTCAGATGGAGAAGTCAAAGAAATAGTATTTATCCAACTTGAAGAAATGTTTGAAGATTATACTTATTATTCAAGCAAAAAAAGTGAATGGGAAATTGAATTCCATGAAAAAGAAAATGGGTTTGCAGTCTTTCATGAAACTGAAAATTATAACGTTCAATATATGTATTCAATAGTTAATAAGGAGTTTAAAGATTTATATGATTGAGAAAAAAGAAAATTATACGAGCGTAAATAAACCAATTAAAATATTGCTAAGTGGAGTTCCAGGAAGCGGAAAAACTACACTTGCATTAAGTTCTAAAAATCCATTATTAATCGATATTGATAAAGGTGTTGATAGAGTTGAAGTTAGATATAGAAGTGATGTTGATAGAGTTGCAACTTATGATGAACTTGTTAGTGATTTACAAAGTGAAGCAATTAAACAATACGACACAATTGTTGTGGATACTGGTGGCAAGTTGATGGAAGAGATTATCAAACCAAAAGTCATTAAAGACAATCCAAAAAATGGTCAAAGCGATGGAACACTTGCTTTGAAAGGATACGGAGTTGCTTATAAGATTTGGCAAAATCTAGTTAGATTAATTAGCTCACTTGGCAAAGACCAAATTTGGGTATTCCACACAACTGAAAATCAAGTGAAAGTTGGTGGTGATGATGTTGTTGCTTATAGATTGCAAATCGAAGGAAAAGCAAGACAAGAATTTTGGAATGATGTCGATTTGGGTGGCTTTCTTGAAATTGTTGGTGAAAAAAGAATATTGCACTTTAAGCAATGCGAAAGATATTTTGCAAAAGGCAATCATGGAATTACTGGAGATTATGAAGTTCCAATTTTAGATAAAAATTCTAAAAATGATTTTATGTCAAAGTTAATAAATAAATATCGTGAAAATATTAATGCTGAAGAAAATGCAGAAAAAAAAGATAACAATATTTATGAAGAAACAATGAAAAAAGGAAAAGCAATAATTGAAAGCGAAAACGATTTAAATAAAGCACTTAGTGAAATTGCAAGTTTAAATCATGTGTCCACAACTAAACAAGAATTATTTGCGAAGTTGAACCAAAAAGCAAAAGAAAAAGGATTTATTTATGATAAAGCAAGCAAAGCCTTTATTAGTAACAGCAAGTCTGCTTAATAGTTGGATTTATTTGTTTGATAATCAATTATTGGATGAAAAAATTGCATTTGATGATTTCTTGAAAGTGTTAAATCGTGAGCCAACTGAGCAAACGGAAGCAATGAAACTTGGAAATGAATTCGAACAAGAATGCTATGATGGAAAAGTTTCTGGAATAAGCAATTTAATTGAAGGCGGAGCATTTCAAGTTTCAGCTAGCAAAATTGAAATAATTAATGGACTAACATTTGTGTTATATGGAAGATTAGATGTCTTGAAAAATGGAATTATTTATGACATTAAAAGAGTTTCAAGATATAATGATGTTCAAAAATATTACACGAGTGCGCAACATCCAATGTATCTTGAATTAATTCCACAAGCAAAAGAATTTATTTATTTAATTAGTGATGGCGAATTGATTTATCAAGAAAAATACACAAGAAAAGATTTTATAAAACCAATTCAAGGAATTATTACTGATTTTGTGAATTGGTTAAAAAGAAATGATTTATTTGAAAAATATGTTGAAAAATGGGAGAGTAAATAAAATGTATCAATACGAAGAACAAGAATATTCATTAATTCCAAACGGAAAATATGAAGGAATTATTACAGCTGAAATTAAAACAAGCAAAAAAGGAAATCAGTATGTTTCAATTAGCTTTAAAATAAGAGATGATATTATACAACCTTGCAAAAATAGAGTTGTTTTTGATAACATTTTCAAAGACAAAGAACATCCAGAAATGTTCAATAAAAAAAGAATTAATAGTTTATTGGGCGCAGTTTTAACTGAAAAAGAAAAAGCAGAACACATTAAATTCAATTCTATTGAAGATGTTTTGAAAAAAATTAATGGAAGTAAAGTTGCAGCTGCTATAGAAATTGTGAATAATGAATATACAAATGATAAAGATGTTAATAAAATTGAATATTACGACACAACAAGATATCCAAATCAAAAAATTGAATTGGAAAGTGAAGAAGTAAGCAACGATGACTTACCATTTTAAATAATTTAAAGGTGGCTACAATTAGCCACTTTTAAAACCCAAAAGAAAAGGAGAAGTGCAATGTTTAATTATCAAAATATACCCGAGTTGATGAAAAAAGAGAAAAGATGGGTGTTGTGGTCATTGGTTGAAAAGGAAGGAAGAATGACCAAAATACCTATTAATGCCAAAACTTTAAAGCCTGCAAAAAGTAATGATATTGCTACATGGCTTACATTTGAAGAAAGTTTAGATAGTTTGAATAAAAATCAAGATAAAGTAAAAGGTCTTGGATTTATGCTTGGGGGTGGATTTTTCGGTGTCGATTTAGATTTTCACGATGGAGATAACGAAAAAGAATTTAATTTAATTAAAGAAAAGTTTATTTCAAGATTAAAAACATATACAGAATATTCACAAAGTGGAAAAGGCATTCATTTTATTTGCATCGGAGCGCTTCCAAATGGTAGAAGAAGAAATGGTTGTGTTGAAATGTATGATAAGAATAGATTTTTTGCACTAACTGGAAATAAAGTAAATGATAATGAATTAAGTGATTGCTCAGAACAAATAATTGAACTTTTTAATGAATATGTTGACAAAAAAGATGTAAATTATTTTTATGACAAAAAAGAAATAATGCACAATTTGAGTGATAATGAATTAATTGATAAAGCAAGTAAAAGTAAAAATGGTAATTTGTTTAATCTTTTAATGAAAGGTGAATGGCAAGGACTTTTTAAAAGCCAATCAGAAGCTGATGCAAGCTTGTGCTCACTTTTAGCTTTTTGGTCAAACAAAGATAAATCACAAATGAACAGAATATTTATGAGTTCTGGATTAATGCGAGATAAATGGCTACAAAAACGTGGAGAACTTACATATGGAGAAATCACAATCAATAATGCAATTAATCTTTGTTCTGATACTTTTAGTGGACACTTTGGAAACGAAATAACTTATAATGCTTACACTGGAGAAGTTTTAAGAGTAAAAAATTATTCATTAGATGATACTGGAAATGCAAAAAGATTTATTGACAGATTTGGTGAGATTTTAAAATACAACTATGACAACAATTCGTGGATGGTTTACAATGGTGAAAATTGGGAACAAGACACTAAAGAAATTGTTAAAGGCTTTGCCGACAAATTAATCACTGAAATGAAAAAAGAAATTGAAAATGAAGAAGATGAAAATTTGCAAAAAGCGATGTCGAAAAATGTTAAGCATTTGAGCTCAAGCGGTGGAAAAATTGCAATGCTTAAGGAAGCTCAACACCTTCCAAATATTGCATGTGTGAATAATGACTTTGATAAAGACCCATTTTTATTAAACACAAAAAGCGGAGTAATTGATTTAAAAACTGGAAAAAAAGTTGTAAATAATCAAAATCTAATGATTAGCAGAAATACCAATTGTGAAATTAGTAATAGTGAGCCAATCAGATGGATTAAATTCTTAAATGAAATATTCGATGGCGATGGAGATAAAGTTCGCTACATTCAAAGAGCAATTGGCTATTCATTAACTGGCTTAACTACCGAACAATGTTTATTCGAATTAACTGGTTGGGGTGGAAATGGCAAAAGTGTATTTTTAAATGTCATCGAAAAAGCTTTTGGTGGGTATGCTTTGAATATGCAAATTGAAAGTATTTTGGCTAAAAACTTTAATGGTGGTGGAAGTGCTAACACTGATATTGCTAGATTAAAAGGAGCAAGATTTGTTCGAACTAATGAGCCAAGTGATGGAGCAAGATTTAATGAAGGACTTGTTAAGCAAATGACTGGTGGAGATACTTTGGTCGCTAGATTTTTATATGGAAGAGAATTTGAATTTAAGTCTAATTTTAAGTTGTGGATTGCTTGCAATTCATTAATTAAAATATACGGAACTGATAATGGCATTTGGCGTAGAATGCGTGTAGTTGGATTTTACAAAATATTTGATGAAAATACAGCTGATAAAATGCTTGAATATAAATTGTGCGAAGAACTTCCACAGATTTTAGGTTGGGCAATTCGCGGAGCTAAAATGTATTTTGATTTAAATGGGTTTGGCGATTGTGAAAGTATTAAAAAAGATACAAATCAGTATAAAAATGATATGGATTTAATAAGCACATTTATTGAAGAAAAAATCCGTTTTACAAATAATGATTTAGATTTAATTCAAGCTAGAAATCTTTATAAAGTTTATTATGACTGGGCAAAAGATGGAAATGAGTGGACTATGAGTGCAACAAAATTCGGAGTAGAAATGGGCAAAAAAATATCAAAGAAAAAAGTCAATGGAAACACATTTTATTTAGGAGTAAAATTGAAATGAGAAATGAAAAATTAGGAAAAGAATATGAGCAAAAAGCATTAAGTTATTTAAAAGAAAAGGGATATTGGGCTACATTTTTAAATCCAGGAAAAAATGGACAGCCTTGCGATATAGTCGCAATTGATGCTTTGAGCTTGGAAAAAAGTGCTTGTTTAATCGATGTAAAACATTGCATCGATAGTTTTGATTTTTATAGAATTGAGCCAAATCAAAGAATGGCATTTAATTATGCAAATTATTTTAATATACCTTGTTATTTTTTATTATGGATTGAAGTTGAAGCGAAATTTTATTGGTTAGATTTTAAAGATGTTTTGAAAGGAGAAAAAAATGGAATACATAGTTGGAAGCCAAATCGTAATTAGGAATATTAGTCCATTTTTAATGGAATATATTGACAAAAATTATACAATTGCAAATCCTGAATATGCAAAGAAAGAAAGATTGGGGTTGTTTGCAAAAACTACACCCAAAACGATACAACTATATTATCGAAATGGATTTGATGTTGCAATTCCTTTTGGAGCGTTTAAAGATTTGTGGAATTTTCAAAAAGGGCTTGTTGAAAATTATTTGACTGAAAAAAAGCCTGCAAAATTCGGTTGGAATAAATCAATTCATTTATATGAATATCAAAGAAAAGCAGTCGAAAAAATGTTAGATGCTAAAAATGGAATTTTAGTTGCTAAATGTGGAAGTGGGAAAACTTTAATGGCTATGGCTTTGATTGCAAAATTAGGATTAAAAACTTTATGGTTGACACACACAACTAAATTATTAGAGCAAAGTAAAAAAGTTGCAGAGCAAACTTTTAGAGTTGCTGAAATTGGTGAAATCACTAATGGAAAAGTTAATATTGGGAAAGACATCACATTTGCTACAATTCAAACGATGTGTAAAATTGACCCAAACATTTATCGAAATGAATTCAATGTAATTATTTGTGATGAATGTCATAAATTATTTTACAATGCAAGCGCATTGCATATGTGGAGTTATGTTTTAAATAATTTAAATGCAAGATATAAGTATGGATTAACTGCTACACCTTATCGAGCAGATGGACTTGCAAAAGGCATGTTCGCTTTGCTTGGGGATGTGATTTATGAAGTAAATGAAGTTGCAAGTTTGCCTATTTTTTATACACAAATTGAAAATGATTTTAACTTAAGAAATGATTTCTTAAATGCGGATGGGACAATTGATTATGTAAATTTAGTCAATACTTTATGTTATTCTAAAGAAAGAAATGAATTTATCGCTAATGAAATTATTAAAAATAAAGGTGAAAAAAGTATTGCTTTATGTTTAAGAATTGAACAATGTAAAGCACTTGAATTTTTACTTAGGCAAAAAGGAGTGGATGCTCACTTTTTAAAATCGAATGATAAAAATACGGATTTTAATCATGATGTAATTGTGTCTACATTCCAACTATGTAAAGAAGGGCTGGATTGCAAAGAACTTGACACACTTTTTATTTGCTCACCGATAAAAGATAAAGTTGCGGTTGTTCAAAGTGTTGGGAGAATTCAAAGAAAAAGTGAAAATAAAGAAAAATGTTTTGTTTATGATTTCATCGAAAAAAACATCCCAATTTGTATTAATTTTGGAAAAGTGCGAAAAAACATCATAAAAAAGTTATGAAAAGTGTAAAAAAGTTGTGATTTCTCACAACTTTTATTTTCTAGTAAAATCTTTGAATATTTTAATGTATGCATCAATTCTTCCAATTAAATTGTAATTCTCAGATATGATGTCATTTTTTAATTCAATTAAACTATGTAGTGTGTCCATGTAAGACACTTTCAATTTATTGTCTAATATTTCTTGAAATCTTTTTTCGTAAATATTTGCTTTTTTCTTTTTAGTCATAACTTTAAAACCTTTCAACTATATGATATTTGCCATTTTTAAATTGGCATAACATCCAACAATTTTCAATCAATTCACCATCAGTGCCTTCAACTTCACAATGTGTTTTTCCTTGGCTCCAGAAGTTCCAGTGGTCAGATAATCTAAGTGAACCTTCTGGCTTGTAGTTCCAATCAATATCTTTACTATCATAGAAACTATCGCTATATGGTGATTTGTTAAGTTCTTTGAAATTGTTTAATGTTTTTATAACTTTTGGTAAATTCATTGTTTCTTGAAAGTTCCATTTTCTAGAATAAAAGCCTTTAATCATTGCATTGTCTGTCTTGCAAATCTTTGAAAGTTGTTCATCGAGATATTCATTTACACTTTTTTTTTGCTCTTTCCAAAAGATTTCTTTATCAAATGTTTTAATAATTTTAACAAATTCATATCTGTAATTTGGAAGTTCTTTATTAACTTTTTCAAACTTGAAATCAAACTTTACGCAATCTTTATCGTAACGAGCATAGTAAGCTTTTTTAATTTCAGTATCAACAACAAAGAACACAAGGCCGTGTGTAGTAAGTTGTCTATCATCAGGGTAAGTAATTGTTGTTTTGCGTTCAAACATAACTGTCTTTTTCATATTTTTTTCCTCTCTTTCTATTTCATTGATTATAATATAATATCACTCATTTTTTTATTTATAATTTCATAAGAATAAATAATGCCTGATTTGCTATTATTTAAAGTAAATCCATTATTATTTATTATTAAATCATAATTGGCATTAGTTGAGTAATACTGAAAATCATTAAATAATCTTCTCATACTAATAAATTCAACTTTTTCTACTTCATTGTTAATTGATGTTACTTTTTGTGCAATCATATTTTTTTCCTCTCTTTCTTTTTACATGTATATTATAACCTTTAATTAATAAATTGTCAATAGTTTTTTTAATTTTCTTTTAATTCATCTAATGCTTCAACTTTTGTTGGAGTTAATGTTTCTGGCTTGTGAGTTTCAAATTCATTAACTGGTTGTTTTGGATTTAAATTATCATTTGAAGGCATAAATGCTTCTTCAAAGTCAGCTGCATTAATTGAAGTGCTATCGATTTGTTCGAATTGGTTCCATTTTCCGCTTCCATATTTAACTAATTTAAAAGTCCATTCATCAGTGTAGCCAAGTTCACAAGCATAAGAATTGCACCCTGGTCTAACTAATTTTTTAGGATGCCAAAAACTAAATCCATCAAATTGACTTTTATGTGGCATCTGGATTAAAAATGCTTTTGCTGTTTCGCCTTTAATGTTTTGTTTGTTGATAGTAATATTTTTCCAATTCATATTCTTTACCTTCCTTATGATTATATTATAGTAAAAATTAAATAGTTTGTCAACAAGTTTTTATAAAAATATTACATTTTTATTTTTAAAAATAAAAATAAGTGGTAAAATAAAAATATGGAAATAATTTATAAAAATATAAAAGAACTAAAAAAATATAAAAATAACCCAAGAATTAATGATGAAAGCGTAAAATTTGTTGCTAATTCAATTAAAGAATTTGGATTTAAAGTTCCAATAATAATTGATGTAAATAATGAAATTGTATGTGGACATACAAGATTTGAAGCTGCAAAGAAATTAAAGATGGAAGAAATTCCATGCATTATCGCTAATGATTTAAATGAAAATCAAATTAAAGCATTTCGATTAGCTGACAATCGAGTATCTGAATTTTCAATTTGGGAACAAAATAAATTAATAGATGAATTAAATGACATTGACTTAGGCATTGACATGTCTAATTTTGGATTTGATTTTAAAATGGAAAATATTAAAATTGGAAAAGAAAAAGAAAAAATTAATGATAGAGCAAAAACTGACAATCAAATGAATTTGCAATTTTTTGATAAAGAATTAAGCGAAGGAAAATTTGATATGCCAATAATTTTTAAAAATGATTATATTCCTAAAAAAATAATTGGTTTTAATTATTGCAAAAGTTTAAAAACTTATGATTTTGGAGTTCATTTTTTCATCGATGACTATCAATTTGAAAGACTTTGGAACGAGCCCGAAAAGTATATTGATTTATTAAGAAATTTCGATTGTGTGCTGAGCCCAGATTTTTCGATTTACGTTGATATGCCAAAAAGCATGCAAATTTGGAATGTGTATAGAAGTCGACTTTTAGGTCAATTTTGGCAAAATGAAGGGTTAAATGTCATTCCAACAATTAGCTGGAGTGATGAAAGCAGCTTTGAATTTTGTTTCGATGGCATCGCAAAAAATAGTGTTGTTGCAATTTCAACTGTTGGAAGTTTTAAAAATGAAGAAAGTAAAAAAATGTTTTATAATGGCTTTAAAGAAATGGTTAAAAGATTAGAGCCAAATAAAATTTTAGTATATGGCGAAAATAAAATTGATTATAATAAAGAAAAGATAATTTATTTTAAAAATGAAATTTTGGAGAGATTAAAAAATGGACAAAAATGAATTTGAAAAATTATTAAAAGAAAGAAATTTTGTTAAAATTAATGATAATTTTATTGTGTTTAACGATTTTGAAGTTTTTAATATCAAGAAAAATAAAAGTCAAAAGTTTAATAATATTAATGCAATTTTTGAAAATCAAGAAATTAAAAAAATTATTGAAAGTTCAAAAGATTTTGAAATTCAATTAAATGGTGGTCGTGGCTCAAGTAGTATGAGCAGCCAATTGGGTGGTGGCTTTACTAATGCAAATCTTGGTGGTGGCGGTGGTGAAGGAAGTTCTATTTTTCCAGCGCGTTTAAATGTCGGAAGTGTTAATAAAACACAAGAGCAAGCAATTCGAAAATTTGAAAAACAATACAAAGATGCAACAATTGAATATGCTGCATCAATAGATGCAGATGGCTTTGCTCATTCAGTTAGAAGTGGTGGAACAACAAGCGTTAGACCTGGAATTACTGAAAAAATGATGATTGTTCACAATCATCCAAGTGGTGGAAATTTTTCAAAAGCTGATTTATTAAATACTGCTTCGAGCAAAAAGCAATTAGGAATTATTGCTGTTGGCTCAAACACTAAAAATCGCTATCGATATGTGTTTGAAAAAACTGGAAGATTTAAAGCAAAAGAATTTGCAAAAGCTGTTGAAAATGCTAAATGGCCAATTTCATTTAATTATGATGATGGTTCACATTGGTGGCTGAAGAAAAATTCAAAAACTTATGGATATAAATATAAAAGAATTAAAATATGACAAAAAAGAAAGATGAAAGCGAATTAAAAAAATCAGGGAAGAAAAGATTTCAAATTGACTATAGGCAAGTGGAAGCTTTAGGTGCTATTTTATGCTCAAAAGTAGAAATTGCTTCAGTTTTGGGGTGTAGTGTTTCCACATTAGACAGAGACCCAGATTTTGAAGAACATTATGAAATAGGAAAATCTAAAGGCAAAGCCAGCTTAAGAAGAATTCAATTTAAACTAGCTGAAAAAAATGCCAATATGGCAATTTGGTTAGGAAAGCAAATATTAGGACAATCCGACCATTTAGAAATCACAGCTAAAGACATGCCAAATATTCAAATTCTTTCTAATGTTCCAAAAATTGAAAAGAAAAAAGACATAATCGATTATGACAGCGAACACAAAAAGTTGGTGGAATAATACTCAAGAAAAAAATATCATTCTTGACATTTACAAATTAATTGGAACTGGCTATGAAAATGTTTGGTTTACAAATTGTCATTGTCGCTATCGATGTTTAAAAGGCGCAAGAAATAGTAAAAAATCTTATAATTTCATCGGCATTGAACCTGTTTTTAAGCTTCTTGAAAATCCTAAAAGAAATATTATTTTTATTAGGCAATTTCAAAGCACTCAAAAAACAAGCACTTACAACATGATTTTATCGATGATAAATAAGTTGGGTTTGTTTAAATTATTTAAAATAAATAAAAGTGATTTAACTATTACTTTAATTCATACAGGGCAAGTGATTATTTTTCGTGGATTTGATAATCCTTATAAAATTACATCCATTCAAGCTGAAAATGGATATTTTACTGATGTATATATCGAAGAAGCTTTTGAAATTAAAAGCTATGAAGAATTTAGAGTTTTGGATGCATCTTTAAGGGGTGCGCTTCCTGAAGGATTATTTTTTCAATTTACATTTTTATTCAATGCTTGGAAAGAAACTCATTGGCTTAATGAAGTATTTTTTAAAGGTCGCTTAAACGATGATTTTGAAACATTAGATAATCCAAAAATTACACACATGGAATGGATTGATGAAAACTATATGCTGCCTGGTGGATACGGTTTTGGGCTTGCTTTACATATTTCAAATTATCGAATTAATGAATTTAGAGATAAAGAAGTTTACGACATCGCGATGGAAGAGCTCAAAAAATCTGCTATCGATATTTATAAAGTAGAAGCTTTGGGAATGTGGGGTGGTGTAAATGGGCAAACTTATCCACATTTTAACGAAGATTTAATTCAAGAACCTAAAATTTCATCAATTCGCTATGTGGCTATTGGAATTGATACAGGCTATAGTAATGGAAGTGGCAAAATTGTGTATGATAAAAATATGCGACTTAAAAGTGCAACCACCATGCAACTTGTTGGGCTTACTTATGATTGCAATTCACTTTATGCAATTGATGAATATTTTTTTTCAAATCAAGGGCGTGCAGTTCCTAAAACTGCCCCACAAATCCTTCAAGAAATAATCGAGAAAATAGCTGAGTGGTCAAGTGGTCAATATCGTTGGCTTTTTGAAAATCCAGTTTGCATTTATGTTGATTGTGCGGACTTAGCAAGTAGACAAGAGCTTGAATTATTAGCACGAAAAAATGGACTTTACAATTTAAGATTTATGCCATCAACAAAAATTGGCATTCAAACTAGAGTTGATTTTATTAACTTAATCATGGCTTTTAAAGAATGCAAATTCTCAAAAAATTGTGTGAACTTAATTCGTGAAATTAAGAATTCACAAGTTGGTGAAAATGGTGAACCAAGAGAAGATTTTGATGACCACAGTATTAATGCTTGGGAGTATGGTTGGCAGCCAATTATTAGATTTTTAAAGCGTTGGTCAACTTTTAAAGAAAGATAAAAAATTGTCAATGGAAAAAATAAATCTAGCAAATCGCTAGATTTTTTTATTTTTTGTTTGCTTTTTTATTTTTTTTATTTTTGGCATTTTTTTAGTTTTTTTGTTTAGTTAACTATGGTTAACTTTGATATTTTTATATCTTGCAAAAAGTTAACTAGAGTTAACATTTTAAACAATCTATTTACTTTTTATTGTTTAGTAGATAGTAGTAGGTAGTTTTCTTTATTTTAAAAAAGTGTTTAGAAAAAAATAAAAAATATATATAAAGTATAAAAACGCCCAAAACTATCCTAACCCACTACTAACCACTTTTTTATAGATTTTTCACAAAAATATGTTAAAATAAAATCAATATGAATATTTTGTCAAAGTTTAAAAATAAGTTTGTGAAAAATGTAAATGTTAATGATAACCGATTAACATTCATTAATGATGATGAAGCAATCAGACTTTATAAAATTCGTGAATATAAAGTTTGGGCAAATGGTGATGCTAGTGAAAAGTTGAATTTTTACACATCCGAAAAAGTGGATAGCATGTTAGACAATGCAATTTACAATCGAAATGTAATGCATTATTTTTGGTCGGTCTCAACTAAAGAAAAAGTAATTAAAAGAACAAGTTGCGATTTTGCTAGTTCAATAATTAGTGCTTTAACAAATGTTTGTGGCTTGCCTAAAATAACTTTTAAAAGTGAAGAAGATAAAAAAATATGGGATTTGCTTTGCAAAGAAAATAATTTTGCCAATTTTTTAATTCAACAAGTTAGAAGTGATACATTAACAACTGGGACATCAGTTTTAAAAGTTAATTTTGATACAACATTTTCTAACGTTCCATCTTTCGAATGTGTGGATGCTGAAAAAATAAGAATTGAGAAAAGAGAAAACCAAATTGTAGCAGTTATTTTTGAAAACGATTATTTTAAAAATAAGAAAAGTTATAAACTTTTTGAAATTAGAAGAAGAGAAAAAAATAACTCTTATATTGAATATGAACTTTACGAAGATAAAGAAAACAATGAACTTGAAAGAATTTCGCTTGAAAGTTTAGATGAAACTAAAGATTTGCAAAATTTAACTTTTACAGGTGTTAATTCTTTGCTTTGCGTTCCAGTGATTTATTTTAAAAATGTTTATTACAAAAATTATGGGCGAAGTGTTTTGGAAGGAAAAATTACACTTTTAGATAATCTAGACCAATGTTTGTCTCAAGCTGCTTTATGTGTGAGAGTTTCAACGCCAGTTGAATATTTTAGTGAAGATATTTTAGAAAGAGACAAGTCGACAGGTGAGCCAAAAGTTCCAAGTTGTTTTAATAGGCAATATGTGAAAAAACCAGTTGTTCCAAATGGTGATGGTGAGATTAATGACCCAAGCGTTATTACAACACAACCAAATGTGGACTTTGCTCAATATTCAATTGAAGCAAACGCAATTAAAATGAGCATTTTAGATGGATTAATTAGTCCATCAACTTTAGGCATTGAAGTGTCTAGAAATGATAATGCGTTGGCCCAAAGAGAAAAAGAAAAAACAACCTTATTTACGAGAAACAAAATAATCGCAAACGAAAAAGAATGTTTAGAAAAATTCATCCGTATTGCAATTGCAACTTATAAATTTTTGCAAAACGGATTAAAGAATTTTAAAATTGATGAAGAAAGCGAAATTTCAATTAAATATGATGAATTTGCAAATCCTAGTTTTGAAACTGAGCTTCCAATTTTAGGGAATGCGTGGAGCAATGGGCAAATTAGCACTGAGCAATATGTGTCTTTGCTTTGGGGTGATAAATTAAGTGATGAAGACAAGCAAAAAGAAATCGAAGAATTAAATAAACATCGATTAGCAGATACTTTAGATATTAATGAATACGAAAAAGATATTTCAACAGAAGAAAGAACTGAAAAGTAGATTAAGAGCGTGGCGAGATAGTGCTTATATTTTTATCTATGCATCTTTTTGTAATGGCAGAACCCCAAAACAAATAAGAAGTGATTTAATTAAAGATGCGCAAAAAAGGCGATACATCCCACTTGCTCTACTTAAGCAAACTTTTAGAACGATTAATTTTATAAAAAACAATGTGAATACAACAAATGAAGAAAGTCCGTTCTTTTTTATTCCAAATGTAAAAAGCAAAAAAAATAACGATACAATTTTCAAACTAGCCGAACGCTCAAAATTCACTATGCACACAAATAAGGTGATTAATGAAGAAGCCCAAAAGTTTGAAACGGAAGAAAAACAAAAAATGATTAATGAAACTTTGTCTAATGATGAAAATATTTTCATTTTAGTTAGTTCACATGGCGATTGTGCAAAAGACCATTTGAATTATCAAGGTAAATTATATTTAAACAAAGATTATCAAGATAAAATCAATAAATCAAAAAATAAAAATGAAATTCTAAAAAGAATAAATGAAGAAAATATTAAGCCTTTTGAATGGGTAATTAATAAGCCTGTGTGGATGATTACTCGACCTAATTGCAGACACTTTTTTAATGAAATTGATACCAATGAAGTTTTAACTCATACAACGCAATATCTATTGAGAAAACATAAAATGAAATTAGCAAATGGCGATAGAAAGATTTTTCAAACAATAAAACATAAAACAACATCCGATTGGTATACGATAGAAAATGTGCAAAGTTTAATTGAAAAATACAAAGAAAGATTAGAAGTTCACAAAACAATGAATAAAGTTGCCCCATGTGATAAATTACGTATGGCAATTGAAAAAGATAAATTATTAATCAAAAAATGGAACGAATATTTAAAAACTCTTAAAAAGTAAACCATATTTAACTTTTTTATTGAAAATGTCTTTTTTTTAAAATAAAATGAAATTACTTGATAGTGGGGTTAATACTATGATTGATGAACAAGAAAAATTAGGTGGTGAAAATACTGCTTTGACACCTGAAGCAAATGGAACTCAAGAGCCAACTCAAACTGAAGTTGAAAGTAAGGAAGAGAAAGTTGTTGAAAATGTAAAAGAGCCAGAAAAGACTTTTACGCAAAGTGAAGTCAATAGCATTATTCAAGAAAGATTAAAAGAAAAAGATAAATCTTTGCTTAAAAAATTAGGGTTAGAGACTTTTGATGGTATAAGTGAAAAATTGCAAAAAAGTAATGATTACGATGCTTTGCTTGCTAGAAAAAATGAATTAGAAACTGAATTATTATTTAGAAATAATAATATTGCAAGTTCTAAAATTGATGATATTAAATATCTATTCAAAGGCAAAGGATTAGAATTGAATGCTGAAAATCTCAAAAAAGAATTAGAAACACATAATGAGTGGCTTAATTCAAGCGATATGCCTAATGTAAAAATAGGTGCTAAAAGTGAGAAAGAAAGCAACGAAACTACTGAAGAAGCAATTTTAAAGAAATATTTTGATATTTAAAACGGAGAAAAAGAATGAATAGTATTGAAACAATTATTAAATATTCTGCTAATGGCTTAGACAAAGTATATGCTGCAGAAAGTAAAACTGCTATTTTAGGAAATGGCAAAAAGTGGGTTGATGTTAATTTTAACGAAGCAGGCTATGTTAAAATTGCAAATCTTTTATTTGATGGTTTAGGAAATTACAACAAAGCTCGTAGTGGTGAAGTTGGCGAAGATTATGCACATTATCAAAACGGAACTGCTGATGGCTTCCCAGTTGGCGATGTCGCTTTAAAATGGGAAACATATAAGTTAAATTACAAACGTGGAAGACAATTCCAAATCGATGAAATTGATAATGAAGAAACTGCTGGTTTAATGATTGGCAACTTAGCAAGTGAGTTTACACGTGTTGCAGTTGTTCGTGAAGCTGATGCAATTTGTTTCTCAAAGTTAGCTGAAGTTGGCTATAATAAATCCGAAGATTTAACTAAAGAAGATATCATTTCAAACTTATTAGATGCATTTGCTTATTTAAACGATAATGAAGTTCCAGAAGAAGACCAAATTCTTTATGTTTCAAGCAAAGTTAACGCTTTAATTGAAAAGAGCCCAGAACTTACAAGATATATTACTCAAACTGATTTAAAGAATGGTGATATTACATTACATGTAAAAGCATTTATGGGTAGACCATTAATCGTTGTTCCAAGCAATAGATTTATTACTAATGTAAAAGTCACAGATAACGGCTTTGGTGCTGGAACTAATTCAAAAGCAATCAACTATATTGTTGTTGATAGAAAAGGTGTTCAACCAATTGTTAAGTTTGAAAAAATAAAAGTTTTCAGTCCTGAAGTTGTTCAAGATTTCAACGGATATAAAGTTAACTATCTTGTTTATCACGATGTTATTATTCCTGAAAATAAGAGAGCTGGTATTTATGTTAGCGTAAGTGCATCAACTGATGGTTCTAGTGTTTCTGCAAACGTTTCAGTTTCACAAAAAGCAGGCGCTGCAACTAATGGATTAATTATCACAAGTTATGCAACCAAACCAACCAACTTACTTGGAACCTTAGTTTATAGCGCAAGTGCAATAACTTTAGGCGCAAAACCAACAAGCCCAACAACTATAACTTTAGGAAAAGAATTTACAGTTGGCTCTGCAACCGAAGGATACTTTGCTATAACTGATGGAAGCGGAATTGCAATTGCTGTAAGTGGCAAAACTGCTTTAAGCAAAAAAACTGCTTAAAAATAAATAACAAAAACAAAAGCACTTGAAAAAGTGCTTTTTTTGTGTAAAAATAAAGTTGGGTGAGGGTAGCACCCGCGCACGTATATGGCTTTCTCCTTTTGGCTTATTGAGATTGTTAATCATTTATGCGCCTCCTTTCGAACTAGCACAAGCAAAAAATAATGTCGAGCTCTGTTTGTGCTAGTGATTTCAGTTATTACAGCTCTTGAAACTAAACATTTTTCCAATTAAAAATCCTAAAAATACACACACAATTCTAAAGAGCTGTCATGATAGCAAAGTAAAAAAATATAATACTTTGCTTTTTTTTATGCTAAAATTAAGCATAGGAGTTTAATATGTTGAAAACAAAATATATTACAAGCGATGATTATTTCAGTTATTTTGGCGAAAATCTTGCCAAGTTTTTTGATGAAAACGACAACCCAAGTGATGCAATGAATGCTTTTTTATTAAGAATTGAAAATAGAATGGAAGCATTTATTAATGCAAGATGTTTTAAAAATATTGGTGCATGTTGGCGTGTGTTCACCGATTTTCAAAAAGAACATTACAAAAGAGCATTGCTTGAACAAGCATATTATGTTGTGCATAATGGTGATTTAAGTGTGGACAGTGGCTATGACCCAATGAAGGGCGAAGTATCAAGCGTAAATTCTATTCAATCTCGTGTGTTATCTCAAAACGCTATAAACGAGTTAAAAACTTGTGGCATTTGGAATAGAAAAATAACAGCTGATAGTGATTTAAGTATTTTTTATTGGGGTTGATAAAAATGGCAATTGATTTATTTTTAGGCAAAAGAATGCAATTTGAAAAAGCATGGTTTTGGCGCAAAAAAGACACAAAAGATTACTCAGAAATAATTTATAGCGAAAAAGCCCATTTTTTCACTTGTAAAGAAGAAACACCACAAAGAAATAATGACAATGTTGTTGGTGGTGCATTCATGTATAGAGACAGTGTTGTAGTAATTTCAACATACGATAACATCGCAATTGAACTTAATGATTTAGTAAAATTCCGCAATAGATTTTGGATTGTAAAAAGTATTCAAGAAAAGGAAATGCAAAGACAACTTCAATTTGGAAATTATAATAATGCAAGTAAAATGACAATTCTTGAATTAAGGGGAAAAGAAATAAGCGATGAATAGAGCGTTAAAATCATACACATATAATTTAACTTTAGAACTAATAGATGCATTGCAAACTGCTTTTTATGACCCACACTTGAGTGGCAATTCGGCTAGAACAATTCGTGGATACATCCTAAAAAATCAAGGAAATGAAATTCATTATCAAATTAGTATCCCAGCCGAGTGCTACGACATTCCTCGATATAAAAAAGAAGGTGTGATTATTCATACAGGGGGGTCATATGCTAATGAACTTGAAGAAGAAAGTGGTGGTTTTAGTGGCA
>ERZ808286.553-NODE-553-length-24089-cov-4.904760_pt1 | contig 24089 bp, 14 predicted proteins | sample MGYA00521276_ERZ808286 | MGnify/ENA primary metagenome ERZ808286 (study PRJEB31516, sample SAMN03275607) | gut metagenome | biome: mammalia-associated habitat; material: feces | host: Papio cynocephalus | place: Kenya | collected 2012-08-01 ... | reverse complement strand
GCATCAAGAAGATTGTGTTCACTTCGAGCATTGCGCCATACGGTGCTGCGGAGGAGCTGAAGAAGGAGACAACGCTGCCAATGCCAAACACGGCATACGGCATCTCTAAGTTGGTGGCAGAGAAGATTCACATGATTTGGCAGAATGGTGATGCCAAAAATCGCCAGCTCACTATCCTTCGTCCCGGTGTGGTGTTCGGCAAAGGTGAGAATGGCAACTTCACGAGATTGTATTGGGCTATTCGTGGTCATAAGTTTGCCTACCCTGGCAGAAAGGACACCATCAAGGCGTGTATCTATGTGAAGGAGTTGGTGCGCTTCATGCTTTACCGCCTGGAACATCACGAGCATGGGGTGGAGCTGTACAACTGTTGCTTTGAGCCAGCCTATACCATCCAGCATATTGTGGAGGCGATGAAGAAAGTGACAGGCTTGACCCAGTTCGTGCCAGACATTCCCAACTGGGTGATTATGCCTATGGCAAGAATGGCTATGCTCCTTGGCTCACCTATGGGCATCTGTCCCGCGAGAGTGAAGAAGCTCCAGATTTCAACGAACATCTGTGGCGAGAAGTTGAAGAACTCAGGCTACAAGTTCAAGTGGAGCTTCGAGGAGGCGCTGGAAGACTGGTTCGATGATAATGACAGAAAATATTTGAAGTAAAAAATGAGTATGAAAGGAATTGTATTGGCAGGTGGTAGCGGTACACGTTTGTATCCTATCACCAAGGGTATCAGCAAGCAGCTGATACCAATTTTTGACAAACCGATGATATATTATCCTATCTCGGTATTGATGTTGGCAGGGATCCGCGAGATATTGATTATCTCCACTCCATTTGACTTGCCGGGTTTCAAACGCCTGTTGGGCGATGGTAGCCAATTGGGTGTGAAGTTCGAGTATGCGGAGCAACCGTCGCCCGATGGCTTGGCGCAGGCTTTCATCATCGGCGAGAAGTTTGTCGGTGATGATGCAGCTTGTCTCGTGCTCGGTGACAACATCTTCTATGGCGCAGGTCTGAACAGAATGTTAGCAAAGGCTGTTGTGGATGCGGAGCGCAACAACAAGGCTACCGTTTTCGGCTATCGTGTCAGTGACCCGGAGCGATATGGCGTGGCTGAGTTTGACGAGCAGGGCAACTGCCTGAGCATCGAGGAGAAACCGGAGCGTCCCAAGAGCAACTATGCCGTAGTGGGCCTGTACTTCTATCCAAACAAGGTGGTGGAAGTGGCGAAGCACATCAAGCCTTCGGCTCGTGGCGAGTTGGAGATAACCACCGTGAACCAAGAGTTCTTGAAGGACAAGCAACTGAAAGTGCAGACCATGGCAAGGGGATTTGCTTGGCTTGACACAGGTACGCATGATTCGCTCTCTGAGGCTTCTACCTTTATTGAGGTGTTGGAGAAACGCCAGGGCTTGAAGGTGGCTTGCTTGGAAGGCATTGCCTATCGTCAAGGCTGGATTACTGCTGACAAACTCAGGGAGGTGGCACAGCCGATGCAGAAGAACGATTATGGCAGGTATCTTCTCTCCATCCTTGACGAGGGTGATGATACGTTGAAGAAAAATTTGGAATATTAACCGGGAACGCAATTCCCTTAAAAAGGACAGTGAATGATGAATGTATTGGTGACGGGTGCCAACGGACAGCTCGGCAACGAGATGCGCATTGTTAGCAAGAATACGGCAGACCATTATGTTTTCACGGATGTCAATCAGGTGGAAGGACAGGAGACTGCCCACCTTGACATCACAGACATTGACGCCATCCGTAAGATGGTGAAAGAGAATAGGATTGATGCCATTGTCAATTGTGCGGCATGGACCAATGTTGATGCTTGCGAAACCGACAAAAAGTTGGCTGCACTCGCAGAAAGGCTCAATGCAGATGCTCCAGAGAACTTGGCAAAGGTAATGAAAGAAGTGGATGGCGTGCTGGTACAGATTTCCACGGACTATGTTTTTGGCAAGGAACCCTACAATGTGCCCTGCGGCCCAGACCAAAAAGGAACGCCTACCGGTGTGTATGGAGAGACAAAGCTTCATGGAGAGCAGAAGATAATCGCCACAGGTTGCAAGTATGTTATCATCCGTACGGCCTGGCTCTATTCGGAGTTTGGCAAGAACTTCTGCAAGACGATGCTTAATCTGACGGCGACAAAGCCACAGCTGAAGGTGGTGTTTGACCAGTGCGGCACTCCTACCTACGCTCTTGACTTGGCTAATGCCATCATAACAATATTGGAAAAGGTGAAGGCCGCAAAGAATAAGAATGAATATGTAGGTGTTTACCATTTCTCCAATGAGGGTGTGTGCTCTTGGTATGACTTCACACAGATGATTGCAAGGATTGCCGGCCATAAGGATTGCGACATACAGCCATGCTACAGTTCTGAATACCCTTCGCCTGTCACTCGTCCTGCCTATTCAGTACTGGACAAGCGAACCATCAAGGATACATTTGGCGTGAAAGTGCCTTACTGGGTTGACTCGTTGGAGAAATGTATTAACAATTTAAAGAAATAAAATGAAGAATATCGTTATCACTGGCGGCGCCGGTTTCATCGGGTCACATGTTGTCCGCCTTTTTGTAAACAAATACCCTGAGTATAACATCATCAACCTCGACAAGTTGACTTATGCTGGCAATCTCGCTAACCTCAAGGACATCGAGGACAAGCCAAACTACAAGTTCGTGAAGATGGACATCTGTGACTTCGATGCTTTCTTGAAATTGATGCAGGATGAGCATGTGGATGGTATTATCCATCTTGCTGCTGAGAGCCATGTAGACAGGAGCATCAAGGATCCCTTTACTTTCGCCCAGACCAATGTGATGGGTACTCTGTCTCTGCTTCAGGCTGCAAAAACCTATTGGGAGAGTCTGCCTGAAGGGTATGAGGGCAAGCGTTTCTACCACATCTCTACCGATGAGGTATATGGTGCGCTGAAGATGACGCACCCAGAGGGCATCCCTGCTCCTTTCACCACCAAGGCATCCAGCGGTAAGAACCATGAGGCTTATGGCGAGGATTTCTTCGTGGAAACAACCAAGTACAATCCTCACTCGCCATACTCGGCATCCAAGGCTGGCAGCGACCACTTCGTCCGTGCTTTTCACGACACATACGGTATGCCTACTATTGTGACCAACTGTTCAAATAATTATGGGCCATACCAATTCCCGGAGAAGCTGATTCCGTTGTTCATCAACAACATCCGCCACCATAAGCCGTTGCCCGTGTATGGCAAAGGGGAGAATGTGCGTGACTGGCTGTATGTGGAGGACCACGCCCGTGCTATCGACTTGATTTTCCACAAGGGCAAGATAGCAGAGACCTATAACATCGGTGGCTTCAACGAATGGAAGAACATTGACATCATCAAGGTGGTTATCAAGACCGTTGACCGTCTGCTTGGCAGAAAGGAAGGCGAGGATCTCGACCTCATCACTTATGTGACAGACCGCAAGGGGCACGACATGCGCTATGCCATTGACTCCCGAAAGCTCCAGAGAGAGCTTGGTTGGGAACCAAGCCTCCAGTTTGAGGAGGGAATCGAGAAGACTGTGAAATGGTATCTCGACAACCAGGACTGGATGGACAACGTGACGAGTGGCGATTATCAGAAGTATTATGATGATATGTACAAGAAATAAAAGGCTGTAACAAAGACAATGGCACAAGCATCAGCAAATCTTTTGTTCTTGAAATATTGCCTAGGCAATGGAACGGATATGGGTATGGCTGTCGCCAGGTTGGACTGGCGGCAGCTGTATTCCTTTGCCTCGAAGCAAGCGATGCTTGGATTCTGCTTTGACGGACTGGAGCGGCTGTGGCGCGAATACCCCGGGGAGATGAAGCGGAACCCAATAGCGCAGGACTTGCTGATGGCCTGGATGGGCAAGGCGCAGCAGATTCGCCGACGGAACATGAAGGTGAATGAGGTTGCCGCCAAGCTTTACCGGCAGCTTCGAGAAGACGGCTTGCGATGCTGCATATTGAAAGGACAGGGCAATGCACTGACATATCCAAATCCTTATTCTCGCACTCCCGGGGATATTGATGTATGGGTGAATGCAAGTCGGAGTGAGATTACCGAGTATGCCAAAAAGCATTTTGAGATGGGTGACGACATCAGGTATCACCATTTGGAAACGTCCATGGACGGCGTGCCAGTGGAGTTGCATTTCTTTCCTTGTATGATGAACAATCCTATCTACAACCATCGGTTGCAGAAGTGGTTCAAACGGAATGCGGATTTGCAATGCTCTAATGTGGTGAATTTGCCTGATGGCGCCGGTGAGATTGCTGTGCCTACCGTGGCTTTCAATGTGGTTTACCAGCTGTGCCACCTGTATCACCATTTCTTTGACGAAGGAATTGGGATGAGGCAGATGGTAGACTATTACTATGTAATGGACAGGTGGAATGAGGAATGTGGAGTGTTGAATGGCAAGCGGAATGACGGTTCATTATGCCAACATTTAACACTTAGCATGCAACAGTCTCTAAAGTATCTCGGGCTGCGGAAGTTTGCCGGGGCGGTGATGTATGTGCTGCATGAAGCCCTTGGGCTGGCCGAAGAGATGATGGTTGTGCCGGCTGACAGGAGGCGGGGCGAGCTGTTGCTGGCTGAGATTATGGACGGCGGCAACTTCGGCAAGCATTACGCCAAGTACGGGCATTTCACCCGGCAAGGCATGGCAAGGAAGTACTTTCTGAAGATATGGCGCAACATGCACTTTGTGAGGGATTACCCCGCCGAGGCATTGAGTGAGCCAATCTTCAGGACATGGCACTTCCTTTGGAGAAGCTGCGTTGGCCGCACAAAGGAAAAGTCAATGGAAAACAGGAACAACAAGTAACAGTAACAACATATGGAAGTAATCAAGACTGATATTGAGGGCGTGGTGATAATAGAGCCGCGCATTTTCAAGGACGCTCGCGGATATTTCTTCGAGAGTTTTTCGCAGAGGGAGTTTGACGAGAAGGTGCGTCACATTGCCTTTTGCCAGGACAATGAGAGCATGAGCAGCTATGGGGTGATGCGCGGCCTGCATTTCCAGCGGCCGCCGTTCACGCAGAGCAAGCTGGTGAGGTGTGTGAAAGGGGCTGTGCTTGACGTGGCGGTGGACATCCGCAAGGGGTCGCCAACCTACGGCAGGCACGTGGCTGTGGAGCTGACAGAGGACAACCACCGCCAGTTCTTCATTCCGCGCGGCTTCGCACATGGGTTTTCCGTGCTCTCGGAGACTGCGGTGTTCCAGTACAAGTGTGACAACTTTTACCATCCTGAAGCCGACGGTGGCATTTCGATTACGGACAGCAGCCTTGGCATTGACTGGAGGATTCCGACGGAACATGCCATTCTCTCCGAGAAAGACACCAGGCATGAGTTGCTGAAAGACTTTGACAGCCCGTTTGATGTCAGTGCGGATTTGTATGGGCATTGACAGGGTGCCCGCCCCGTGCGGCGGCATGCGCTTGCCTGAGAGTGGCGTGGTTACGTGCAGTAGCCACGCCACTCTTTTTTATCCGCCCATGTCGCCGGCACTGCCAAACGGTGCGTTCCGGGTCGCCAAACGGTTCGTTCCGGACGGCCAAACGGTGCGTTCCGGCGTGCAGAACGGTTCGTTTTGCGCGCTGAAACAGCCTGTCCTGTGCGCCCGCCTGCACAGTTTTGCAGCTTTTGTTTTGTGTTGTGTTCAGATTGCATTACCTTTGCAGACGGCAAGCTGCAGCCATCATAAACCGACAGGACTAATCTTTAACCAAGTCATAAAATGAAAAGGAAAGCATGGATTGTATTGTTGTCTCTTCTGTGTGCCTGCGTGTTGACAAGTGCGGAAAATGCAGGAAGAGCCGGTTTCGGCAACATTAAGAACGACAGGTTTTGGCATACCGTGGACGGAGCGCCCATTTACAGCCAGGGGGGTGGCATCTTCCGCTTTCCAAGCCCGAAGGACGGACGGCTGCGCTACTATTGGTATGGCGTGCGCTATATGGGCGCGGAGGATTATCTGAAAGACCCTTCTGTCACAGTGAAGGCGTTTCGCTTCAGGTCAGTTACGTGCTACAGTTCGGATGATCTTGTGAACTGGACTTTCGAGGGCGATGTCTTCACGCGTGACGACATTACCCGTGCCGGCAGCGACCCCGACGGCTGGGTCGGGCGGCTGGGTGTGGCCTATGTCAGGGAAATCGGCCGCTACGCCCTCTTTGTGCAACACGTCTCCGCTGCGTCCAAGAACGGGGAGAGCGTGCTGGTCGTGCTGGGGAAGTCGCCGGCCGGCAGGTTTGAATGGCACAACTGGTTTACGATGCGCGACATGATTGGCACGCCAAACACAGGCGACCAGACCGTGTTTACCGACGAGGACACAGGCCGCTCCTACCTTGTGTATTCATACGGGCGGGGAAGAAACAAGATTTACCTTTCTGAAATAGGCATGAAGGACGGCAAGGTTGGCTTGCTTGACTGCCACCAGGTGTTCAAGGGCGCGGGCCGCGAAGGCAACTGCATGTTCAAGTACAAGGGAAAATACTATATGTGCGCTTCCGACCTGTATGGCTGGGACGCGTCACACGCCTACTACCTGGTTGCAGACAGCATTTACGGGCCTTATCTCCCGGAAAACAGGATGCTGGTGATGGAGGGCTGCTCTGCCGACTACGCCCATGTCACGCAGACCGGCTTTTTTGTCACGGTACGTGGCAGCAAGCAGGAGACGGTGGTGTACTGCGGTGACCGCTGGGCTGACTTTGCCGGCAACGGACTGGGGTACAACCAGTGGGTGCCCTTGTCTTTCCAAGGGGAGACACCTTTTTTCAACTCGCTCAGCTCCTGGGACCTGAACGTGTCTACCGGCGAGTGGCGGGTGGCTGACGACAACGACTATGTTGCCAACGGCAGCTTTGAGGCCGACCGCCGCCCGGTGCCCAATCCCGTGAAGCCCCGCCAGGACTGGCTGTCCGGGTGGAAGACGGAGGTGCTGAAAGGCAGCCCAGTCTCGTTCGACCCGCAGCTGTCGCCGCGCCTCAACCACCTGAACACGGCTGAGGACCGCCGGCAGGTGACCGGCGAGAAAAGCCTGTGCATCTCTGACCGAGTGCCCTTTGTCAGAAGAGTGAGCCAGGAGATCAGCTCCACGCCCTATTGCACACTGCCTGACGGCAACTACACGGTTCGCCTGAAAGTGAACGTCAAAGGCAAGTTCAAGGCCTTGCGCCTGAGCGTGGAAAGCGGGGGGCGTGTGTCAAGGAAAGACATGGGGCGTGCAGCCGCAGGAAAGTGGAGCGACATCGTGCTGGAAGGCGTGAGAGTTAGAGGAGGCAAGGCTGTGCTGTCGGTCTATGCTGACGGCAAGGCTGGCGCAACGTGCCTCATTGACGACGTGAGCATGCTGAGAGACATGAAGGAAGGCCGATAAAAAAATGGCAATGAAAAAGTCGTTGGCGTTGCTTTTGTGGCTCACAGCCCCGTCTCTGCCGATGGTCGGCACGAACTATTACGTTTCTCCGGCAGGAGATGCCTGCAATGGCGGAACATCACCAAAGGCCCCCCTGGCCTCACTGGCCACAGCCCAGAAGAAAGTGGCGGCCGGAGACACCGTTTTTATCCTGCCCGGCACCTACCATGTAAAACCAAGCGAGATGATGGACACCGTCTCTGACAGCGTGTGGGACGTTATCTTCGACTTCGCCACCAGCGGCACCGCCGCATCCCCAATCGTTTACAGGGGTGTGCAGGATGCACATGGCCGCCGCCCCGTCTTCGACTTGTCCGGTGTGAGTACAGGCAAGCGGATCACCGGCTTCTATGTTCATGCTGACTACCTCCGTTTTTCCAATATTGAGGTGGTTGGCATCACGGTTCCGAAGTCATCCAAGAACACGCAGTCCGAAAACTTCAGGGTCAATGGCGGAAACCACTGCACCTTTGACAACATCGCGGCGCATGACGGCATGGGCATAGGCTTTTACATTATGGGAAGGTCCGGGCACAATGTCATCACCAACTGTGACGCCTACAACAATTTCGACGCTGTTAACATTGGCGTGGACAATGGCGCAAACAACGGCGGCAACAGCGACGGGTTTGGATGCCATGTCAAGGCCGGGTGCGAGGGAAACACATTCAGGTATTGCAGGGCATGGCAAAACAGCGACGACGGCTTCGACTTTATCAGTTGCCGGTCGGCTGCCAAGGCGGAATATTGCATCGCCTTCCGCAACGGGTATGACAAAGACGGGGTTGCCCGGGCAAATGGCAACGGGTTTAAGGCCGGTGGCTATGGCATGAGAGGGGATGTGCGCATCAAAGACGTTCCGATGCATGTGGTAAGCCACTGCCTGGCTGCCGAGAACAAGGCAAATGGCTTTTTCAGCAACCACCATCTGGGCGGGGTGAGGTTTGAGCACAATGCCGCCTACAGCAACCGCATGCTGAACTACTCGCTTGCGAACCGAAAGGGGAAGTCGCATCGCGATGCGGTTGACGTCCCCGGATATGGTCACGTCATCCGTCACAACACCAGTTATGGCAACAAGAGGATAGCCAATGCCATTGACGCCGGGAGTTGCTCCGTGAGTGGCAACACCTTTTCCTATGCCGGCGGGAAATGGGTGGACAGCGGCAACATCCAGTGTCCGGCCCCCAACAGTATAGACGCAAGCCAACTCTCCGCTGCGCGAAATGCAGACGGCACTCTGCCCCCCGCCATCCTCGGGCTGCTTGCTGGCCAATAAGCCAATAAGAATTATACGCCAAATGAAATTTTCATGGCTTTTTGTTTGTTATTTTGCAGTAATATTATATCTTTGCACACACTGAGCAGGTGCCGGCCACCGATTGCTTGTTTTCGCGTTTGTGGCATTGCCGGCAAGCGGCCTGTTTGCAGACGGTTGCATCTTTGGATGGTGAAGCAAGCACCTGCCGCCCGCCGGGAGTGGCGAGCAATGGCATGACGAACTGGTTTGGGAGCTACGCCCCCCGGCCGGGCATTGGAAGACAAGCGAATCCTCGTTGTTCTGACAGCTAGCCGGAGAGTGGGGCTTCTTTTGAGCAAAGTCTGCCGACATGGGTGACAGTAGGCAAGCGCCGTACGGCCTGGCAGGCATAAAGGACCTTATTAAAATCAATAGAAAGGACGATTAGTCATGATCAAGTTGAGTGAACTTAAAGCGAAGGTTGAAGATTTGTCAGAAGATGACAAGAAGTTGGTGAACGATTTGATTGACATTCTCAACAGCGGTGTTCCCTTCAAAGAGGTTGAACACTTCCGTGAGTTTATCGAGCTGAAGGGCATCGACAAGGTTATCGAGGCAAAGGCTCATGAGCTTCAGATGCTTCAGGCGCGCAAAGACGAGCTTAAGGCTAACTTTAGCAAATAGCCAAACCCCTGAGTAACGGTACACACTTTAATTAAGGTGCTTGGCGGCGGCATGGTTTCCATGCCGCCGCTTTTTGTTTGCCATCCGGCCCCACCCTACCGGTTAGCCACGCCGCCCACCTCCATCAAGAACAGGTTGCGCCGCTCAAAGTCGGGGTCAAAGGTTTCATACGAGTTGACATCAAGGATAAGCTGCGTGGGCTTGCTCTTGCCGGTTATCGAAGTCCAGTCGGCCAAGCCCAAGCCATTGGGATTCCCCGTCTTGATGAAGTTGGCGTAATAGTTGACAAACTGGTCTGACACGCGGTAATCCTCCGGCTGCCAGTCATACACGCGGTTGGTGGGCAGTGTGCCCATAGCATACTCAATGTCGGCCGAATGGACAGCCCCATTGAACACGCCAGTCCCGGCAGCGGTCATCACGTTGCCGTTCCTGCCATCGCCTTTCCTCTGCACGCCGCCGGCCAGTCCGGCCACCAAGCCCTTGTCGCGCATCTCGGGGCGCGGCCGCGTGAAGCAGTAGCGGTAGACGGGCTGGCCAGACGTTTTGGCATGCAGGTAGCCAAAAAGCCAGGTGCCATAGGCAATAAAGCGGTCTGAGGCAAAATCGACGCCAGGCTTGCCAAGCACGTCGCGGTCGGTCTTGAGTCCATAGTGGCGCATGGCCTCTTCGGTCTTGTCGCCAAAGACGCGCTCAAGCACGGGGCGGAGGTTGGCCAGTGTGGGTTCCTTGCCTTCAAGATAGGCCAGCGGCGTCATCTCCATGCTGTTGCGCCCAACCAGCAGCGGCACCCTTTGCTGGTGCCCTTTAAGATAAGCTTCTGTGGGGTCTTCGGTAAGGAAGCAGCCGTCAACACAACAGGCTGGCAAACCGTCCATACTGCTTTTTTCCAGCAGTTCGCCGGCACCCATCTTCCGTGCCTGCGCAATGTTTTCAAGCCCCATTTTCTTCAGGCTCGCCACGCCCTGCATCTCGGCCTCTTTCAGTGAGAGCGCCTTCCGCCCGCACACGGCCCCCGAAGAGGCCATGGCGCGGGCTACCATGCCGCGCACGAGGGGCGACACGAGCAGTGCGCTCACCGACACAGCCCCGGCCGACTCGCCCACGATGGTGATTTGCCCGGGGTCGCCGCCAAAGGCGGCTATGTTTTCATACACCCACCTGATGGCCGCGGCCTGGTCCATAAAGCCATAGTTTCCGGAACCCTTGTATGCTGTTTCCTCCGACAGCTGCGGATGGGCGAGAAATCCGAAGATGCCCTCCCGGTAGTTGGCTGTGACGGCAACGATTCCGTGGCGTGCCATCTGCAGCCCTGCATAGCGTGGCTCGCTGCCCGACCCGGCAATCAGTCCGCCGCCATTGAAATAGATCACAACGGGCAGGCGGTCGGCCATGGTCTTCGAGGGTGTCCACACGTTCAGGTAGAGACAGTCCTCGCTTTTCTTTTCGGCATCAAAGCCCATGTCGCCGAAGGGGTTGCCCTGCATGGGGTCGTTGCCGAACTTCTTTGCGCTGCGCACGCCCTGCCAGCCCTGCACGGGCTGCGGCGCACGCCACCGGTTCGCGCCAGTGGGCGGCGCAGCAAAAGGCACCCCCTTAAACACGTTCACCCCCGATTCGCACACACCCTCCAGCACTCCGTACTGTGTGGTGGCCAGCGGCCCTTGCTGCGCAAATCCCGAGAGAACGCACAGCATGCTGGCGATTAAGAATATCCGCTTTCTCATTGCATTGTAAAAATTTAAATTTTAAGTCAAATCTATTCTATGCCCGGTTTGGGCTTAAGTCATTATTCCCCGGCAACTGAAAAGTCAGCATATTCGGTTTGGGCCCGGTTGCGCTCTATCTCGTCGACATGCTGCATGACATTTGAGGGCGGGCGCCGGTTAAGGTATTCGTTCTTCATAAAGTCCATATACGGTGCCACGTGCTCGAAGAACATGCGGTAGCCCTCGCACAGGTAGTTTTTGCCGGGGTTGCCATAGCGGTCTCTGACAAAACGGTTCTTGGGGCACTCGCCATTGCAGGCAAACAGCCACTTGCACTCGCGGCACTCGCGGGGCAGCGACTGGCTTTTCAGTTTGCTGAACTGCTTTTGCCGGTCACCATACAGCATCTCGGTGATGGTCTTCTCGCGAATGTTGCCCAGGCGGTAGGCGGGAAACACAAAATGGTCGCACGAATAGACATCGCCGTTGAACTCCATCACGCCGGCGTGCCCGCACTCTTTGGCGTAGACACAAATGCCCGGACGCTCGCCCACCCAGTTGGCCAGAATGCAGTCGAACAGCTCGACATACGTCTTCCCCACGTCATGGCGCACCCACTCGTCGAAGATGGTGCACAGAAAGCGGCCCCACTGCCCCGGCGTTACCGAGAAGTCGGCCAGCGGAGCCTCGTCGCTGTCGGTGAGGGTGGCCAGACGGCGGCCGTCACCGTGGCTGACGATGCGCTCGACGACCGGCGTTATCTGGATGTACCGGCAACCGTGGTCTTTGAAGAAATGGTAGAAGTCAAGCGGATAGTCGGCGTTGAAGTCGTTGACCACAGCCATGGCGTTCCACTCGACATGGTGCTTGTCCAGGAGCCGTATGCCGCGCATCACCTTCACCCACGACGGGGCTCCCGCAGCCGTGCGGCGATACTCGTCGTGCAAGTCCTGCGGCCCGTCGACCGAGACGCCGACAAGCCAATGGTTGTCGTGCAAGAACTCGCACCACTCGTCGGTAAGCAGCGTGCCGTTGGTCTGTATGGTGTTGTCGACGCGCCGCCCGGCAGCATACTTCTTTTGCAGCTCGACAGCCTTGCGAAAGAAGGAGAGCGGGCGCATGAGCGTCTCGCCGCCATGCCAGGTAAAGAGCACCTGGCTCATGGTTTGCGCCTCGATATACTCTTGTGTGAACTGTTCGAGCATCTCCTCGCTCAGCACGCGCGAAGACGAGTGCTTGTACAGGTTGGCCTTTTCAAGATAATAACAGTATTTGCACCGCAGGTTGCACGCGGCCCCCACGGGCTTCAGCATCATGTAAAGGGGCCGCGCAAAGGGATTGAGTGTATTCATCATGTTGACGGTTCTTGTCCTTTTTAACTTAATATTCGTCTACCTTAAGCGTCTTCCGGTAGCCGTCGAGCAGTCTCTTCAGAGCCTTGAACACGCCCATTGTTTCCGGCTTGCCGTAGATGTTGTCCAACTCGTGCGGGTCGGCCTTCAGGTCGTATAGCTCGTAGTAGTCAACGGCGGCTGTGTCGGAGGTGAAGTAGTTGGCTTGTCTCAGGTAGTTGTACACCCTGTTCTCCCGGGTGCCGGGCATTGTCTGGTACTTGTTTTCCCGTGCGCCCTGCTCCCCGCCCTTGCCATAGAAGTGGATAAGTTTGTAGCGGGCGGTGCGCACGCCGTCATGTTTTCGCACGAGATGGAAAGTGGGATAGTCGTAATAGTGATAATACAGGCTCTCGCGCCAGTCCTTTGGCCTGTTTCCGCCGAACAGCGGTTCGAGCGACCTGCCTGTCATCTGCGCGGGCTTTTGCACGCCGGCCAGCGAGAGGAATGTGGGCGCGAAGTCGACATTCTGCACAAGGTCTGTACATTCAACGCCAGCCTTTACACGGCCGGGGCAAGCCACAATCAGCGGCGTGTGCATAGACTCTTCATACATGAAACGCTTGTCAAACCAGCCGTGCTCACCCAGGTAGAAGCCCTGGTCGGAGGTGTAAACCACGATGGTGTTCTTGTCGAGGTTGTGCGCCTCAAGGTAATCGAGCAGCTGGCCCACACTCTCGTCAACCGATGCGATGACAGCCATATAGTCGCGCACATAGTTCTGGTACTTCCATTCAGCCAATTCCCTGCCTTCGAGCCGGGCTTCCATGAAACGGCGGTTGCGTGGCAGGTAATACTTGTCGTAGGCGGCGCGCTGCTGCCGGTCAAGGCGTGACAGCTCGCCCGCCAGGGCACTGTAAGAAGCCATGCTCTCTACGCTACTGGTGTCAAGCAGTTCGGGCACTTTCAAGTCCTGTATCATCTCCATGTCGTCAATGACGCTCATCTTCTGCGTGCGGGCAGCTGTGCCGCGCGTGGCATAGTCGTCGAAGAAAGTGGCTGGCAATGGGAACCGCACCTTGTCATAGCGGCCAATGTTTTTAGTGTCAGGCATCCAGTTGCGATGCGGGGCCTTGTGGTGAACCATCAGACAGAATGGCCTTGACTTGTCGCGGCGGTCAAGAAACCCGATGGCGTGCTGTGTGATGAGCGTTGTGGCATAGCCATGCTCCTGCCTGTACTGCTTGTAATGGCCGGTCGAACAGAAAGTGGGGTTATAATATTTTCCTTGGTCGTCGAGCACGTGATAATAGTCGAAGCCCTTAGGCTCGCACATCAGGTGCCACTTGCCCACCAGTCCTGTCTGGTAGCCTGCCGCCTGCAACAGTTCGGTGAAGAACTGCCGCGTCGTGTCAATCCCCTCTGCCAGCTGGCGCTGCCCGTTCTGATGGCTGTAAAGGCCGGTGACAAGGCACGCGCGGCTGGGCGCCGAGAGGGAATTCTCGACGAAGCAATTACGGAAGAGCATGCCACGCTGCGCCAAGCGGTCAATGTTGGGAGTGGGGGCAAGCTGCGACAGCGCACTGCCATAAGCGCTGATGGCTTGCATGGCATGGTCATCACACATGATAAACAGGATGTTGGGACGCCCGGCGGCTGCCGTCCGCTGGGCTTGCACCTGTGCAGCCATGCCTGTCAGGGCAGTGGCTGGCAACAATAACTTGGCAAACAATGTGTTCATTTCTCGGGTTTTTAATTTCAAATTTCGTGTTGCAAAGTTACCCCTTTCCTACGCTTGCCACTTTGTTTATAATGCACTCCACTTCCTATAAAGTGCCAAAAGCCTTTCGTTTTTATACAAACATTTTCGTTTTTGCACAAAAGGGCGGCAATGTGTGGGGCGGCACCGTTAGCGGTACTCGCTGGGCGACACGCCAAACTGCTTCTTGAAGGCCACCGAAAAGTAGCTCACCGTGCCGAACCCCGTAGCGTAGGCCACCTCGGAAACGTTGAGCTTCCCTTCGCGCAACATCCGGGCAGCCTTGTTCAGCTTGAACTTGCGGAACAGGTTGCCCGGGGTCTCGCCCGTAAGCTCCTTCAGCTTGTAGTTGAACTTTGACTGGCTGATGAGCAGCTCCTTGCTGATGGTGGCCACGTTGAGGTTTTGGCTGCAGATGTGCTGCTCCATCAGCCCATACAGCTGGTCAAGGAACTGGCGGTCCTGCTCGGCCAGCTCTCCGGCCAAGGTTTCGGCGCGCTCTCCCTCCCCCAGCCTTTTGCGCAGCAAGGCCACATTATGCAGTATGCTGCTGACCAAGGCGCGCAGGTAACGCGGGTCGAAGGGCTTGGTGACATAGGCATTGGCGCCACAGCCCAGGCCCTCCACCTGCTCGCTAACGTTCGACTTGGCCGTAATCAGCACCACAGGTATGTGGCAGGTCATGAGGTCTGACTTCAGGTGCCGGCAGAGCTCGTAGCCGTTCATCTCGCCCATGATGACATCGCTCAGGATGATGTCGGGCTTGATGCTGGCAATGCTTTCAAGGGCCGACTCGGCCGAATACTTGTTCACCACCACATACTCGTCACCAAAGAGACTGCGTACATATTGCGCCACGGCAGTATCATCGTCAACGATGAGCGCCACAGGCTTGGCCACCGTTTCGTTCACATCGCTGCGGTTCCGCTCCACCCTGCTGTCGGCAAGGTCGGTGTCAGCCTCTGTGGGTATCTGCATCGGGCCGCCCCCCCTGGCTATATGCTCGCCGGCACTGTAGGACGGAGCGTCTGCGGGTATGGAAAAGACAAAGGCCACGCCGCCCGTGGGCACATTTTCAACCTTTATCTCGCCATGGTGCAGGCCCACAAGGCGCTTCACATAATACAGGCCCAGCCCGGTGCCCAGCCCGTACTGATGGGTCGGGGAGGTGCCTTTAATCTGATAGTAACGCTTGAAAATACTGTCAATCTTGTCGGCATCAATATGCGAGCCACTGTTAAACACGCTCACGCGCAACCGGCCGGCTCCCGTCTTCTCCATCTCAATTTTTATCAGACCTCCGTCGGGGGTGTGCTTGAGGGCGTTGGTAAGCAGGTTGCTCATAATCTTTTCAAACTTGTCGCGGTCCATCCACACAAACAGGTTCTGCCCAGGGCAACAGACTGTAACCTCGATGTGCCGGAGCCGCGCTGTCTCGGCAAAAACCCGCACAAGCGTATGCAGCTCGCACACGGCATCACATTCGGCCACGCCAAGGCGCAAGGCATCGGTCTCGAGCTTGTTGAAGTCGAGCATCTGGTCGATGAGCACCAGCATGCGGTTTACGCTGACACACACCGAGTTGAGAGTCTTGCGCACCTGACGCGGCAGCGTTTCGTCGCTTTTGAGCATGAGTAGCGGCCCGGCTATAAGGGTGAGCGGATTGCGAAACTCATGCGAGATGTTGGCAAAGAAGTTCATGTTCATCTCGTTGGTGCGCTTGTCGCGGAGACGCTCGCTGGCCAGCTGCTTCACGCGCAGCTTGTTGCGCTGGGCGTGCAGGTAGACCAGCTGGAAGCGATAGACGGCAAACGCGATGCACACAAGATAGAAGTAGAGGGCTGCCCACGAGAGCCAGAACGAGGGCTTGACCGTCACCTTCACGCTGCACTCTTGCGCCTTGCCGCCATGCCGGGCTTGCACCAGGCGCACGCGGAAGGTGTAGGTTCCTGGCGCGAGATGGGCATAGTGGGCCGACATTCCTGTTGACGGGGCCGACCAGTCGCGGTCGTAACCGTCAAGGCGGTACTGGTAGACCTTTCGCTCGCGGTTGCCAAAACTGGTGCTGCCATAGGCAAAAGTCAGTCTGTTCTCGTCGTGCGGAAGAGTGATGTGGGCTGGGCAGGAAAGGTCTGAGTTGATGGCCTTATGGGTGCCATCGTCACAGTAGATGTCTATGCCACGCAGGACAAGTGCCGGCTTGTTGCTGTTCTTAACTCCCAGGGGCAGCATCAAGCAGCCTCGCGTGGTGCCAAACACCAGGGCACCGCTGCCGCTTATCTGGCAGATGTTGCGATAGAAAAACGTGCGGGGGCTGTCATTGATGGCCGACAGGCTGTAGCCGAAGCTGACGTTGCGCGTTGTGGGGTTATAAACCACCATGTCATCGTGCGAACAGATCCACAGTCGCCCGCGTCCGTCATCGTGGATGGCTGCAATGTTGTCGAACTGCACGTCGGTCACACATTCCACCCTGTGCCGGCCAAGGTACAGGCGGACCATGCCGTTATGACGCGTCCCTATCCACACCCTGCGCAGGCCATCGATGCACACGGCTTCGGGGTCGGCGCTGTCAAAGCCTGGCGGCTTGGCTGTGACATAAGGCTCCACCTGGTTGGTAGCGGGATTATACACGGCCATATTGAGGCCCTTCATCACAATAAGCACGCGGCCGTCGGGCAGACCGAGCAACAGGCTTTTGTGGTTGTACATCTTGTCGCCCACGGCAATCGAGTCGCAGGATGTGGCGCCGAAACGGCAACGCAAGAGGTAAGGGCTGTCGCTCGTAACCACCAAGTCGCCAGCCACACGGCAGCCTTTGCCAAGGAGAGGGCCTATGTTCTTAGGACTGAACACGCGGCTTACCACATCAATGCGCCCGTCAGCCACATTGCACGACAGCACACGCACATTGGAGACGAGCCACGCCCGGGTGGCGCTCAGCGGCACCACGTCGCTCAGCGTTTGCCGGTAATAGGGGCTGTCGCTGAAAATATCCTTGTACAGATATTGCCGCACCGTGTTACGGGGGGCGTTGAAGCAGAACACCTCGTCTTCGGTGCTGCCAATCACGTTCTGGCCAACAACGCCGACAAGCGACACGTTCTGGCCGGCAGTAGCAGTTCTGAGCTGTGTGTTGTCAAACTGCTCGAACGCCATGGTGGCAGACGACAGTATCTGGAAGCCGCCGTCGTTATAGCCAACCCACAGATTATGCCTTTTGTCGCCATAGAGCGTTGAGATGGTAACATCCTTATGGCGCAAATGCAAATCGGCATCAGACACCTTGGCCAGCTTCCCGGTACGCACGGTAAAGAGGTAGAGGCCATGAAAGGAGCTGTTCAGATAAACATGGCCGGCATCTTTGGCATACAGTGACGTGGCAATGATGGGCAGCCTTTCCTTCGTGCGGAAGATGATGCGGCTGTTCTTCAGGTCAACGGCCGTGAGCCAGCGGCTCTGACTCAGCCAGACGGTGTCGCCCATCTGGCTGGCGTATGCCACATTCGACTTGCTGTACAAGGCCGGGCCTGTCATGCGGCCATAACCATCGAAATGCTTGATGACATGGGGCTCTACCGCCCAAAAGCCGCCCTTGCGGTCAGGGAAAATGTAGTTGCAAGGAGTGCTGCTTTGCGAAAAGTGGTAAAACGGCTTCACGGCTTCACCTTTTATGATATAGGCGTCGGTTCCGTTATTGGCAATGACACCACGGTTGCCATATCCAACGAGCTGGTAGACGCCATTCACACTATAGGGCAACGCATAACGCTTGAAACGGAACCAGCCAAGATGCCGGGCAACGCCGTTGGGTGTGCCCACCCATACCGTCCCATTGCCATCGCACACAAGACTTCTAACGCAGTTGTCGGGTATGGTGGCCGAATCGTCGGGCTGGCACGCAAGCTGGACATACTTCTGCCCATCGTACACATTCAGGCCATCGGCGGTGCCTATCCACATGGTTTGGTTGCCAGCCTCGCAGAAGGCTGTAACACTGCGGTCAGAGAGGGTCTCGCTCTCCCTCATCGGCCCTATCACCGACTTTGCCTTGTCAGTGTCCCACTTGTTAAAGTCTACAAAAAAGTTCAGCAGCAAAACACACTGTACGGTTAGCGCCACTGCCAACACCTTCTTTTTCATACCTTGAGGTTTTGATAGCAAAATTAACGATAAAAGCACTGTTCCGAAAACCTTTTGGCCAGATAATATTTCTTGGCAGAGACTTTTTGCATAAAAACAAAAGGAAATGCACAAAAAGGAAAACGCTTTTCGGCATTTTCAAAATGCGTTTAGCCTATAAAAAATGATGTCTCAACACGTTGTGACTACCTTTGCGACAGAAAATTTGAAAAAACCAAAACTGTCAAATTCATGAAAACAACAAACAACGTCATCATCCTGGCCACAGCTTTTGCTATGGCAGGATGCACATCTGAGACGAAACGGATAGACATTGAGGGCACAATCGCAATGATGTCGGTGGAAGACAAAGCACACTTTGTCATTGGAACGGGCATGAAAGGGGTGTCTGGAAACAATGCGGTGATAGGCGCCACAAAAAATCTGGTGCCGGGAGCGGCAGGGACCACCTACCCGCTTGACTCGCTCGGCATACCGGCCATCGTGCTGGCCGACGGGCCAGCAGGCCTGCGCATTGACGCTACGCGACCTAACGACAGTGCCACCTACTATTGCACACACTTTCCTATTGGCACGCTGCTGGCATCGACATGGAACACCGAACTGGTAGAACAGGTGGGGAAAGCCATTGGCGAAGAGGTGAAAGCCTATGGCGCCGACGTGCTGCTGGCACCCGCGCTGAACATACAGCGCAACGCTCTGTGCGGACGCAACTTTGAGTATTACTCGGAAGACCCGCTGGTGGCTGGAAAAACGGCAGCAGCATATGTGCGTGGCGTGCAGTCAAACGGTGTCGGCACAAGCATCAAGCACTTCTGTGCCAACAACCAGGAGACAAACCGCATGAACAACAACGCTTGCATCTCGCAGCGCGCGCTGAGAGAAATCTATCTCAAGCCATTTGAGATAGCGGTAAAGGAGGCGCAGCCCTGGACGGTAATGACTTCATACAACTATCTGAACGGCACCTACACCTCGGAAAACCGCGAACTGCTGCAAACCGTCTTGCGCGATGAATGGGGATTCAAAGGCACGGTGATGACCGACTGGTTTGGCGGCAGCAACGGTGCCAAGCAGATTGCTGCCGGCAACGACATGCTGCAGCCAGGACGCGAACAGCAATTTATTGACATTGTGCAGGGCGTTAAAAGCGGAAAACTGCCAGAGGCCGACCTTGACACCTGTGTAAGCCGCGTGATGAAGCTGATTGAAAAGACACCGCGCTTCAACGGCTACAAGGCTACAAACAAACCTGACCTGAAGGCGCACGCCACACTCACGCGCCAGAGCGCAGCTGAAGGCATGGTGCTTCTGGAAAACAAAGCCAACACCCTGCCACTGGACAAAGATGTGAAAGAAGTGGCACTGTTTGGATGCACTTCATACGAGCTGATAGCGGGGGGAACTGGCTCGGGCAATGTAAACCATGCCTACGTGGTGTCGCTGGCAGAAGGACTGAAGAACGCAAACTTGGAGATTGACAACGGCTTGGCCACTGCCTACAAAGCACATATTAAGAAGCAGAAAGAGGTGCTGGCCCATGCCAACGACGGCAAACCGCTGGCTCAATTCCTGCCCACGCCACTGCCTGAAGAAATAACTTTCGAGGCCGACATACTGAAAGCGAAGGCTGAAAGCACCGATGTCGCCATCATCACTATCGGACGCCTGTCCGGCGAGTTTATAGACCGTAAGACTACAGACTTCAGTCTCACCTTTAACGAGCAAAAGCTGATTGCTGACGTGTGCAATGCCTACCACGCTGCCGGGAAAAAGGTTGTAGTGCTGCTGAACATTGGCGGCGTTATTGAAACGGCTTCGTGGAAAGGACTGCCTGATGCCATTCTTTGCGCTTGGCAGTCGGGACAAGAAGGGGGAAACAGTGTGGCTGATGTGCTCACGGGCAAGACTTCGCCGTCGGGAAAACTGACCATGACGTGGCCAATAGGGTATGCTGACAATGCCTCTTCAAACAATTTCCCCATCAACCAGGAGCCAGACTTTAATCTGACCGGCCACGGCACGCCACGGCACACACGCAAAGATTACGACTATACCAACTATGAGGAGGATGTGTATGTGGGCTACCGCTACTTCAGCTCGTTCCAGAAGCCTGTGTCATACCCATTCGGCTACGGCTTGGGCTATACCACCTTTGCATATAGCGATGCAGCAATAACACAAAAGGGCAATACGTATGAGGTGAGCGTAAAAGTCAAGAACACGGGAAAGACTGAAGGCAAAGAGGTTGTCCAGCTCTACTACAATGACCCTGAAAGCAAGCAGCTTAACAAGCCCGAAATTGAACTGAAGGCTTACGCAAAGACAAAGACGCTGAAGCCCGGAGAAAGCGAAACACTCAGGCTCACGGTAAAAAACGATGACCTGGCTTCGTTTGATGACACGGCCTCAATGTGGCAGGTGAACGGTGTGAAAGGCAACTTCCTCATTGGTGCGGCATCAAACGACATACGCGCCACTGTAACAGCCGATGTGCGCGCAGCATCAAGAAAAGTGGCCAATGTGCTACTGCCACAGCAACCAATAAAGTTGCTACACAGATAACAAGGATGGGAAACCAAACAATCACATCTTTTATCAAATTGTTCTTCTTGGATATAATTTAACTTCGTGATTGTTCAGAATCAATATATCTGGACACAATTATCATTCATAAAAACCTAAAATTAGTATGGATTCATTGGAATTAAACAAAAGTGCATTTGCGCTTGCTGCTTTTTCTGTCACTTCGGCAAGCCTGATGGCCCAGACCAGCAAGTTTGAGGCGCAGCAAAAAAGTGACCGGCCGAACATTGTATTGGTAATAGCAGAAGACCTCAGTCCACGATGGGGGTGCTATGGAGACAAAGTGGCTCGCACCCCTAACCTGGATGCTTTGGCATCTGAGGGGGTGCGATTTACTAATGTGCATACAATGTGCGGTGTTTCAGGCCCTTCACGTTCTGGATTGATAACAGGAATTTTCCAGAATTTTACTAATATGCCGAATATGCGCTCATGCCAGTTTCCTGGTGGCGGCTATTTCGCAGTGCCGCAGCCTGATGTGAAAGCTTACCCGGAATTGCTTCGCCGTTCCGGTTATTTTACCTATTGTGATGTGAAATTCGACTACCAATTCGCCCTTCCGACAGCCCCGGGCGCGTTCTCTATCTTCAATGAAACAGAAAAGGGATATGGGAACCTGCAGTCGCATACGCTAAGCCCCCGATGGCGTGAATATGATTTGAAGGGGAGACCGTTTTATTTCAATTATAACCCGCAGATTACACACGAGTCAGGCTTATTCTTTACAGATGACAACTCATTGCCTGAGGGGATGAAAAAGAGCGCGATGAATTGGGACAAACTACGCGAGATGTACAAAGACCGCATTGTTCCTACCAATCCCAAAAAAGTGAGCACCGAGCCTTTCTTTATTGACACAAAGGCTACACGAAAGGAAATTGCGCGACATTATGACAACATACAGGTTATGGACTGTCAGGTTGGCGACTTAATCAAGAACTTGAAAGAAGATGGCCTTTGGGACAATACAATATTTATTGTAACTACAGACCATGGCGATTGCTTGCCTCGTTCAAAGCGCGACTTGTATAATAGTAGCACACTGGTACCAATGATCGTCCATGTACCCGACAAATATCGTCCGGCTTGGCTGGGGGCCAACGGAACAGTGAACAATCGCCTTATATCGTTTGAGGACATTCCAACAACACTGCTCAGTATCGCTGGCGTGAAACGCCCCACACATCTCTATGGCATAGACCTGTCTCAAGACAAACCGGCTGAGCGCAAGTTTGTATATGCAAACCGTGCCCGCCAAGCCAATGCCATGTGGCATTCTTTCAGTGTGCAAAACACAAAATATCAGTATATACGCAATCTCACCGACGACCCCAACGGCACAAGTATAGCCTACCGTAATGTGCTGGCTACAGTGAAGGATCTCAACAGGGCACATGAAACAGGCAAACTCCCAAAGAAAATGATGAACTGGTATGAGAAACGTCCAGTTGAAGAATTCTATGATCTCACAAAAGATCCCAATGAGTTCAACAATGTCATAAATGATCCTGCTTATGAGGAGGAGATAGTCCGTTTCCGCAAGGCTCTAGACGAGTTCCGCGACCGCGGCAATGACGCTACGCTAATTCCCGAGGCCCGTTTGCGCGCCAGCATTCTTGATGCCAACGGTAAACAGCGTGTTACTGAGCAGCCTGTCGTAACTCAAGATGAGGTGAACCACATGGTTTACATCACGAACCTTACCGATTACGCCTCTATTGGCTATTCTTTTGACGGCAAGAACTGGGACATATACACAAAGGCGTTTGCAGTGCCTGCTGGAGTGAAAAGGATCTTTGTAAAAGCTGTACGTTATGGCTGGAAAGAAAGTGGAACCTTAACCTTTGAAGTGAAGAACTGACGAAAAGGCAGGTTTGTCCATATTGTCTGCCAAACATCATGTGGCAGGAACGTAAAAAATATTGTCAATAACATTGTAAAATAAAAATATACAAACAAATATGAATATCAAAATTTCCATATTGATGTTTTTGGGAACTGTCTTCTCTGTAATGCCTTCTTTAGCACAAGACCAGAAGAAGCAAAACCTTAAACAAGAGCAGAATACAGTGAACCAGGAAGCAAGCAGCATGCTTCAGAACGCAGCCGATGACAGTAAACCACGTGAGATAAACATTGGCTTGCCTACTGACATAGCAGGCACTGCCATTTTAGAAAATGGTCTTCCTGTTTCTTACGATGCGCAGTCGCTGATGACGAACCGTGCCTGGCGGCAGGATGGCAGCTTTGAGAATGTACGTTCTATGAACATTTATAAAACAGCTATTTACAACGGCTCCATTGGAGTGTCGCTTTCAACAGATGACGGACGTGGCAACCCCAAATTTGGCGGTGTAGCCAGATTTCAGACCAACACCTTCGGTCTTATACGTGGCAATGCCAAAATTTTTGGTCCTATGGGAAAGGGATGGGAATACCAGATCAGCGCGTTCCTTAATTATGACCCAGGGAGTCAGCGCCTTTCTTTCTCGCGTTTTGCCGATGAGACGCAGATTCTCAAGGGCTTTATCAACAAGAAATATCATAAAGGACAGGTCGGACTTCTTTATAAATACATTCATTCCGAAGGCTGTAACCAGTGGAACGTCAACCCATATATTTATCATAAAGACGGTACTGTGTCGGCCTATAACGGTCTTGACATCGGGACAACCAACTATGTAGAGATTTCTGGAAAGGGCTTTTCACGTAATCCATGGACAGGTGAGCAGGAATATTTCGACCTTATGAAAGAGACTGCAACCGATGCCCACTCGCTTGATGTTATAGGAGACCATAAGTTCAACAAGACCACGAAGTTGAACTATGCAGCCCGTCTGCTATTCGCGAACTCAGGCTTCCTGAATCCAAACTATGGCACAGTCTTCGACAGTCAGAGTCAAGGTGAAAGCAACAGATATGTGTTTGCAGACAATCCGACAAGCGTGTACGAAGGCCCTATTCAAAAAGGTCAGGTGGCCGTGGCAAGAAAATGGAAGAAATGGAGCACAATGGGGCGTGTTGAACTTGAAAAGACCTGGAAAAATAACAAGCTGATAAGCGGACTGAACTATTCAATGTTGGATGCTGACAACGCTTACCGAGCAGTCTATGCTACATACATGACTGTTGAAAATGGCCCACGCTATCTCATACATCAGACATGG
>ERZ808286.552-NODE-552-length-24113-cov-5.362707_pt1 | contig 24113 bp, 4 predicted proteins | sample MGYA00521276_ERZ808286 | MGnify/ENA primary metagenome ERZ808286 (study PRJEB31516, sample SAMN03275607) | gut metagenome | biome: mammalia-associated habitat; material: feces | host: Papio cynocephalus | place: Kenya | collected 2012-08-01 ... | reverse complement strand
CGACATCGGTATTCACCGCCGTGCTTGAGGCCGTGAGGGTATGCGTGCTGTCGCCATCGGCGGCGAAGGTCAGCTTGCCGGAACCTGCGATGGTGAGTGCGCCCACCGAAGCGGCGTCATTCATGGTAAGGGCTGCATCCGCATTCACCGTCAGCATGGTCTCGCTGCCGCTTTGCGGGGCTTCGGCCGCCGCATCGCCCACCGTCCAGGCATCCGCCGCGCTCCAATCGGCCGCCGCTTCAGCGAGCGTCCGAGCATAAACCGCAGCATCCCCATAAGCCACCCACGAAACATAATAGCCATCGTTTTTCTTCTCAAAGGCGTAGGTGCCAACGGCGGCACTCAGCGATGGCGTGCCGGCGGCGGCGGTGATCGCTGCGCCTGCGCTGTCCTGCGCCGTCACCCCATCGGCCGTGAAGCTGAACGTCTGGCTCGAGGACGTAAACCCAATCAGCTTACGCGACAAAACCGCTTTGCCTGTCTGCGAGGCATCGCCGCAGTCCAACGTGACAGACTTCACCGTATGCGTTCCTGTTGAAAGCCCTCCGTTATACAGCACGCTTCCAAGTTTTCCAAGGGCATAAGACACGCTCGCGTTTCCAGAGCTGAATGCACTCCCGAAAATCAACCCTTCCGAAGCGGCAATGTCAAAAACAAGGGCTCCTTCCAACTTGGCACCGTTGGCTTTCACCGTAATTTTCGACGTTTCATCCGCATAAATCCACCCCGCAGACTGAAGTTTGTTCAGCTTCTCCACCGTTAGGTGCACGCTATGCGCAACGCCCAACTTAAACGCCCACCCTTCCAGCGTTGGCGCAGAGATGGCCTTGTAAGATCCGGAAACCTGAATCGTCTCCATCAGATCCCCATCCAGTAGTGCGGCGTCCCACAAGTTTGAGCTCGGGATCATTGGAATTTTGCCCGTCTCCTGCGTCCACGTGGTACCGCCGTCATCCGTCGTGCACCAGTTTTCAAGCGTACTCCAGCTGGCATCCGCCGTGCCGCGGAAAACATGCGTATAAGCCTGACCGCCCAGGCCGGAATACGTTGCGCCTGCATAAGAGGCCAGCAGGCAGATCCCCCCGCACGCCCCCAGAATTCTAAACCAGGATTTCATGTGTTCATACTCCCCTTTACGGCCGTGAACCGATTCACCGCCAACGGAGTAACAATAACATCCTCCCCCCCCCTGTCAACTCTTCACATTGCAATTAGAAAAACAGACAACCCGCCGGACAAACGACTCCCGGCGTCTCGGACGGCACGCACCCGAACCAGCGGCAAAACCAAACAAAAAACCGCCGTGCGGGAACCGTAACCCAAACACCACACACTCCGCCCCGAAGCCCCAATCAGGGTGCACGGGCAGCCAGCAGGCGGCTGATCTGCCGATGCTCACGCACATGGAAGGCTACGGAAAAGGCTACGGCCAGGACATCGGAGATCGGCGCTGCCCACCAAACGCCCATCGGCCCCATCCAATGCGGCAGCAACAGCATAAGCGGCACCAACATGAAGCACTGCCGCGACAAACTCATCACCAGGCTTACGCCGCCCCGGCCGATGCTCTGGAAATACTGCCCCACCAGAATGGAATAACCCACCGGCGCAAAGCCGCAGAAAAAGATCGCCATCTCGCCCGGACCATGCGCCAACAGGTCTGCCGCCATGTCTTCCCGGCAGAAAAGCCGGAAAATCGGCGTTCGAAAAAGCAATACCAGAACGGCGCAGAGGGCGATATATCCCCCGCCCCACCAGGCGGCCAGATTAAAGGTTTTGCGCAGGCGCTCATAATTGCCCGCCCCATAGTTGAAGCCGAGAATAGGCTGCATCCCCTGCGCCACGCCGATCACCGGCATACAAATCAGCGTCTGAACCGTCATCACAATGCCGATGGCGGCAATCTCACGCCCGGCCACCGCCTCTGTAGGCGCATGCAGGCGGAAGAGAATGTTGTAGAGCGCATTCACGGCGCTGCCCACCAGATTGAGCGCAAAAGGCGGCAGCCCAACGAAAAGAACGCCCCAGAAAAGCGCAGGATAGAGCTTAACGTACCCAAGCTTCAGGCGCAGCGTGGCGCCGCGCCGCAGAAAATGCGCCATCACCCATACCGCCGAAATGGCCTGCGAAAGCACCGTAGCAATGGCCGCGCCGCGAATGCCCAACCCAAACGCCGGCACCGTGCAGAACCCCAGCGGCACGGCGTCAAAAATAAAGAATGGATCCAACACCACGTTCGCAAGGGCGCCAATCAGCATCGTGGTCAGTGCCTTGCCGGGATACCCTTCGGCGCGGAGGGTATGGTTGAGCCCAAAACTGAAATATTGAAAGATGGCGCCGCAGAAAAAGATGCGCAGATAGTCGGCCGCGGGAGGAATGGTGGCCGCCGTGCCGCCCGTGGCCGCCACAATCGGCTCGGCAAACCAGGCGCACACGGGGTAAACCACAAATGAAAGAAAGAGATAAACGCAGACCGCCTGCCCGAGATAACACTCCGCAATACGCCGTTTGCCCTGCCCCATGGCAATGGAGATGCGCGTGGCCGTGCCCACGCCAATCAAAAGCCCAAAAGCCATCATGAGAATGGCCGAGGGGAAGGTAAGTGCAATGCCTGCCAGCCCGTCCGCCCCCACGCACCGCCCCACATAGAGGCGATCGACCACATTGTAGAGCGCCATCACCATCATGCCGACAATCGCCGGCACAGAGTATTTCCAGAGCAGGGCGCCCACAGGAAAACGCGCCAGTTCTTTAGAAGCCCGCGCAGCTGCCATTTAACGGAGGCTCCGGCAGAAAGCAGCTTCACACCGGCGGCGAAGCTCCGCCACAGCGGCGGCCATGTCGGCCTGCTTGAAGAGGAAGGAGCCCGCCACAAACGCGTTGGCTCCGGCGGCGGCGGCGGCCTCGGCAGTCTCGTTATTCACGCCGCCATCCACCATGATATCCAGTGCGGGGGCGGCCGTACGGAGCTGCGTGATTTTCGGGAGCACGCGCTCAATAAACGCCTGCCCGCCGTAACCGGGAAAAACCGTCATGCAGAGAATCTCGTCCGCGCTGTCCAGAAAGGGGAGCGCGGCCTCAGCGGGGGTGTCGGGGTTAAGCGCGAGCCCCACGCGCACATTCAGGCTGTGCAGCTGAGCCGCCAGCGCACGGACGTCGAGGCGGTCGCGCAATTCCAAATGGAACTGCACCGTTGTGCTGCCGCGCTCGGCAAACCGCGCACCGTACTGATCGGGATTGGTCATCATCAGATGCGTATTGATCGGAAAGCCCGCCGGGAGCGCCTTGCGGCAGAGCGCGGATGTATCGGGGGAAAACGAAAGATTGGGCACAAAATGGCCGTCCATAATATCCAAATGCAGCGCATCCGCACCCGAGGCTGCCACTCGTGCAATTTCCGTGCGCAGGCAGCCCAAATCCGCAGCCAACAAGGAAGGCAAAATTGAAATCTGCATGACCAAAACGCTCCTCATGCGCCGGGCGTTTTCCCGGCAAGAGCGCATAGTGTAGCACAACAGCGGACGGCGCGGTCAGTCGTTCGCGCCGCTCTCCAACGCTTCGAGCGCCGTTGCGGCCTCTTCCCACTCCAATGAGGCTTTACCCAGGTCGAACTGAAGTGCGCGGAGACGTTTGCCCGCCTCGGCCAGTCCGGCAGCATCGAGCGATCCGTCGCCCAAGCTTGCGGTGAGCGCCGTCTGCTCTGCCTCTAGCTTGGCAATTCGTGTTTCAGCCTCGGCCACGCGCTTTTTCAGGCGTTTGACCTCCGGGGCGCGGGCGGCGCGTTCCTGCGCCCGCTGGCGGCGGAGATCTTTGGAAGAAACCTTGGCCGGCGCAGCAGGCGCATCGGCGGCTTCAGGCTCCCGCTCCCCGGCAATTTTCTCCTGATAATAATCGTATCCGCCGGGGAATCGGCGAATCCCCTTTCGGGAAATCTCCAGAATATTCTCAGCGGTGCCGCGGACAAACTCCACATCATGCGAAACGAGGACAACCGTGCCATCGTAATCGCGCACGGCCTGCTGAAGCCGTTCGCGCCCCTCCAAATCCAGATGCGTGGTCGGTTCGTCCAGCAGCAGGAAGTTCGGCGGGTTCAAAAACAGGCGAACAAACGCCAGACGGATCTTTTCACCGCCCGAAAGCACCTTCACCGGCTTGGCGCAGTCATCGGCATCGAATCCAAACCCGCCCAGCCGATTGCGCAGCTCCTTCTCCGGAAGCGCTCCCGCGGCCGCCTTGGCCACGGCGAAGACGGAATCCTCCGGGTTCATGGTTTCCGTGAGATCCTGCGACTGATAGCCCGGCGTTACGTGATAACCAAAAACGGCCTTCCCCGCCGTGGGCTGACGAACGCCCGCAAGCACACGCAGCAGCGTGGTTTTACCCATGCCGTTATACCCCACAATGGCAATCTTGTCGCCGTTCATCACCCGCAGATCCAGGTTTTCAAAGATCGGTTTCCCGCCCGGATAGGCAAAGGCCGCCCCTTCTAAACGAACTATTTCCGCACCCGCGTGCGGGGCTTTCGGCAGGCGCAACGATCCAGCCGTCCGGCTTCGCGCCGGCAGACGGATTTCTTCCATTTTTTCCAACTGCCGTTCACGGCTCTGCGCCTGCGCGGCCTTGGTAGCCTTAGCGCGGAAACGCTCCACAAAACGCTCCAGCTGATCGCGTTTGCGGTCCTGATTAGCCTTAGCCTGCACCAGCTGGCGATACCGCGTTTCCCGTTCGCGCAGATAATAATCCAGCGGGCCGTTATAACGCGTAACCGTGCCGCCATCTACCTCCACCGTAATTTGCGTGATCGCGCGAAGCAGATACCGATCGTGCGAAATCAGCACCAACGTGCCCTCATACGCCCGGAGAAAGCGCTGCAGCCACTCCACGGCCGGCAAATCCAGATAGTTGGAGGGCTCGTCCAGCAAAAGCAGCTCCGGCTTGGAAGCCAGCACACGCGAAAGCTCTGCGCGCATCCGCCAGCCGCCGGAAAACGAGGCAAAGGGCCGCCCAAAATCCTCCGTGCTGTATCCCAGACCGCCCAGCGACTCCTTGACCCGCGCCTCCAGCGAATACCCGCCCATCTGTTCAAAGCGCGTATGCGCCTCACCTAGGAGGCGTAAATCGCGCCGCTTCTGCTCCGGATCCGTCTCCGCAGCCAGTGCTTCCTCCAGCCGCGCAATCTCGCGCTCCGTTTCGCCAAACCCCGGAATCCCCTCCAAACAATACGCCAGCAGCGTCTGCTCCGGGCTCGAAGGTTCCAGATGCTGGCGGACAAAGCCCACCCGCGGTGTTCCCTCATGCAGCACATCCCCGGTATCCGGCGTTAAATCGCCCAAAATCAACCGGAAGAGCGTGGATTTGCCCGACCCGTTAGGGCCGACAATCCCCACGCGTTCCCCTGCATTGATCTTAAAGGAAGCATGCTCAAACAGCGCGTCCGGCCCGTAGCGGACGCTTACATCGCGAAACTCAATCATGCCCGCATGATACCACACCGCACCCGGCCTTGTCCCACACGGCGCCCCCTCCCCGCTCCGCCCGTTTCGTGACCCAAAACCGCCTCTCAGGCTCCGCCACAAAACACCCCGAGACACCTCCCGGCACGCCTCCTCTGCTTTCAACGAACCCCTCGCGCCCCCAGATAATCCCTTCATTCAGGCAAGCACCCCGTCTCACACCCACCTCTCAGACGTCTCCGCTGCCGCCGCACAAGCACCCTCTCCCCGGCCAAGCATGCCCGCCGCCGATTTCCCGGCAGCGGCGTTTCAAGCGGCCACGCCTTCCGCCCACGCGCAAACATACGCCATCGCCCAACCCTCGCCCCGCAGCCCCTGCAGCTGCCGTTCCTGCAACGCTGCCGCCTTGCCTTCGCTTCATTTCCCCATGCCGCCACGCCGAGCCCATCCCGCCCGGAAAACAAAAGAGCCGCCCGGCTCCCGGGCGGCTCTCACAAAAGGCGCAGTGCTGCGCGGCTTAGTCGTCAGACTCCGAGTAGCCCATAACCTTGCCGGCTTTACGGCGCTTCTCCACGATCTCGTCCTGCAGATTTTTCGGAACGGGCTCGTAGTGATCGAACACCATCGTGAAGGCGCCGCGCCCCTGCGTGAGCGTGCGGATGGTGTTGGAATAGCCGAACATCTCGCCGAGGGGAACGAAACCGTGCACCAGGCGGGCTCCGCCGCGCTCCTCCATGCCTTCCACACGCCCGCGGCGCTGGGAGAGGGAGCCGGTGGCCGCACCCATGTAATCCTCAGGCACCACCACTTCCACCTTCATGATCGGCTCAAGCAGCTGCGGCTGGCTGGCCAGGAAGACCTGCTTGAAGCACTGACGCGCCGCCGTCTGGAAGGCGAACTCGGAGGAGTCCACATCATGATACGACCCGTAGAAGAGCGTCGCCTTGATGGGGAGCACGGGATACCCGGCAAGCGGGCCAGATTCCATGGCTGCACGAATGCCCTTTTCGACTGCCGGGATGTATTCGCCCGGAATGACGCCGCCCTTGATATCGTTGATGAACTCGAATTCCTTGCCGGGCTCTTGCGGGGCGAACTTCATGCAGACATGGCCATACTGACCGCGGCCGCCGGACTGCTTTTTGTGCTTGTATTCGCCTTCGCCCTCAACGGAAATGGACTCACGGTACGCCACTTCGGGACGGCCGACCTCGCACTCCACGTTGAACTCGCGTTTCAACCGATCCACAATGATTTCGAGATGGAGCTCGCCCATGCCGGAAATGATCGTCTCGGAGGTTTCCTGATCGAAGGCCACCGTAAAGGTGGGGTCTTCCTGCGCCAGCGTGTGGAGGGCATTGCCCAGCTTTTCGTTATCCTGGCGGGAAACCGGCTTCACCGCAATCGAAATCACCGGGGCGGGGAAGTCGATGGATTCCAGGTGAATCGGGTGCTCCGGATCGCAGAGCGTGTCGCCCGTGCGGGTGTTCGGCAGACCAATTACGGCCACGATATCCCCCGCGCCGGCCTCTTCCAGCTTCTCCTGGTGATTGGCATGCATACGGAACAAGCGGGAAATACGCGCCTTCTTGTTGATGGTGGAATCGAGGATTTCCTCGCCGGCTACCAACCTACCGGAGTACACACGGGTGAAAATGATCTTACCCATGTTCTTATCGGCCATAATTTTGAAGGCGAGCGCGGAAAGGGGTTCGTTATCGTCGGGCTTGCGGATAATCGACGGATCGGCCTCATCCACCACCGGCGGAATATCCAGCGGGCTGGGGAGATAGCTGACCACCGCATCGAGCAGAATCTGAATGCCCTTGTTCTTGAACGCCGTGCCGCAGAAGGCGGGCACAATGGCGCGGGAAATGCAGCCCTTGCGCAACCCTTTGATAATCTCTTCCTTCGTGAGGGTGCCCTCTTCGAAGTATTTATTCATGAGCTCTTCATCCTGCTCGGCTGCGGCCTCGATCATCTCGTGGCGCATTTCCTCGCACTTCTCCTTGAGCTCCGCGGGAATCTCGGAATAGATCTGCTTCATGCCCTGAGAGGCTTTATCATAAGTTACGAGGCGGTTTTCAAGCAGATCGACCACACCCTCAAAGGTTTCGCCGGCGCCCAACGGGCAAACCATCGGCACAGGGCGCGCATTGAGCTGCTCACGCACCTGATCCATCACCGAGAAGAAGTTCGCACCCACGCGATCCATCTTGTTCACGAAAATCAGCTTCGGCACTTTGTACTTTTCGGACTGACGCCACACCTGTTCGGACTGGGGCTGCACGCCGCCCACCGCACAGAAGACCGCCACCGCGCCGTCAAGCACGCGCAGCGAACGCTCGACCTCAGCCGTAAAGTCCACGTGGCCGGGGGTGTCGATCAGCGAGATCATGTAGCTGCCCCACATAACCGCTGTGGCCGCGGAGGTAATCGTGATGCCGCGCTCCTGCTCCTGAACCATCCAGTCCATCGTGGCGCCGCCGTCATGCACTTCGCCAATCTTATGGTTCTTGCCGGAGTAGAACAAAATACGCTCGGACGTCGTCGTCTTGCCGGCGTCAATGTGGGCCATAATACCGATGTTACGGACGTGGTCCAAGGGGATCTTGCGTGCCATAAAAGGACTCCTCAACTCTCTGTCTGATAAACAATTCCCACAAGTTTAGCAAATCCCCGCCCACGCACGCAACCGGGAAACCCTGAAAAATCCCCCACTTTTTTCACCCACCAAGCCGCCCCCTGCCCCGAGCGGGTTCAATCCCCGTCCGCCCCTCCAACGATACCCGACGTCCTTCCGAAACGGCCACGCCGCATATCCGCCCCGAGTCCGGAGCCAACCCGGGGCGGGCTGATCTCGAAACCGGGGCGGGCAGCAAAGGCGCCCGCCTCACCCCAAACCCTCACCTTCTCAACCGCCCTCTAACCCATGCCCGCCTCCCGCGGATAGGCAGCCCTTCTCCTTCCGCATCCGCCTCCAAGCCTTCCTCTTTTGACCCATTCTCACGCCCCTTGATTCTTTTCTCATCTTTACAGATTGAACCCATCCCCGAAAAATACCCCGCACAGAACCCAATGGAATCGGCAGCCATATGAAACACGAAACCCAGGAGCGAGCAAACACAGGCGCCAACCCGAAGCACCCCCCGCAGCCAAGTTGTGCGCGAATGGATCGCTCCGGCGCCCTATAAGCCTGAAATACCCAAGCCTCCCTGCCCAAGGAGCACTCCCGTTCACACGTGGCAAAGACTCCACAGGCTCTGAGACGGCATCACAGGGGAACACGGCCTGCGAAAAGAAGCCGTGTGATCCATCATCACTCCATACCTCTAAAAAATACATACGTACGGGGTCTCTGCGGTTCAAGCCCGGAACCGTACAAAGAAAAAGCGGCCTACGATAAAAGCCGCCGAAAAATACAAGCGCGCTTAGAAGATAAGAATGAGGCACTCGGGGGCAAGGATGCGGGCGCACAGCGGAGAACAGCAGAAGGCACAGCAAGAATAAAAACAGCGCCGCGCGGAAATCCGCGCGGCGCTGTTCTGCTCTTTTTCAACCCGGCTTACCGGACAATCATCCAGAAACGGGCATTGGACCGATAGAGGTAAAGTCCATCCGTCTTCTGACGCAGGATATAATCCGTGCGCTCCGTACCGTCAGGCGCAACCAGGCGGCCATTGATCTTGCCGGCACCGTCCAGGCTCGACCAGCCGAGAATCTTGACGTTGGAAGCGGTGGCTCCGGCTTCATCATCGAGCACCACTTCAAGCATGACCTCGTTGTTGGAACTGGAAACGATCATCGGCAGAAGGAGCCGCTCAGCCTGCACACAGGAGACCCACGCCGCGCCGGAAGCATCCTGGCGGACAAGAACGCGGAGGCGGGAATCGGGCACGAGCGAGAGCGTCCCCTGCACCGTAAGCGCGGCCGGCACCGTTTCTTCCGTAACGGATCCATTCGCATGACGGCGTTTACCGAAAGCCGCGCCCGAGAGCGTAGCGCCTGCCGGGACGGTAACGGTGCGGCCATCCCCGCCGAGGACGCCGCTTCCGGCAAGCTCGCCGCCGTTAGCCGAAACGGCCACATCGCCCGCCCAGGCGCCATTAACTTCCACGCGCACCTTCTCGCCCACATCCAGCGTGCCGAGATTGGCATCTGTGGATTTACCGGTGAGCGTGAAGCGCGGCGTCTCGCCGGAAGGATCCTTGGAGCGGACAGCGAGACCGGCCTGAATAACCGTTCCGTCAAGCGTCGTCGCGCCGGCAAAAAGCCCCTTGAAGGTGCGATCGGCCTCCGGCAGCGCGGCATCGAGCGTAAGCGTCAGAACGCGGCGCGCGCTCCAATCCGCATCGGCAAAGGCATCCACCGAGGGCTCCACACTCACCAAACCGCTGCCCGTAAGGGCGGCCGCGCGGAAAGCCACCTCGCCCGCCGTGCAGGCATCCGTCCGAGCGCCCAGCCAGAGCGCATCACTTTCAGACGCCGCCTTGCCGAGCGTGAGGCGGATATCGGCCGGAAGCACCGCGGTGCCAGGGTCGAGAATCAAGTGGCCGCTAGCCGGCGCATAACGCAGCTCGGAGACATTGACCGCAGGCGTGCCCTCGGGCACATCTGCCGAAGCCACGAGGCGCGGAGCACGGGCGGTTTCACTGCTGGCTGCAGCGCCCCAGGTGAGCACACCGGAAGCGGCGCGCCCCGCCACAGCGTTCACACGCAGGCTGACATCGCCGCCAAGGGCAAGCGTCTCAGGCGCGTAGGAGAGCAGCGCCCGATCACTGGCGAGCGTTACGGCCGGAGCGAGAACCGTTTGTTCACCCGCGGTCAGCGCCACGGAGCCCTTCTCCACCGTGAGGGCGGCCACATCATCCAGCGCCATGCCCAGCGTGAGCGAGCCCGTGCCGTTGAAGCGGATCGCACCGGTGCCATCGCCGGAGAGGAGCCCCTTGAGAGCATAACTGGAGGTTCCGCCATTGAAGCTGAGAACGGCATTCCCGGCAAGGGTGATCGGCTTCTTGAAGTCGCCCGACACAGCTCGAAGCGTTCCGGTGAACTCGGTGGTGCCGCCCAGAAGTTTGAGCGCGCCATCGGCGCCGAAGGCCACCGGCCGCTTGATGGTGAGGGCGGAAGAACCGGTCTTGAGAAGCGCGCCGGTGAGGGTGAGCTCCGCGCTGGTGCCGCCGGAAGCGGTAAGCGTGTAATCGCCGCGGTCGATATCGCACCGCAGGGCGGCCAGGCTCTGCGCAGGCAGATTCCAATCGAGCGTCCGGGCGGCCTCTGGAATCGGATCGCCCGTCAGGGGATCGTCATCCTGCAGGATCACGGCGGGCGTGCCCCCTGTCGGCCCGGCGTCCTTGGCATCGGCGTTGGGTGCAAGCCACATGGGCTTAGCCCAGTTGCCCTCGCCCACGGCGGCCGCATCGCCGCCCCAAGTATAGGCACCTTCATCGCCGCCGAAAGCCTCGAGCGTTACGCGGTTGCCGCTATCGCGGAGCGTCCACCCGGCTTCCGCCCAGGCCACCAATTTATTCCCGCCGAGCTGGAAGGTGCCGGAGCCGATGCGCGAGCCGTCCCCGAAGTCGAGCAGCGGATAGGAGGCCACGCCGGCCACGGAGAGCTGAGCCGGATCGAGAGAATCGAGATTGATCCAGACCGTGCCCTGAACGGCCACGGTGCTAACGAAGGTGCTCAGCGCAAGCGCATTGGAAGCGCCATCACCCATGCGCACCGTGGCACCGGAGGCGAAGTTCACCGCGCCCACGAAGGTGTGCGTACGGCCGGTAAGGTCAAGCACCGCGCCGGAATTGATGGTGATGGAACCGGAGCGGACATCCGCATTGCCGGAGCCGGCCATGACAAGCGCCGCGCCGGATTGAACCGTCCAATCCGCCTTGGTCGCCGACTCGTTGAGATCTTCCACGCTCAGCGCGCCGGAGATACGGAGCGTCCCTTCGCGGACATCCATTGGCAGATTGGAAGCCATGGTGCCGGTGAAGTCCGCCACGCCGAGACCCGTTTTGACAAGGGCGCCGGACGCGGTGCTCTGCGGCGTCTGCCACCAGCCGCCAAGGGTGAGCGTGGCGGCGGCAGGCACATTGAACGTGAGATCGCCGTCAAAGGCGCCGCGTTCCGTGCCGAGAACGGCAGCTACCGCGCCGGCAGCGCCGGAAACAGGCGTTACGGAAACCGTCCCGCGCAGGCGGGCATTATCGGAGGTGCGCACCGTGGCGCCGAGGGTGCTTTCGGCGGCTTCCAGATTTATCGTCCAAGGCGACCAGCCGAGGGCAGTTTCGCGATTTATCTCCACGGCGCCCTTCGAGGCCACGGTCAGCGTGCGTGTTTCCCCGGCAGAACCGGTGGGTATCGCACCGGCCAGCTTGAGCGTTGCACCGGAAGCAACCTTATAGTTGACGGAATTATCCGCCGTGCCCGTGAGGGTGATCACGTTCTGATCGCCTTCCACCTGAAGCGTACCCGCGCCGGTCATGCGTCCGGAAAGGGTCTGCTCCAGCGGATTATAGGCCGTGGTGCCCAGGCTCCCGGCAATGATGGTCTTCATGGCATCGGAAGGATTGAGCGCGTAGGCCAGCGCCACGCCCTTGGGCAGCTCGATTGCGGCAGGCACCACGTTGAGCGCATCGGAACCGCCGGTTACGATGAGCGGGTGCGTCAGGCGGAGCGTGCCGGAGGAGACATGCAGCGAGGCGTCCGCACCGGTAGAGAAGAACTTGATCGGCGCATCCACACGAACCGTGCCGGTGCCGAGCTTCCAGACGGTGGTATTGACCTGAAGCGTATTCAGGCGATAGTTGGCCGTCCAGGGATCGGGAAGCGGCGTCGGGAGCGGATCCAGCTTCTCGGTGATCGTGATCGTCTGCCCGGGATTGGCCGAGAAGATCAAGGCCTTCATCGCCCAATCGCGGCCATCCAGAGAGAGCCCGCCCTTATCCACGCCCAGGCTGACAGAGGCCGAACCGGCCTGTACGCGCGCCACGGGCGAAGTGGTGGTGCTCATCGCCGTGAGCGGGAAGGCCGCCGCCGCTTCACCTTCATACGTCCAAGCCTTGTCGGACCACTGCCCGGCCTGGTCTGCCCACACGTAGGAAGACGCAGAGGGCTTCAGCCAGAGGTTGCCATCCTCCAACACCACTTCCGCATCCAGTGCAATCGCTTCAGGGCAGGTGATGATGGGATCGCCCGACGGCGCGGAAGCGAAGTCGGTAAGCTTGCGCGCGGCTGTGAGCGAGGTCGGCAGATTGGTGAGGCGGACGGTGAGATTCCCGCCCAGCGTAACGGCGCCATCCACATCGAGCACGTTGTTGTTGCTCAGGTCGCACTCCAGAATGGCATTGTTCGCCATCGTCAGCTTGCCGTTGAACCGGAGCTTTTTGATGGAGTTGGAGGTTTCGCCCTTGAAGGCCGCCGGGTAATCGTATTTCCACTTGCTCCAGGCAGCGCCGGTCCAGCCGGCAGGAAGGCCGGAAGCAAGCGTCCCGTTGGCATCGATGGTGATGTTCACGTTATTGTTCACCGTGCCGGCGCCGTCAAAACGCGCCCCGGCAGAAACGGAGATATTGCGCGTGCCGCCGTAGAGGATCAGGTTGCTTGTGCCCATGTTGAGGCGAAGCGTACCCTCCCGCACGCGGACATCCGAGGCCCACCACGACGCTCCGTTGTTGCCGCGGTTATTGGAGATGGAGCGCGTCTGCACCCAAATGCCGCCGCCCACCTTGTTGATGACGCGGTTGGCATTGTTATTGCCGCCGCCAATGGGGAGATCGCTGTAGAACTCGGCACCGGTGGCCACATGGATGTAGGAGCCGTTGCCATAGCCCTGATCGCCCACCGCACGGATGAAGAGGGAGTTTTCCTGGCCGGAATCGGCATAAGCCGCCAGTGCGCCGCTCTCCACATTGAGCTTGCCATCCCACAGAATAAAGCCCTCGCGATTCCACGCTTGAGCCGTGTTGTACTTGAAGTAGAGGCGGGAATTGCCGCGGGTGGTCAGGTTGTAGAGGTGATAATGCGAACCTCCTTCCAGCTCCAGATAGAGATCGCCGCTATCGAGCAGGACGCTCGGGCGGTCAGCCTCGGCAAAGAGGTTGGTCGCCTTGCGCCAGATGATTCCGCCGCCGTTGATGGCCTTCATCAACCCATGATTGAAGGGGCGGCGCTGACCACCGGAATTGAGCGTCATAACCATGCGGCCGCTCCCCTCGGCCTGAATAATGCCGCCATCCGGCAGAGAGCCGTTATCGGCATGAAGATAGAACACGCCGCCGCGGACACGCGCCAGAATGCCATTGGAAGCGCCGGACGTGCGCAGATTGTTCCAGGAGATCCTCAGGTCATTCGTGCCGTCCACACCAAAGACACCGTCGCCGGTGATCTGCGCCGAGCGGGTATACGCGCCGTCAATGGCATTATTCAGCCAGAGCGTGCCGTCATCAATCTGCAGCTTGCTGAGCATGGTGCGGGTAAGCACGAGATCGCCCGAGCCGGTCTTGTGCAGGGTGGACGACTGCGCATTGTCGCCGGTGCGCGTGGCGTCATCGTAGACCCAGCGCCAGTTGTTCGTCACCGTGCCGGAATCTTCCGGAACAGTGAAGGTGATGCCGGGGGCAAGCACAATGTTCGGCGGCTGCGAGAAGATATTGCTCTCGAAGTTGAAGATGCCGGAAGAGGTGGCATCGTAAAGATCGACTGCGCCGGTGGAGAGAGCGCCCTCCGTGCCGGTGAAGCGCATGGTGGAAGCGCCGGTAATGCGCAGACGCGGCGTTGCGGCAGCCATATCGGCGGCAATCTGCGAGGTGGCCGGGATCCAGGCGGCGCGCGGCGCGGCCGCGGTGGCATCGACCCACCGGCCGGTTTCCACGCTGTCGAGCATCGTGCGGCGCCATCCGGCGGCATCCGACCACTTGCCCGTGCCGAGGCGTTCATTCTCAGCGCCGTCTTCACACCGGACGATCTGCAGCGCGGCAAGACCGACTGCGGACGCAGCGGCGGCGCTGGGCTGGCCGCCATCGCAGGCGGCAATCTGAATATCGGAGCCGGTGGGCATGGTGAAGCGGAAGTGGAGGACGTTGCGTCCATCCGCAAAACCGCCATTCACCAATCCGCCGATCCCGCTCCATTCATCGCCAGTGGCGGCGGGAGCTGCCCAGCCATTGACCAAGGAGTACGTCCGCCAATCCTCGCTGCCCAACTTAATGCGCACAGCAGGATAGGTTACCGCACCCTCCGTTTCGCCGGCAAAGACGAGGTAGAGATCAAAGGCGCTGAAGGGCACCGAACCCACACGCACATGCCAGCCGGAAGACGTCCCGGAAGGCGTCAGGCCACCCTGCTGGAGATAATCCTCGGCCAGCGTGGCCTGATTGCCCTTGAGGAAACCGGCTGCAAGGCCGGCATTGCTCGTGCCGCGGCGGGAGGCCACAGACGCGGCGCCAACCGTGGAGTAGACCACCTCGGAGGTTACGGCCTGACCATCCTCGCCCGGCTCCACACCGGCCACAGCCGCATAGATACGGAAGAGGAGATTATCGCCGGAGGCGGCAAGATATTCATTGCCGCTGCCGATGGCGGCCGATGCGTTGTTCCAGTAAACGCCCGCGAAGGGTTCCGCACCGCAGGGATTGTCACCCGCGTCAATCCACGAAACGTCGCCGGCGGCCTTGCCAGTGAAGTTCACATTGATGGCCGGCTTGGTAGCCGATGCATAGACCACCACCGTGGCATCGCGCAGGGTGTAGGCATAGCCGGTCGGAACGGTGGTCGTCACCGTAGCCACGGCAGAAGTGCCGTCCGGGCGCTCCACCGAGAGGGTCGGCACCCAGGTAAAGGACTTAGCTTCATTCCCGGAGGGCATTTCCTCGCCGGTGAGATTGTAGTGATAAATCACTGGAACGGTGAGCTGCACCAGCTCACGGGCGTCCGGATCTTCCGCTGTCGGAGCCGCCGCCCAGACCGCAAAGCGTACGGAAGCAAAGCTGACCGAGCGGGTGAGCGTGAGCGTAACGGTGGGAACCGTAAGCGTGGAGCCTTCAGGGCCTGCGCCGGGCGCATAGGCATCGGGGAGAATGAAGAGCGCGGTGGCCGCTTCATTCTCGGCAGGATCGTAATTCCGCAGCGTAGCCGGGTCATCCTGGCGATACCACGCCTTGTCGGCATACCACGCGAGGCGGACGGCAGCAGGCGGATTGAGCGGATCAACTGTGCCGAAGTCCATGGTACGGACGTAAACCGTCCGGTTCATGAGATAAAGCCCGTCATCACGAACCTCAAGGCCGTAACCCTTCTCTTCCAAGGCGGGAGCAAGCACAAACGTAGAAGAATCCGCGCCCTGCACACCGCTCCAGGCCATCACCTTAACCGGCTCCATCTGTGCGGCCTCTGGAATCGATTCTTCCGAGAGCAGGGAGACCACCGTGTACGTGCCACCGGCAGTGAAGATCGCGCGGTCGGCGCGCAGCACCTTGGCGCCGGTGGGGTCAAGCGCCAGCGTGGCGCCGCCCGCGAGCGTCAGCTGCGTCATGCGCAAACCTGCCTCAATGGTTGCGGCGGCCGCCACAGAAACCGCCGAGGCGGCATCCGTCAGCTCCGCAGAACCGCCGAGAACGCCTTCCCGAACATCCAGCAGCACCTTGTCTGTGATAGCGGGATATTCTAGCGTGAGCCGGCCTGCGCCAACCTTGGCGAAGGGCGTATCACCTGTTGAAGCTGCGGTATTATTGATCAGGTTCGCAAGAATACGCAGTGTTGAACCCTCACCCACGCGGAGATAAACCGCATCATTCACACCATTATTTCCCCACCGCGAAAGGCCCGTGCCCTCCATAGCGTCAATAACAGCCGTGATCCCCTCCGTGAGATTTCCGTAGTTTTCAGAGGGAATTTGCGCTGTGGGGTCCTCCGGGCGGGCAGGATCCTGCACCATTTCGCGGCTGGTCTTCGGGTCATCCGGGTCGCCCGGCTCACCGATTCCAGCCACCTGAATGGTCGCTCCGCGCGACACCAAGAGGCCGCGCATATCTTCTGCCTTGCCGGTGGCCGCGCCATCCCGAATCCAGAGCGCGGCATTATCGCCATTCATCAGAAAGCCGTAAGGGATATACTGCTGGCCATTGGAACTGTTCACATAGGCATATTCTACGGCGCTTTGATACCCGATGGCGATCGGTTCTGCCTGAATATTCGCGGCGGTTTCCCGCTGCGACCAACCGCCAAAGAGGCCGCGTGTGCCGCTAAAGCGAACGGTGCCGCCATTGCGCACGGTGAGCACCGGCGCGGTTCCGGTCAGCGCCATCTTGCGGAAGTAGATATCCTCATCCCCATTGGCGCCGCTGTATTCACGCGTCATCGTGAAGTCAAGCGTGCCGCCGTCACGCACCACAAAGGTGCCGGAGAATTTATCATTCCAGTTCGTTCCGCCCGTGTGCCCGGCAAGCTGAACGGTGCCTGCGCCGGTTACGGTTATCGTCCCGGAGCCGCTCAAATGCGAGCCGAACGGCGAGAGGATCTGCGTCTCTCCGGCATGGGGCGCCCAGGTGATATCCCCGGAATAGCCGCTGCCGAACCACACGCCATGCGTGCCCTGCGAGCCGCCGCCGACATTCCCGGAGCCCACAAGGGAGGCTGTTCGGCCGCCGTTGGAGCGAACACCGAGCAGGCGGAAGGTGTTGTAGCCGCCGCCGAGCGTCACGCCAACGGTGCTGACCCCAATCGGGACGTCATACACCTGCCCGCTGCCCAGCGCAAGCGTTGTTCCCAGAGCCGAGGCATCCAGATACGCACCCTCTGCCCCCTGCTCGAACGTATAGGTATCCGATGCGGACACCGCGAGCGACTTCGGCGCAACTTTACCCTTGAGGGCAACATGAACGCCGTTGTTCTCCGTCAAGGTCGCGTTTGTTCCGAAAGCAACACCGCCGCCGTTACGGTACGTCTTGGCGTCCGCCCAAGGGCCGGAGGTGCCATCCTGCCACGCACCGGAAGCAACCTGCGGATCCCACGTTACATTCTCCGCCGTCAGGCGGGCAGCTTCCACAAAAGTAACCGTGCCGGCGGCTTCATCGACCGTCAGCTGGGCGCCGTCATACGCCGCCCCGTTCAGACTGAACATTACGGCATCCTTGCCATCAGGGAACGTAATCGCTCCGGCGATTTGCGCCGTAAAGGGCAGCGTCGGGGCTTTCGCAGTGGTAACCACGCACTGCGCCCCTGATGCGAAGGAGACGGAGCCGGTGGCCGCCGCCGTGAGCTTCCGCGCCTCAAAGGCTGCGCCGCTCTGAACGGTTACCGCCGCGCCGCCGAGTGCCCGGTCGTTGGCTGCTGTCAGCGTGCCGCGCGAAACAACGATCACACCGGAGCCGCTGTTCGCACCGGAAAGCACCATCGCAGAGAGCGCTGCCGGCGCGATAATTGTCGGCTCATCCGCCGTGCCCAGGAAGACCAGCGGAAGCGTCAATGCACTTTCATCCTGAGCCGTTGTCAGGCGGCCGCCTTCCAGCGTCACCCGCACGGTTCCGGAGCCGCCGCCGGGCAAAGTAGCCGCCGTGGCTTCCAGTGTGCCCTTGCCGCGCAGCGTCAACGCAATGCTCGAACCGGCGCCGCGGGCATTCAGCCCTTCCGCCCCCAGCGCCAATGTGGCCTCACCGGAAACGTTCAGCACGGCGGCGGTCTGATCCCGCCAAGCCCAAATGGCCGTTGCTTCCAGACGCGTTTCTACATTGCCGGAAACATTGATTTCAGCCGTATTGCCGGCCGCGCTGTTGTTATTAAAGAGCAGGAGCCCCCCTTGTCCGGAATCTGCATTCAGGAAGGAGGCGGTGCCGCCGGTCTGCGTGAAGCTCCAGCGTGCGCCGGAAGCCGGATTCTGGAGATGGAACTTGGCCGTCCGCGTGAAGGTGTCCCCTTCTTCAACCAACACATTGTAGTTGGAGTTGTCGGTCGCAAGCGTATAGGTGCTGCTGCGCATGGCCAGCGTCATGGCCGGGAACATCTGCGAAGACGCCTGCGCCACCGGGTAATCGCGGCGGAGGACGCCGGGCGAAGCCGTGTCGACCGTCAAGTCGGCCGATCCGGAATCCAGATTGGTCACCACGCCCGAGTTTTCGCCTAGCGCGAGGGTCGCCCCGCGGGCGATCAGATAGGTCTGCCCGTTATTGTCAAACGAAGACTCGAACCGCGAGATGCCGGATGCCGGGGAGAAGGCAACACCGGCGCAGGGGAACGCCACGGTCAGGTTGGCCATCTGCGCGGCGTTAAGCGCCGTGATAGCCGCACCGCCGTCATTGACAACGCGAAGGGTGAGCGTTCCGGAGCCGCGGCAGATAATCCGGTCTGCCTCGAAGCCCGCAGGAAGCGTCAGCGAAGCCGTTTCATTGCACACGACCGTCAACACATTCTCTGCGCCGCTTTCCCACGCGGCACCATCCCCGGAAAGCGTCATCTCTGCGAGCACGTAATCCCCCGAAGCCGGGATCGTGCACGTGAAAGCTTTCGCCGCGGCGGCAGCCGTTGGAAGCGGAGCCTCGATCACCTGAAGCGCGGCCAACCCGGCATAACGGCTGGCATATTCAAACGCCGGAAGCGCGATTGAAACGGTTGAGGCGATGAGCACATCGGTTACCAGCGCGTTGGCGCCGAGCGAAACGACCGCATCGCTTTCGGGCTTGTCGGTGGAGCCCCAAGCGGTGTCTCCGGGAATATCAATGGAAGGATTCCCGGCCGCATCTGTTACCGAATAACCCTGGATGCCGCGGCGGACATAGCCCTCGGCATCCATCGTATAGGGCACATCCGCAACGGTTACCGGCGCATAGGCCGCGCCCTCCAGATCATTGGAGAAGACGAACGCCAGACGGTAAGCCTCAAACGGCAGGTTGGACAAGCGCACCGACTGCGCGGCGGAATCATCCAGCCAGACACGCAGAAGCGATGCGGGAGCCCTGTCGTCCCGCCGGGTGAGCGAGGTATAAGCGATCACCTGCGTAGGCGCCCCATCAGCCGTCTGCGCCGTTTCAGCTGCCGCGCCGCCCACATCGGAGAGACGAAGCGCCGAAGAGGCGAACGACCCGGCAAGCGTATTCCACGCGCCATTGGCCAGCGCATAAACGCCGATGCGTGAAGGCGGCGCGGACAACGGCACACCCGCTTCCGTAAAGTTCACCGACACCGTGCGCGTCCGCCGCGTCGAGCGAACCACATAGTAGACGCCGGCCTTGGTTACTTCTACCGCGCCTTCAAACCCTTCGGGGAGCGTATACGCGCCCAAATCCACGGTCAAACGCACCGAGGCGGGCGACTTCACAACGCCCCCGGACAGCAGGCAGACGCTGGCAGGCACATCCAACACCGCTCCGCGCACCACATCCGGCAGCTTCGCCGCCCAGGCACTCAGGTCAAAAATGACATCCGCAGAGAAGGTGCAGCCCAGCCCCCGCAGCAGCACATGCGGCGTATCGCCGGCCGCCACCACGCGGATGGTGTTGCCCGTGAACGAGGCATGCGGCAGCGCCGCACCGCCCTCCGGGATCTTCAGCCGCGCCCCGGCCACATCTCCGGAAAAGATGTGATAGGGATAGACATCAACCGTGCTCTGGATGAGCGGATACCCGCCGCCCTCTGTGGGATCGGTCAGGTGAACCGTATGCGCCGAAAGCACCTCTGCGCCCTTGAGCACAGCATAAAGCCCCTTACCGGCCGTCCCGGCCAGCAGTGCCGCCTGATAATCCGTAATCGCCCCGTTGGTATTGTTGGAAAGACCAAAGCCTTTAATCACCGGCTCGGCGCCCTCGGCATAGGTGCCGAGAATCAACGGCACCGACGGCAGCACGCGTTCTGTTTCCGAACGTTCCGGATTGAGCACGAGGTCAAAGACCACCCGAGACAGATCCGGCAGCGCCCGCGCATCGGTCATGGACAGATAGCCGCCTTCACTCAGCCGCTCCACCAGCGGGATGCGCACAACGGCGTCTCCCGCAAAGGTCAACGCATCAAACACCGGGAACCCGGCTTCCAACGCAAGCGTACCGCCGCGCATCGTCAACGCAGGGAATGCCGGAGCGCTGTCAACCAGCGAGAGTGTTCCGCTTACCACTTCCATGCGCGGCATGCCGCTAAAGGTCGAACCCTTCAACACCAACCCGCCGGAACGAAGCGTTGTCTTTCGAGATGTATCCGTAAGGAACGGATCCTGCCGCGTAAGCGTCAAGGCCGCCGCAGACTCGGACTCGAAGATGACCGAGCCGGAGACCGAACTAAAGCAGGCCGCGGCATCCGCGCCCAGCGTAACATCCTGCCACGCGCCAAAAGCGCCGCCGGCAAAGTCGAGCGCAATCTGCCGCCCCTCATACGAGCGAACGCCGTGAGACCCGATAAGCAGCCGCCCGCCATTCAGGGCAATCGCAGACGAACCGGCCGTGTTGGTTCGGTGCGTGGAGAGCCCGGCCACCCACACAACCGCGTTGTCATGAAGGCTCAGCTTGCTTGAAACTGCGTCATGCCCGAGGAAGAGCTCCGCCTGCTCGGCAATCAGCGAGGCATTGCCCCGCAAAGTTACCGATGCCGTACCGGCCCAATGGCCGACTAGGAGGCTGACCGATGTGGTCGTATTATTCGTGGAGCCGGAGACCGTCAGCGAAGCATCGTCCTCCAATTCCAGCGAAGCCGTCCGGTTTGCTCCGCCATCAACCATCGAAAGGCCGCTCGCCGCGCCTTTGGCCTGATCGCGGAAAATCATCTCCGCCTCGCCCAGCGAGAACTGCGTAGCTGTGGCGCGAACCTCTCCGGAGAAGACATACGTTGTCTTGGTGGCACTGGCCGGGAACCCGGAGAAGGCAGCCGTGCCGCCGGAGAACTCCACCACGCCGCCGGCTGGCGTTACCACGCCGGCATAACCCGCCGCAAATTCCTGAATATAAGCCGCCGTTGTGGACACATTTCCAGAGAAGGCATACGTATAGCGCAGCCGGGCAGGCAGCGCAGAGCAGTTCTCCGGAAGCGTCTCCGCCGCCGTTGTCAGATCCAGCGTGGCGGAATTGAGGAAGACATAATTCTCCGGCACCAGCTGCTCACGCGTTGGGAAGGCCACCGCATAGCCGTTGCCATAAACGCGCAGCGTGCCTACTTTGGCTTCCGCCTCCGCAGACACCACGGCATCTCCCGTCAGAATCAGCTCGGCGACATCCGCCGCGCCGGGAGCCGTCGTATCCGCTCCGTTCACGTCCTTCCACTGAAGCGTGGCCCAATCCGCCTCACCGGTGACTTCCGCTCGGAAGACCTTGGCATCGGAAAGCACCGGCGTGCCCTCCTGAATAATCTGCAAGGCAGCCAGCCCAAAGCGGCCATTGGCATTATTGATCCCGCCGGTCGAGGTCAGCTTGGTGAACCACTCAATCGAAAGGTCGCCGGAAAGCCCGGGAATGACCATATAATTGACGCCCTCAACCAGCGGATCGGTGGCGTTATCCCCGGTCGTCCCCCAGAGATTCCCCTCCGGATTCGCGCCCTCGGCCACACCGTCCACGACCAACAGTTCGCTATCTGCGCTGTAGGTATACCACTTGCCGTTCACTTTGGGCGGTGTGAAGGACACGTTGGCGGCATTGACCGATGCATACAGCACCACCTTATAGGTGCCCCACGTAGATGGGATCTTTACCTGAAGGTTCGCATTCGGCCCGGACTTGCCATCGGAGCTGACCGGACGATCCGAGAGGAAGCCCTCCAGCAGTGAGCGGGAACTGTTTCCTCCATCCCAGGAGCCGCCGCCCGTCTGGAACGTCAGCGCATTGGCAAGCACCGCCTGCGCGGCATCTGCATCCCCGCGCGAGGTGTACGGCACCGAAATGAGATTCATGGTCTGCGTGTAAGGCTTTTCTCCCGTGAGATCCTCCGCAGGCTGCACCCAATGCTTGACAGATGTGGCGAACGGCCCGGCTGTGCCGGAATCTCCAAGCTTACCACCCCCGCCCGTAGAAGCCGTTTTTGAACCCCGGTGCGAGAAGTCCCAGAAGTTGACGCTGATCATGCCGGCATCCGCAGGGAAACAGGAATCCGGCAGCGTCAGCTTGGCCGACACCTTGGATCCCTCTGCCGAGAGCGCGGCTGAAGCGCCATACTTGAGCGGAGCCATCCAGAAGCGGACATCATTGGCTTCATACGTCCCCTCGAACAGCGTCATCGTGGTGCCGTTGGCAGGAATCGCACGGTAATCATCGTCCGTCAGCCAGGAACCGTCATAGTTCAGCGTCAGAACGCCCCCGCCATAGACACGAAGCTCCTGAAGAAGAAGATCCGCATGCGCCACTGTCAACGTGGCGTCGTCTGTCATCGTGAGTAAGACAAGGGCATCTTCCGGCGGTTCGGCCTCCGGCGCCACAGTGCCATCGGCCAGATACCAAGCGCCCGCCTCCGCCCAGTTCGCATCGTCTGTAACCGTGCGAGTATAGACCACTCCGCCCGGCACACGCACCAGCTGAATGCCGGCGGTAAACCCGCGCCCGTCAGAGGTGGACCAGTCCAGCCCGGGCCCCGCCGTTGGGGACGCGCTGTCCGAAGCCTCGATCGTCAGTGTGCCGTCACGCCCAACCGTTACCGGCATCTTAATGGTGTTCTGCCCCTCAACATATCCATCTGTATTGGTTTTGCCCCACCCGGCCGGTACATATTCCGAGCTCGTCAGCGTGCCGTCCACATAGGTATAGTAGCGCGAGCCCTGCGCATCGATGACGCGCACCGGCGAAGCCTTATAGTCGCTTGAATGCGAGAAGTAGAGCAGCACTTCATAGGTGCCGGCCGGAATACCCGTGAACGCATACCGCACCGGACCGGGCGCCACACCTTTCAGCATGAGATCCGCATAACCCGAGCGGTAGGTATAGGATGCACCGCCAGAGGTCGTTACCTTCAGCGCGGAGCCGGAAAGCGTGGTGCCGTTGTTCAGCTTGAGGTTTGAGAGCGTAACACCCGAGGCGTTCGGCTGGATCTCATTCCAGCTTGTGCCAATCACCTCATAGCCTTCCAGACCATACAGGATTGACTTCCCGTCAATGCCGTCCCACTTGATATCAACGGATGTGCTCCACAACCCCTTGGTTTCGGAGACCAGCGCGATCCCGCTTTCATCGGCCTGCGCCTGAAGCATGAGCCCCTCGGGCACATTCCGGAGCGTGGCCGTGCCGGAGAAGGAGCCCTCCGCCAGTTTAAGCTTCGTCACGCCGCCGAGCACAGCCGCCGTCACCTGTGCCTGCACCTCACTCAGGTCAATCGTGAAATCATTATCCACGCAGAGCGAGCCAAGCCCCGATGGAACCGAAAGCACCGTAAGCGGGCTCTGCGGCCGATAGGAGAAGACCGCACCCGAAAGGATTGCCTGCCGGGAAACAAAGCCCTTCTCCGCCACCGCCTTCAGGAACGTGTCATACGCCGATTCATCCCCAAGCGTCAGCATGGCTGACGTTTCGGCGGCGGTGTTGCCCTCCCCGGGCCACGTCCCGGCCGCGCCGGAAGCATCCGTCCAGTCCGTTGCCGCAGGGTCTACCAACACCTCGGGCGTTTCGGCGCTGTGCCAGCGCCACGCACTCATCTTTTCGGCCACCACCTGCGTCAACTGCGAACCGCGCAACGCCGTGGCATAGACGGCCAGATCATCCACTT
>ERZ808286.550-NODE-550-length-24120-cov-5.530438_pt1 | contig 24120 bp, 14 predicted proteins | sample MGYA00521276_ERZ808286 | MGnify/ENA primary metagenome ERZ808286 (study PRJEB31516, sample SAMN03275607) | gut metagenome | biome: mammalia-associated habitat; material: feces | host: Papio cynocephalus | place: Kenya | collected 2012-08-01 ... | reverse complement strand
AACCGATGTAGTGACCTAAGTGAAGTTTACCAGTTGGACGGTCGCCCGTCAATATGATTTTTCCCATTATATTTTACAATTTATTGTTATTTTGGTGCAAAGGTACAACAAAATATCGAGAAACTATAATAAATGGGTGTAAAAATAAGCTAATGCCGTTCTTGCTGTATGATTTTTGCCGCCCGTGGCAACACGGTCACCACCAAAGCAATCGCCGTATCGCCCTTGCCGTCTATATAATCTACAATCACCGAATCGGCTGGCACCATGATGCCCTCGTTATAGCGAGCCGAGTCGAGATTGAATATCATCGAGTCTTCACCACACACTACCGTTAGGGAGCGAATCGTGTCGTTGTCAATCTGCACACTCTTCACGAGTCCTCTCACATTCTTGAGCTCTTTCTTTCCGCAACTTCCCAACGAGAGGAGCACGCAAACGGAAACCACCAAAAATAAAAACACCTTTCTCATATAGCTGAATAATAATATGTAAAAAAGGGGACGTTCGGAAACCGAGCGTCCCCCCGATGTTTAACTTTTAAATCATCTCAGCGTATCGCTGTACCGCCTTTCTTATTATTTTTTAGCCGGCTTCAAAATTGTAACATCAAATTTCTGAAGAACTTCATGTCCATAAGCATCCGTTACCTTGAACTCCAAAGTCTCGACATGGTCTGCTGTAGGAGCGTTCTCTGTCTGAGAAGGAGTGAAAGTAAGCTTACCATCAGCTGCAACATCTACCGTGAAGTAAGGATCTACCTGACCATTGACGGTGAGATGAGCAGAACCTGCTACTGGAGTGAAGTACTTCTTGGTGAACAAGTTTGCGAATGTGCCACTGAAGCGAACAGCATCGTAGTTGTTTACCACATTTACATGAGCCAAGTCATAGTCTGCACCTTGTACAACTGTACCCTCAGCATTCCACATCACCTTAGGTTGCTTGTCCTTAGCCCAACTATAAGTGTTGGCTCTCACCCAGCAAGCGAAGATTACCTGCATCGTCTTGCCATAAGCTACGGTATGTTTCTTTGCCTTCAACTGCTTGGTATCCTTGTCTATGTCACAACTAATATCACCATAATCGTAAACAGCTGTTACAGCATGTTCCGTTTCGCTATTGATGAAAGCACTTGCGATGTTCACAACATGATGCCCTGCGCCTGTCTTGGCAGCAGTTACATCAATATCCTCATTCTTTGCATTCTTCGCAGCCTTGGCAATAGTGAAGGTCACATTATCGTCGAGGTCGTAGAAGATGTTGTTCAAGTCTACAGAACCCTTATCGCTAGTTGTGGTAATAGTCCATCCATTCTCAGGAACCAAGTATGCCTTGAACTTACCAGAGCCATCTGTGATTTCCTGTTTTGGAAGGAAGGTTATCTCTGCAGGGAAGGTCTTAGGAAGTACCTTGGTAATGGTGGCTGTCACCTTGCCTACCTCTACGCCATCCTTCTTCAATACTGATGTCAAGGTAATGGTTGCATCATCCTTAACCTTGGCAGGGTCGATAGGGAACTGAACCTGTGTAATCTTAGATACATCTGTTGTCTCATTTCCCTTCTCATCCAAATATTTCACATCAGCATCCGAGATGGTAAGCGTACCACTGCCTGCGATATTATCCTTATCAGTAACGGTCCACTCGCCATAGGTTACACCAGCCTGCTTGGTGAAAGGCTTAGCCTCTGTCAATTTCTTGACGCAATCCAAGTTAGCAATCACCTCGCCCGTGATGAAGTTGCCTACCTGCACATAGAAAGCCTTGCCATCTGGGTCGAGCAACTTACCGTCCTTGTTCACAGCGTAAACACGGAAACCAATGATGTCACCATTGGCACTTTCGCTCTTGACGATGAGATCCAAGTCCTTACTTGCAGGAGTCACTGTATTGAGACCCTCAATCGTATAGCTCTTCCAAGCATTAATCTCGGAAACACCCGATTCTACAGCGTTTTGCTTATCCAAGACTACATAGTAGTAGTCGGCAGCGACAGCATTGTCATTGAGCAATCCTGCTATCTTAGCAACTGTGAATTTTGTGCCTACCTCTACTTGAATAAGGTTGTTGCCAGAACGATCATCGTCGGTAGCAGTAGTCACATTCTTATGGATGTCACCATTATCCTCCATGATAGGTTCAGCAGCTGGACCATAGCCATTCCATTTCAACTCTTCGTAATTTGCAACATTATAGCGGTTCTTCAGGGCACTCACCTGTTTGCCGTCGACCTCGAAAGTAAAGTCGTTGCCTGGTTCAAACTCCTTATAGTTAGGTTGAACATCATAAGAAGAAACCACATAGCGGTCGGCAGCAGCATCAGCCTTGGAATCGGCAGTGTTATTGATTGCCACTGCGTAAAGCACATGCTTTACATTTCCAGCCTCATCCTTTACCTGAGTAGCCTCATCAAACGCCTCCTGAGAAACACCGTCAGCTACAGAAAGAGGAAGCTGCCAAAGACCAGTCTTCTCACCAGCACGAGTCGTGATAAGTTTGTTAAATCGCTTAGGCTCTCCCACCTTAACAAAATTCTCCAAGCTTTCGCCCTGGGAATTCATCAAGACAATCTTTGTACCTTTGGTCAAGTCGGCATTCACCGGATTTACACGCACGATGATAGATGCTTCATCCTTAGAAGACACATCCGTGCCCTTCTTATATTCTTTCTTGCCGTCTACATCTGCAACCTCATCACCAAACCAAGAGTCTTCTGTAATAAGACCGTGAATCATGTTGACAGTGAGAGGATTTGCCCAATAACCCAAGTTAGAGCCTTGAGAACTATTGCCACCCCAAGAATTTGTAATTCCACTAAATCCTGCATAGCTCTCTACCAGTTCCACACTAGTAACAGCCGAATACAACTCGTTTACGGCACCTTTATAAGCATCAACCTTGGCAGTAAGAGTAGCGATAGATTCATTCTCGCCACCTTCGCCGAGGAGAGAATTCTTCAATTCCTGAAGCTTTGTAGTAAGCTGGTCTGCTGTAACGGAGTTCTGCTCCAAAGTACCGATGCGACGCAATGCGTCAGCGGCATCGGAAGCCGCCTGGTCGGCAGTGCCCTGTGCATCAATAGCTTTCGAAGCAGCATCGGCAGCATCAGAGATAGCCTGCTCTGCCTTCTGCTGTGCAGTAGAAGCGACGCCAGCGGCATCCTCTGCTTTCGACTGAGCATCAGCAGCGTTGGCAATGGCGGTTGCCACATCGGCAGCAGCCTTGTCGGCAGTAGTCTTCACGGCAGCCACAGCATCAGCCGTACCTGCTGCCTCAGCTTTCGCCAAGGCACTCTCAGCCGCTGTTTTTGCCGCAGTAGCAGCAGAAGAAGCATTCTGGAGCTGGGCCTGCAATGCCTCAATGTCACTCTTCAAGCCTGCCTTGTCTATCTGACTCTGCAAACTGGAAATGTCATCGTCGTAGTCTTTACAAGACGTCAACGTACCTGTTGTAGGAACAACCAACGCACCTATCAAGAGGGCGTACATAAATTGTTTTTTCATACGGTAAAATTTAAAAGTAATACTTAGGTCTCTTCCCGTAGGAGGAAACTGATAACATTCTCATATTTCTTGTGGAGTTCCTTTTTAGGGTAAAAAGAGTTTGGTCTCTTTCACATAGAGAGAGTTCTTTCTCTCGTCATTCAAAGGTACTCTTAGAAAAGTTCTTTATTCAATCGTTCTTAATCGTAATTTCTTGGGCTACCGTACGCCCATTTTTCGTCCTTAGTTCTTGTGATATCTCCCGCGGGGAGATATTTCATGTTGCAAATGTAAGCATTATTATTGAGACGTGCAAGTTTTTTCGGCTTTTTTTTCAAAAAAAGGCTAAATTTCTTATGTTTTTGATAAATTTAGCCTCTTTTTGCGGTCATTTTCTCTTTTTCCCTGCCATTTATGCCTTTATATTCGCCACTTTGCCTACACCTTATTATATATAAGGAGGGAAAAGAAGGGAAAATGTTTTACAAATGTTTGATTTGTTCCTGTGTCAAACCTGTAGCTTGCATTATCTGGGGGATGAACATACCTAGAGCTTGAAGATTGCGAGCAATTTGCGGAATACTGGGTATTTCTCACGAAATGGCATCTGTTCAAACATATTCATATTCTTAATTATTATGTGAGTGTCGCACTATTGCGATTCGGTGGCAAATTTACGGTTTTTATTCGAAAACACCAAATGTTTTGGAAAAAATCTCCCAAAGTCTTGGCTGATTCACATAATAGCTGTACCTTTGTCCGCAGATTAATCGATAAAATTTTAGCACTCATGAAAATAGCATTTGATATTCCTAACAACCTCTTTGCAAGATGCAAGAGCATCACCATTAAGATTAACTCTAATTCGGCCATAATCGTAGAATACACATTGGCTGATGGCTCAGAACCAGACGGTAAGGATGATGGCGATGAGCCAACCAGCATCCCTACCCTTGGCGAGTATGTTTCCATCCTGGAAAACAGACTCAACAAGCAGGGTAAGCTGCGACTGGCCGAGACCTACGGCAACACTTATCGCAGCTTTATGCTATGCAGAAATGGGCAAGACCTGCCCCTCGACCAACTGAACCATCTCGTAGTAGACGATTATGAAAGCTACCTGCGAAGAAATGACTTAAAGCTAAACACCATCTCATACTACCTGAAGCGTTTGCGTGCCATCTACAACAAAGCTATAAAAGAGTATGGCTTTATAGACAGCAAGCCCTTCGCCAACTCTTTCACCAAGACCGTGACTACAGCCAAGAGAGCCATCAGCGTGAAAGACATCAAGAAGATAACCTCAGCAGAGACTATGTCGGAGGAGGAATCGCTGGCTAGAGATCTCTTCCTCTTCAGCTACTATACACGAGGAATGTCGTTTATCGACATCGCCTATCTCAAGAAAAGCGACATACGTGACGGATACCTTATATATAAGAGGAAGAAGACTGGGCAGGAACTGAGGGTGGCATGGTGCACCTGTATGCAAAGGATAGTGGATAGACACCCTTCGCTAGACGGAGAGCATCTGCTGGGCATCATCGACAACAAGCTCTCGGCAAGTCTCCGCCAACAATATCATTACCGCCAATGCCGAGTGAACCAGAAACTGCAACGATTTGCCAAGCGCATCGGGCTGCCCATGAAGGTGACGATGTATTGCGCTCGCCACTCCTGGGCCACCATCGCCAAGGAGAAGGGCATCCCCGTGAGCGTGATTAGCCAGAGCATGGGGCACCACTCGGAGAAAACCACGCAAATCTACCTGAAATCGATAAGTGCCAAAGAGATAGACCGATACAACAACATACTCATCAAGGCTGTCGCCTGAGAAGGATTTTAACACAAGAGTTTATACGTACCCGATAGCCTTAGGTACTTCACACTACACCAAACACAATATAACATACTGAAATACAGATACATATAAGGGTGCAATGTGAAACTTCACACTACACCACTACTACACCACACTACACCCTTTTTCTATTCTTCGGGTGTAGTGTGGTGTAGTGTGGGTGTAGTGTGCGCCCTAGTATTACACCATATTTAACATCCTAATACACAGCGTTTTATTACACATTCGGTGTAGTGTGTAATAGAAAAGCGAAGCTAGCTTTCTACGTGGCGTCAAAATTTTCATTGCATAGCCTTGGCATAAAACTGCCCCAACTTAGGCAGTTTTGTGCCTCAATGGGGCAGAAATCCGAACAAAGCCTTGCGGAATCTGAAAAGAGCCCTTGCGGCACGGAAAGTATCTCCCCGCGGGAGGTATGACTGTACATAAAAGGAATTTGAAGTTTAATATTAAATAATTTTTTAAATCAATTTATCACGTATGAAAAGAAAGTATTTAAGCGCGCTGCTTATGGGTGCATTGACAATTGCAGCCACAAGCACCTTTACTTCTTGTAAGGACTACGATGATGACATTTCTAGTTTGCAGAGTCAGATTGATGCCTTGCAGAAGGTTATCGACCAGATTAATGCTCAGATTACTGCTGGTAGTGTTATCACTGGAGTTGACAAAACAGACAATGGTATCACTGTTAAGTTGAGCAACGGTCAATCTTACGACATCAGCAATGGTAAGGATGGCAAGCCTGGCTCTGTTGTTACAATCAAGGACGGAGTATGGTACATCGACGGAGAGTCTACAGGCTTGAACGCTCAGGGGCCTAAGGGCGAGAATGGTGCTGACGGTACAAATGGTACTAACGGTACAGATGGTACTAACGGTACAAACGGAACCAATGGTGTAGACGGTAAGGATGGAGCATACTACCTTCCTAAGGAAGATGGTTATTTCTACAAGGTTGAAGGCAACACCGAGACCAAGACCGACATCATGTGGAAGACTTCTTCTAACGATGCCATCACAGCCGTTATGGATTCAGAGGACTTGAAGTTGACACACGTTCTCAAGGCCGATGGCTCATATGGCGAGTACACTATCTCGTTGAGCAACAACCTCCGTGGCTTTGTATTCGAGAAAGATGGTGACACACGTGCATACGTTGATGGAGTTCCAGCCATTCGCATCTCATCATTCAGCTACAAAGCTTTGAGCGCAGGTGCTACAAAGGATAGCAAAGATGAAAAATGGACCGGTGCTGACGAAGCAACAGTCATCAACCCAGAAACATACGCTTACTATCATGTTAATCCAGCCAATGCTTCTGAGGCGCAGCTGAAGAACTTGATGTTTGCTCTTGAGGCTAATGGCGACTACATCCAGAGTCGTGCTGCCGCATCAAAGGATTTCGGAGCTAAGCCAGAGTTTGTTGAGTTCAAGGATGGAATCTTGAAGGTTAAGGTGAACGTTACTGGTACACCTGCAACTGACGAGAAGATTTCAACCGTAGCTTTGCAGGCTAACAGAAAGAATGGTGAGGTCGTAACTTCTGACTACACCACTATCTACAAGAACGACATGGATCCATTGTTCCTCGCAGATACAGTAAAGATTAACAAGAATGTAGATTATCATTTCCGCCGTGGTACTGTTGGTATTTCTAATAAGGATTCCGAGGCTGGTGTTAAGGTGAAAGCTTCTGCCGTTTGGACAGAAGATGCGCAGAAGAAGGAAGTAGTTGATACAGTAGTAGCTTACAATGGTAAGCTCGACTTGTCTACTTTCGTTGGTGTTCACCAGAGAAGTACCGCCAAGGACGGCAAGAAGTCTTGCTCTGTAGTTAAGGATCTTTCTCCTCTTGGCATGAGCATCAAGTATGAGGTAGTTAAGAATTATATTCTTGGTACAAACAAGACCGACCAGAAGGATTTCGTTTCAGTATCAGAGGATGGTATTGTAACTCCTAAAGTGTTTAGCACATCTGGTGAGGCTGCTATCGACCGTACACCTATCGTACGTGTAAGCTTGATGAACGGCACAAAGGTTGTTGAGGTTGCTTACGTTAAGATTAAGATTGTTAGACCAGAGGAGATTATTCCTGCTAAGGATCCTATTCCATTGACAGTAGACAACTTTAAATTCGAATGTGAAAAGGCCGGAACATCAAAAACAACAGTAGAGCAAATCAACGTACAGTTGTACAACAAGCTTGGCATGAGCAAGAACGAGTTCCACAAGGCTTATCCAAAATTTGCAGATTGCACACATGTAAAGAATGACGTTGGTACTGTTAAGGAACTTCCTGAAACTGATTCTGAAGGTGGCAAGACATTCCTTTATGAGTGGACTATCTCTAACGATGATTTGTGGAAGCATGCTGGCGAAGAGGTTTCTAACGAAATCGTATTCAAGAACGAAGCAGGCAATGACTCTGTTGTTGTAGTTTTGAAGTCTAAGATTGACGGTGTTAAGAAGACATACAACGTTTGGAAGACAAAGGCCGAGGCTACTACAGCCAAGGAGAATGCACACTACTACGCTGAGTACTGGAATGATGCTAAGGAGTATGCAAAACTGAACGTTCAGACTCCTAACGACAAGGAAACAGACGATGCGAAATGCTTGTTCGTATGCGATTTGAACGCTCCATTCTACAATGAGAACGGACAGTTGTATCTCGACAAGAGCATCACTAACCTTCAGTATTTCTTCTGTGCAGACAAGGATGGCGTAGCAACTATCAAGGACATCGACGGTACAAAGGTTACATTCACTGTTGAGAACAATGGTCTTGAGTTACATGCATCAGCTAAGGTTGGCGACAAGACTTATACTGACGAGAAAATTGCAACTATCAACAATGCAGTGACTACAGGTGTATATGACGTTAAGCGTAAGAACTCTATCGAATTGAACAAGAAAAGCGACCTCGCTAAGTACTTGTTGAACACCAATAAGTTGTACACATTCATCGGTGCCAAGGCTAACGTTTGTGGCGACGAGACTAAGGAAGTAGCAATTACATTCGATGGCAAGAACCATTTCCAGGCTAATTTCATCCGCCCTATCAACATTGCAACAAACGCAAATGATAACTTCATTGATGGTGTTGACTTTGGCGAGAAGGGTTCATTCATCACAATCGAGGATTTGATTTCTCCATCAGACTGGCGTCTTGATGCTAAGACTGGCAAGAACCGCCTCTTCTCAGACTATACTACCTACTGGGATTTCTACGGTCCATTCTCTGTTGAGGCTCTCATCGACAAGGCACAGTGCGACTTGAACGGTGAACTTCAGGCTGTTCCTGCTACAATCGTTCTTGAGCAGAGCAATGTAGAAACAATGGGCGACGTTACGTCTAAGTTCGGTTTCATCACATACCGCAACAACGGTGCAGGTGTTCAGAACGCATTCAACGTTTACATCCCTGTTAAGGTTAAGTATGGTTGGGGTGAGATCGTTACCGCTCCTATCAAGGTTAATGTATCTACTACTATTCAGGCTAACGCTAGAAAGAAGTAATCATATCGCAAGATAATATAATATTAAGGGTGTCTTCCTCAAAGAGGGCACCCTTTTTAAAATTTAAAAACAGAAAAAGATGAAAAGATTTTTATTTTTTTTGTGTCTAGCAGTTGCTTTCATCTTCACTTCATGCGGTGGAGGCAGCAAACAAGAGAACCATGGCTTTGCAGGCTCATTCACCGATGAATTTGAGAACAAGTTCGTTTTGAACGAAGATTACACTGGCACAATCCAGTTTGCAGGGAACGACAAAAAAGAACAAATCACTTGGAGCGATGGCGAAGACCACAAGCGCCCATTCGCAACCATCAAGTGGAATGGCGACCCAGCTTATTACTATCTCAGAGATGGCGCCTTGTATAGACAAGAAAAAGACATGAACGAAGGCAGAGCTGCCATCAAGATAACTTATGATGAGTAAAGCAACGCTTATCATCTGTTTTGGCTGTGCCTTATCATTATTGAGTTGCACCAATAAAGCGAAAGGCCTAACTCCAGGAGAAAGACTTCAAGCAGAATATAAATACGATAATCTGCCAGAATCTCAGAAATCGCAAATCAAGTTCATGCAACATGAACATAATTTCGGAAAATTCAACAAGGACATTCTCCAAAAAGTTAGGTTTTGCTTTCAAAACACAGGTAAATCACCTTTAATTCTCCATGACGTACATAGCTATTGCGGTTGCATAGAGGCTAGTTTCAGCAAAGCTCCCATCATGCCGGGTAAGAAAGGCTTTATCACCATAACATATAATGGAAAAGGAACAGAAGGTGGAAGTTTCAATAAAGAGATTGTCGTCAATACGAACGCCTCCAACAAATACGTTAGCTTGTTTGTCAAAGGAGAAAATCAATAACATAATAATCAAGAAATTATGAAAGCAGTTAAATATCTATTCACAGCATCTTTGCTCGCCCTCGGCACTTCTGCCATGGCGCAAGCCACTTATACAGATAAGGACGGCAATGAGTACAAATTCAAGCACCACTGGTTCTTAGACTTACAAGCAGGTGGTCAGTATACAGTAGGCGAGGCTAAGTTCAAGGACTTGCTCTCCCCTAACTTTCAAGGTGCCATCGGCTACCAGTTCTCCCCAGTCTTCGGACTCCGCGCTCAGATGAACGGACTCTGGAGTAAGGGCGGTTGGAACGGTTATAAAGCAACTAAGGACGGCACTCCTTACACGGCTAGTTACAAGTGGAAATATGTGGCTCCAGGCTTGGACTTCATGTTCAACCTCAGCAACCTCTTCTGTGGCTGGACCCCTAACCGTGTGCTCAACGTAACAGCCTTCGCCGGCGGTGGCATCAACTGGGCGGGCGGCAACCAAGAGGTGAACAATCTGGCAGCCCATATCAAGGATCAAAGCAACTATCTGCTGGAGTATCTCTGGCAGGGCAAGAAGGTTCGCCCATTCGGCAGAGCCGGTGTTGACGTAGAATTCAAGGTGAGCAAGGCTGTAAGCATCATGCTCGAAGGCAACGCCAACATCATCAGCGACAAGTACAATTCTAAGAAGGCAGGAAACCCAGACTGGTACTTCAATGCCCTCGCCGGCTTGCGCATCAACCTCGGAAAGAGCTACACCAAGACCACCAAGCCTGTAGAGGAGCCTGCTCCAGCACCAGCCTCTGTACAGGAGTATGTGGAGCCTAAGCAAGAGCCTGCTCCAGCACCTGTGGAAAAGAAGGCTGAGGAGATTCGCCGCGACATATTCTTCACCATCAACTCCAACAAGATTACGGAATCTGAGAACAAGAAGATTCTGGAGGTCATCGACTTCTTGGTTGCCAACCCAGACAGCAAGGTGGTTGTGACAGGCTACGCCGACAAGGGTACGGGCAACGATCGCATCAACGACCGCATCGCCGCCAAACGTGCTGCTGCCGTAACATGGATGTTGCAGAAGAAATATGGCATCCCTGCCGAGCGCATCACGGAAGAATCTAAGGGCTCACGAGTTCAGCCGTTCGCCGAGAACGACAAGAACCGTGTTTCCATCATGATAGCAAAATAACTTCATAATGAAACAATCATAATATGCACAAAAAACATATCGTATTTTTACGAGTTTATGTATAATACATTTACACCAACAAATATGCTTAGATGTTGATTACTCCGATATCGACACAAGCTGCGAAAACACCAAATATATCGTGAAAACAAAAAGCGAGGCATCCTTAGTAGGTAGATGCCTCGCTTTTACTATTTTTCCTCCTTGATAATCCAATCTCCTATTGTGCGCTGACCGCTATCATAATTGATACCTATCTTATATAGACGCTTACCTTCGGCGGAATATGGTATCAGATAGCCTTTGTCGTCTATTTGCTTGATGGCTTCTTTGGCTGAGCCGTCGTATTTCAATTCAAACACATATATGGCAGTAGGCATGTGAAGCACAGCATCTGCCCTGCCTATGGCACTATCTTCCTCTACCTTGATGAAGGCTCCCATCAGGTTGAAGATAAGGTAGAAGACCGTTTGGAAATCTCGCTCATTCTTATTCGATAGCCGATTGGAGATGCTGGATAGGTATGTCTTTAAGCGCTCCAATGCTCCCTCCAAGTCTTCGTCGTAGAGTTTCTCCAGAAAATCGCCCACCAAGCCATTGTTGTCAACAGACACGGGTGACAAATAGTTGGGCGCAAGACTCTTCAGCATACCGATTCTTACTTCCATGTTTGGGTATCCCAAGGAATAACGCTTTAGGAGAGGGTTGTATTTCTTGATGGTGAGATAGCCGCTCTGGTAGAGTAAAGGCAGGGCTGAGGTCATCTGCTCGGGAGAAACATCGAAATCGTCTACCCCTACGCCCTTCTTCTCGATATCCATCACATTGACATGGTATTTCTGAAGGCTCTTGACAAGATAACTTGGGGTGCCAGAGCCAAACCAATAAGATTCGATTTTTTGACCATTCAAGGCTCTTATCAAACTGAACGGATTGAATACATCCTCTGAATGTTCGCTGAAATGGTAGCCATCATAATATTGGCGCAATTCTTCCAAGCACTCGTCATAGGTTAGCCCCAAAGCTCTGCCCAACCCCTCGACATCTGGTTGCATCACAGTTGTCAGCTCGGTTTTGCTGATACCACAGATGGCAGAGTACTGGTCGAACATACTGATGTTGTCGAGATTGTTCAGTTCGCTGAAGATGCTGAGCTGAGAGAACTTCGTGATGCCTGTGATAAAAGTAAACTCCAAGTATGGGTCTAGCTTTTTCAATGGGCTATAGAAATTCTGCATGATGAGGCGTAGCTGAGCCAGATTCTCCTTTTCATGCACCACATCGAGCAAAGGAGCATCATATTCATCGATAATGACTGCTACTTTCTGGCCAGTCTGTTGGTAAGCACGTTGCACGATACCCATTAAACGCAAGTTTGGAGCACTCTCCCCTTCTCCCTTTCCATATTTCTTTTCATAAGGAAGAAGTATAAAGTTGAGATACTCTAGCAAGGCATCTGTATCGACATGTTTTGCACCACTCAGATCGAAATGAAGCACAGGATGTTTCACCCATTCTTTCTCATAATCAGCAATAGCGAGTCCTTCAAACAGTTCCTTCCTTCCTTCGAAATACGCCTGAAGGGTAGAAGCAAAAAGTGATTTGCCGAATCGTCTCGGACGACTCAGAAAGATATATTTCATTCCTTTCTTGCGGAAATCAACAATATACTTGGTCTTATCTACATAAAGATAATTGCCTTCTCGAATGTTCTCGAAAGTCTGTATTCCTACAGGATATTTGTTCACGATTTCTTCCATGATCTCACCTTGCTTTACGTTTCACATCCAGGGTATTTCTCCCTTCTTGTTGCAAAAGTACGACTTTAATCCGAAATAGCCAAAGTTTTAAGCCAGAAAAATTTGCAAGTTTCAAAATATAACTGTATCTTTGCAGCGCAATTGCATTTTATCAGAAAGGATCCCGACATGGAAAAAGCAAAGAGAATACCTTATGGAGTGTCTAATTTCATAGACATCGTGCAGCGTAACCAATATTACGTTGACAAGACGATGTATATCCCCAAGCTGGAGGATGAGGCCGATGCCTTGTTCTTCATTCGCCCTCGCCGTTTCGGAAAAAGCCTTTTCATCAGCATGATGAGAGCTTATTACGACATCGACAAGAAGGACAGATTCCAAGAGCTCTTTGGCAATCTATGGATAGGCACCCACCCTACGGAGAATCAAGGCAAGTACCAAGTGTTGTATCTTGATTTCTCTAAAATTGGAGGAAAGATAGAACAATTGGAGGAAAATTTCAATGCCTATTGCAATGAATGCCTAGATAGCTTCATCGAAACCTACCAGGAGTATTATCCTGCACGCGTGGTGGAGAATGTATATAAGGCCGCGACGGCTGCAAGAAAACTAAACGTCATTGGCATTGCTGCAGAAAAAGCGAGCCTGCCACTTTATCTCATTGTCGATGAGTACGACAACTTTACCAATGTTGTACTCAACGAACAAGGTGAGGAAGTATATACCGCCCTCACCCATGCCAGCGGCTTCTACCGTGAGATTTTCAAGGTATTCAAGGGCATGTTCGCCAAGATATTCATGACGGGAGTAAGCCCTGTGACTCTCGATGACTTGACCAGTGGTTTCAACATCGGATGGCATATCTCCACCAAGCCTGTCTTCAATCAGATGCTGGGTTTCTCAACGGAGGATGTGAGAGAACTTTTCACTTACTACAAGGAAATGGGTGAAATCCGCTCCGATACAGACGTGGAAGCGGTCATCAACGAGATGAAGCCATGGTATGACAACTATTGTTTCTCAAAACCTGCATTGAAGACGCAGAGCAAAGTCTTTAATAGTGATATGGTGCTCTATTATTTGCGTAATTATAGAGAGACTGGCGAAGCCCCAGAACAGATGATAGATCCAAATACCAAGACCGACTACAACAAGATGAAGAAATTGCTTCAACTCGATAAGTTGGATGGCAATCGCAAGGGGATACTCCGCACCATCATCGAGAATGGCGAGATCATGGGCAATATCGAGGAGAGTTTCCCTGCCAAGATGTTGGTGCAACCACAGATGTTCATCAGCCTCCTGTTCTATTATGGTATGCTGACGATTAAGGGAACTCGTGGAGACCAACTTATTTTGGGTATCCCAAACAATAATGTTCGCAAGCAATACTACACCTATCTGCTTGAACAGTATGAGGAGATTTGTGCGGTAGACGAGCTGAACCTTAAATCATTGTTTACCAATATGGCTTACGATGGCGACTGGCAGCCTGCAATGGAGTTTATGGCAAAAGCTTATGCCAAGGTGTCTTCCGTGAGGGATAGCATCGAGGGAGAACGCAACCTGCAAGGATTCTTCATGGCATACTTGAATCTCTGCAGCTACTATTATACGGCTCCAGAGCTGGAACTGAACCATGGATACTGCGATTTCTTCCTGCTGCCAGACTTGACGCATTATGAGACGAAGCACAGCTACATCATAGAACTGAAAATGCTACCGAAGAAAGACTTCAACGAAATACCCAAAGGCCAAAGCAAGACAAAGGCCGAACTGCAATGGGACGAGGCGGTAGAGCAAATCAAACGATATGCTGTCGCCCCAAGAGTGGAAGCCCTCAGGCAAGGAACCCAACTACACAAAATCATCATGCAGTTTGAGGGCTATGAACTGAAAAACATCAAGGAAATCATATAACAAGTCAGCCGACAGTCGACAATTTCGACTGTCGGCTGTTTTTCTTTTCATACGTGAATAAAATCTCCCCGCGGGAGATACGACAGAACATAAAAGGAATTTGAAGTTTAATATTAAATAAATTATTAATTAATTTTTAACGTATGAAAAGAAAGTATTTAAGCGCGCTGCTTATGGGTACACTCGTCGTGGCATCCACAAGCACCTTTACTTCTTGTAAGGATTACGACGATGACATCAGCAACTTGCAGAGTCAGATAGACAAGGCAGGTTTGCAGAGCGACATCGACGCATTGAAAACGCAGTTGCAGGATGCGGCTTCTACAGCGTCTGCAGCTAAGACTACAGCAGAGTCTGCATTGACTAAGGCTAACGACGCTGCTGTAAAGGCTGATGTTGACAAGGCTATCGCTGCTGTAAAAGCTACAGCAGACAAGGCTGCTGCAGACGTAGCAACTGCTATCCAGAATGCTGCTAACGCTCAGGCTGCCGCTGATAAGGCACAGGGTTCTGCTGATGCAGCTAACACTGCTGCAACAGATGCTGCCAAGGCAGCCAAGGCTGCTCAAGAAACAGCTGACAAGGCTGTACAGGATGCAGCAAACGCAGCCGCTGCAGCTCTTGCTGCTCAGAACACAGCTAACGCTGCTGCAACACAGGCTGATTTCGTAAAGGCTTTGACTCGTATCGGTAACTTGGAGACAAGCCAGATTACAGCAGACCAGTTGGATCAGAAACTCTCTGACCTCAAGACAGAGCTCCTTGGCGCAGAAGGCGACAAAGAGACTATCGGTAGCTTGAGTGCAAAGGTTAACGCATACAAGGGTGCTGTTGAGGAGTTGTACTCTGCAGTTACTAGCGTTGAGCTCGTTGAGACCTATTCAGGCGTTAATGGATTAACAAATGTTTGGTATGGTTCACAAGGTTCAAAGCTTAATGGTTTTAGCCCTCTCACAGTTGACATGATTCATGGTTTGATCACAGACGATTCTAAGTTTGGTGATGAGACTGATGACAACGTTAAACCAGTTGTAGAATATGTTAAGGGTAAGGACATCGACGTGAAAGACGATGCTTCTATCGTAGTTCGCGTAAATCCAGTTAACGCTGACCTCACAAAGGGTGCAAAGATCATTCTTTTGAACTCTAAGGGTGAGAGCCTTGAGGACATCGTAAAGGTAGGTACTCCTTCTAAGTTCGATAAATTGATTACTTCACGTGCAGCTTCTTCTGTGAACACAGGTCTTTGGAAACTCCCTCTCTCTGTTGCAGAAGGTGTTTCTGAGGAAGATTTCAAGAAAGCCGTTACAGTAAAGGATGAGAATGGAAATGATAGAGCTATCCTCTATGCTGTTGCAATTAACAACACTGCAGATTCAAAGGCTGAGGCAGCTGCTGACCGTTATGTAGCATCTTCTTACGATGTTGCTCCAACATACAACAAGTTTGTTCCTAGCAACAACTTTACATTCAAGGTTGGTGGCAAGAACGTAGAAGAGATTCACAACCGTTGGACAGGAAATAGCATTACAGGTGAAAACAGCAATTTCTCTAACAATAAGAATCCAGAGCTTGCTTGGAAGAGCGATGCTGCAGCTGAGCCTGTTTTGGAAGACGAGAAGAAGAATGTTGAAAACGACAATTCTGATGCACGCTATTGGAATAGCCTCTTGCAGGTAGAAGTTGGTAAGTCTTTCTCTATCACAGACGTGAAGACTTCAGACAACAAGGCAGCAGACTACTACTATGTAGTACTCGATAAGAAGAACGCTATTGAGTCTGGTGTTTCTGAGCTCAATGCTTGGAAGAGCTATGATATTGATGGTTTGTACAAGGTTGTTCCTGCAAGTGAGAACTTGGCTCTGACTATCAAGAGTGAGGCCGCTAATCACGACATCATCGGTTTCCGTGTATATGCAGTAAACAAGGATGGTAAATTGCTCGACCCAGATGGTAAGTCATTCTACGTAGTTGTAGGTGAAAATTACACATCAGGTATCGTTGGTAACTTGGATGCAGAAAACAAGATTACCGAGAAGAAGGACTTTAGCCCTGTCGAAGGTGTAAACTATGGCGAGTGGGAGTTGGTAGAAGATAAGAATGCTTGTCCTCTTGATGAAAAGCCTAAATTTACAGCTGTTTACTACGACAAGGATGGCAATGAGACCACAGATATGTCTGAGGCCACCAAGATTGCCTTCAAGGTTAACAATCCTGCTCTCATCGCTGATGGCGCAACTGTAACATTGAAGTCTACTTTGCGTAAGTACAGTGACAACAACTACTATGAAGTAGGTACCGTTACTGCTACATATACTAAGGTTCTTCCTCAGAGCTTCCCTGCAGACATCACATTCCGTCCTGCACAGGAAACTGGTAAGGGTACTGGTTACTTCATCGCTTACATGAAGCCTGAGAATGGTTACACAGTAGCTACTAAGAGCGCAAACGGTTCTGTAGACTTGCACAACGTATTCTATAACCTCGACAACAACGTTAGCTTCACTATCGCAGACGCAGCTAAGGATTCAGAGGGCAAGTTGACAAGTGTTAAGGCTGACAAGAATAACAATTTCGTTGTAAACGTTGCTGCCAAGGACTTCATCGACTCAAAGGAGAAGCATGCAGTTACAGCTAAGTACAACTATGGTCCGATTAGCCTTACCAAGGACAAGGATGGTAAATGGGTTAAGCAAAACCACTATGTAGACTACAGCAAGGCTCTGTCTGTTACATTCGCTTGCTGGCATTCAGCTAACAGCTATGCTTGGACAAAGCAGCCATCTCTCCAGTGGAAGGCTACCGCAAATGAAATCAAGACAGACATCAAAGACATCGCTGTTAAGAATACATACAACAACGACTTCTTCGGTGGTACATTTGCAGGTCTCTTAACCAACAATTATTTGGAGGTTAAGGCAGGTTCTGCTCACTTGACATACGAAGGCCAGAAGGATCCATATTTCAAGGTTGACGTAGATGCTGCGAGCGGTAAGTTCATCTTTACTCAGACAGGTATCCAGGCAGAAAACGCTCCAACTGTTGATCACGACGAGAACTTGGAGTTCATTGTTGTTGATGCTTATGGTCATGAGGTACCAGAGTCATTCAAGGTTACTATCAAGCGTCCTGCTTCTAAGTAATTATTGCGACAACAAGAATCAATAAAGATTCTAGAACATTACTATAATACTGAGGGGGACGTTCATCCGAACGTTCCCCTCTTATTTTAATAATAAAGGAAAGAAGAAGATGAGAAAATCATTTCTTTATATGGTAGGGATTACCTTATTGCTGATTCTAGGATTTGGCAGTTGCGGAAAGCCTGAACTGAAAAAGATAAGAGGCATCGTGAAAAATGTTCGCATCGATGATGACACCTTAAAGAACATCACCGTCATGGAAGGCGAAGATTCTATCGTGTTTAATCTTGAAGAGGTACGTTACAACAATGGAGTGATGCTTCCTAATGATTCTGTGATTGTTGACTACGTAGATGGAAAGAATGACACAGCTCGTGCATTTGTGGTTACGGTGTTACCTAAAAAAGCAGTTACTATCAATCCATCAGACAACTCAAATCAGAAGCTCGTTACAGCTCCAATAAAAGGCAATAAATAATCAATTCTAAACTTATCAGACATGAAAAATTATAAGATTATATTGGCTTCAGCCATGCTCGCCATCGGCACATCTGCCATGGCACAAGCCACCTACACCGACAAGGACGGCAATGAGTATCAGTTTAAGAAGCATTTCTTCCTCGACATTCAGGGAGGTGGCCAGTATACACTCGGCGAGGCTAAGTTCAAGGACTTACTCTCACCTAACATTCAGGGAGCCATCGGCTATCAGTTCTCCCCTGTCTTCGGTCTCCGTGCCCAGATGAACGGACTCTGGAGCAAGGGCGGATGGGCTGGATTCCGCTCCAAGGTGGGCGAAAAGCCTTACAACGCCAAGTATAAGTTCAAGTATGTGGCTCCAGGTTTGGACTTCATGTTCAACCTCAGCAACCTCTTCTGCGGTTGGAACCCTAACCGTGTGCTCAACGTAACAGCTTTTGCTGGCGGCGGCATCAACTGGGCGGGTGGCAACCAAGAGGTGAACGACATCGCCGCTACCCTAGAGAACCTCAACGATTACAACCTGGAGTATCTCTGGCAGGGCAAGAAGGTTCGCCCATTCGGCAGAGCCGGCGTTGATGTAGAGTTCAAGGTGAGCAAGGCCGTGAGCATCATGCTCGAAGGCAACGCCAACATCATCAGCGACAAGTACAACTCTAAGAAGGCTGGCAACCCAGACTGGTACTTCAACGCCCTCGCCGGCTTACGCATCAACCTCGGAAAGAGCTACACCAAGACCACCAAGCCTGTAGAGGAGCCTGCTCCAGCACCAGCCTCTGTACAGGAGTATGTGGAGCCTAAGCAAGAGCCTGCTCCAGCACCTGTGGAAAAGAAGGCTGAGGAGATTCGCCGCGACATATTCTTCACCATCAACTCCAACAAGATTACGGAATCTGAGAACAAGAAGATTCTGGAGGTCATCGACTTCTTGGTTGCCAACCCAGACAGCAAGGTGGTTGTGACAGGCTACGCCGACAAGGGTACGGGCAACGATCGCATCAACGACCGCATCGCCGCCAAACGTGCTGCTGCCGTAACATGGATGTTGCAGAAGAAATATGGCATCCCTGCCGAGCGCATCACGGAAGAATCTAAGGGCTCACGAGTTCAGCCGTTCGCCGAGAACGACAAGAACCGTGTTTCCATCATGATAGCAAAATAACTTCATAATGAAACAATCATAATATGCACAAAAAACATATCGTATTTTTACGAGTTTATGTATAATACATTTACACCAACAAATATGCTTAGATGTTGATTACTCCGATATCGACACAAGCTGCGAAAACACCAAATGTATTGCGAAAACAAAAAGCGAGGCATCCTTAGTAGGTAGATGCCTCGCTTTTACTATTTAGATTCTATTGTCGAATACAACGACTAGAACTCTGCGTTCTTTGGTGTACGTGGGAATGGAATCACGTCGCGGATGTTCTGCATACCTGTTACGAAGAGTATCAAACGCTCGAAACCGAGACCGAAACCTGCGTGTGGGCATGAGCCATACTTGCGGGTGTCGAGATACCAAGTCATATCCTTCATTGGAATGTGACGCTCCTCAATCTCGTTCATCAACTTGTCGTAGCTCTCCTCACGAACAGAACCACCGATGATCTCACCAATCTGTGGGAACAACACATCGGTACCCTGAACAGTCTGACCGCTCTTGCCACCGAATCCACTCTCCTCCTCGTCTATCTTCATATAGAATGCCTTGATAGCCTTAGGATAGTTGGTCATGATGACTGGCTTCTTGAAGTGCTCCTCTACCAAGAAGCGCTCGTGCTCTGAAGCCAAGTCGTCGCCCCACTCGCATGGGAACTCAAACTTCTTGCCCTTGGCGATAGCCTCCTGAAGGATGCGGATACCCTCTGTGTATGGAAGGTGTACGAACTCTGAGTCGAGTACGCTCTGAAGACGGGCGATAAGACCCTTGTCGATCATCTTGTTCAAGAACTCAAGGTCGTCCTTGCAATTGTCCAAAGCCCAACGGATACAATACTTGATGAAGTCTTCCTCCAACTCCATCAATCCGTCCATATCCAAGAAAGCAACCTCTGGCTCTACCATCCAGAACTCAGCCAAGTGGCGAGGAGTGTTACTGTTCTCAGCACGGAAGGTAGGACCGAAGGTGTAGATGGCGCCGAGTGCTGTGGCACCAAGCTCGCCCTCCAACTGACCAGAAACGGTCAAGGAAGTCTGCTTGCCGAAGAAATCATCAGAGTAGTCGATCTTGCCATCCTCTGTCCTCTTGAGGTTGTAGAGGTTCTTGGTAGTTACCTGGAACATCTGACCTGCGCCCTCGCAGTCGCTGGCTGTGATAAGAGGAGTATTGAAGTAGAAGTATCCATGCTCATGGAAATATGTATGGATGGCCATCGCCATGTTGTGACGGATGCGCATCACTGCACCAAAGGTATTGGTGCGGAGACGGAGGTGAGCATACTTACGCATGTACTCGAAGCTCTGTCCCTTCTTCTGCATAGGATAGTCGTTGCCGCAAAGGCCATAGATTTCGATGCTGTCGCACTGGATCTCTACATTTTGACCTTTACCCTGGCTCTCCACCAAAGTACCCGTAGCACTGATGCAGGCACCGGTTGTAATCTGAGCGAGCTGATTGGCGTCGACCTTCGATGGGTCGACTACTATCTGAATATTATTAATAGTAGAACCATCGTTAAGAGCGATAAAATCGACTGCTTTGCTACTACGATGGGTACGTACCCATCCCTTTACATTCACGATTGAGTCGTAAGCTGTGCTCTTGAGCGCATCAACGACTTTAGTTCTTTTTAATTTTTCCATTGTTCTTAATAGGTTAAAAAGGAGACTAAATAGATAGTCTCCTTTCTTTATTATATCATATTATCCTTATTCGAAAGCACCCATGCGGAGCATATCTACTTCCTTCTCTGTAAGGAAGCGCCAGTCACCACGACGAAGGTTCTTCTTGGTAAGACCTGCAAACTGAACACGATCCAACTTGGTTACACGATAGCCGAGGCTCTCGAAGATACGACGAACGATACGGTTCTTGCCGCTGTGAATCTCGATACCAACCTGTGACTTGTCATGATCATCAGCATACTCGACAGCATCTGCCTTGATCTCACCATCCTCCAACTCGATACCGTTGCGTATCTGCTCCAAGTCGTGAGCTGTCACATTCTTGTCGAGGTGTACATGATATACTTTCTTCTTCAAGAACTTAGGGTGAGTCAACTTACTAGCCAAATCACCATCGTTGGTCAAGAGAAGCACACCAGTGGTGTTGCGGTCGAGACGACCTACAGGATAGATGCGCTCAGGACAAACGTCCTTTACCAAGTCCATCACTGTCTTGCGCTGCTGAGGATCATCGCTTGTAGTAACGTAATCCTTTGGCTTATTGAGCAAAACATACACCTTCTTCTCCAAGGTTACAGGAGTATCGTGGAACTTCACCTCGTCGGAACGAAGAATCTTGGTACCCAACTCGGTAACCACCTCGCCATTAACAGTTACCACACCAGCCTGGATGAACTCATCGGCCTCACGGCGAGAGCAAACACCAGCGTTGGCGAGGAACTTGTTCAAACGCAATGGCTCGTTTGGATCTACATTCTCCTCCTTATATTCTATACGCTTCTTCAAGCTATACTTTGCATTTGGATCGTAGCCTGGGGTGTGCTGACGGAAACCACCGCCACGGTTGCCACCTTGATAGCCACCACGGCTGTTGCCATAACCACCATGGTTGCCATAGCCACCACCACGGTTGTTGCTGTAGCCGCCACGGTTGCTATTGTAGCCACCCTGCTGAGGACGACCATAGCCACCACCACGGTTGCTATTGTAGCCACCCTGCTGAGGACGGCCATAACCACCACTACGGTTGCTATTGTAGCCTCCCTGTGGACGAGACTGATAGCCACCACCTTGCTGACGAGACTGGAATCCTCCCTCCTCGTCATTATTATTGTTGAAACGAGGACGATAGCCACCCTGTGGGCGAGACTGATAGCCATTGCGGTTGGCACCCTGATAGCCACCACGCCCCTGGTATCCACCACGGCCCTGGTATCCGCTACGCTGTGGGCGCTCGCTACCTGTGCTTTGCAAGCCAGCTCCAAATCCTTCTGGACGGAAACCGCCTTCGCTGTTGGCACTTGCATTACCACTTCTGTCGCTACTATTATAAGTGCGATGTGAATTAATACGTGGACGCTGAGAACGACCTACTGGTCGATAGTTCTTCTGATAACCGCCTGTTGGGGTGAAGCCCTCTCGGGTTTTCTCATTCTCAGACGACTGATCTTGAGGTTTGTTTTCGAATTCTGAATCCATTTTCTTTTAATACTTAAATAGCCTCACGGCTGGGTTAATAAATTTTATTATCTTAATATATTACTTTAAATACCTGTATAGTTGCTTGGTGTGATGGCCATCAACTCAGCCTTCACGCTGTCGCTCACATTCAATCCCTGGATAAACTCGTGGATGGTTTCCTCGGTCATGTGGTGATTGGTACGGGTGAGAGCCTTCAAAGCCTCGTATGGATGAGGATAAGCCTCACGGCGCAAGATGGTCTGGATAGCCTCAGCCACAACTGCCCATGTATTGTTCAAGTCTTCCTGTAATTTTTCCTCATGGAGGATAAGTTTGCGCAAGCCCTTCAATGTGCTTTGGATGGCTATGACGCTATGACCGAGAGGCACACCGATGTTGCGGAGGACGGTACTGTCGGTCAAGTCACGCTGCAAACGGCTCACAGGAAGTTTCTGCGCCAAGAATTGCAAGATGGCATTGGCTATGCCAAGGTTGCCCTCACTGTTTTCGTAGTCGATAGGATTAACCTTATGTGGCATGGCACTGGAACCGACCTCGCCAGCCTTGATCTTCTGCTTGAAATAATCCATAGAGATATACATCCAGAAGTCACGGTCCAAATCGATGATGATGGTGTTGATACGACGGATGGCGTCAAAGATAGCACCAAGATAGTCATAGTTGCTAATCTGTGTGGTGTACTGCTCACGCTCCAAGCCCAACTTTTCGCTCACAAACTTATTGCCGAAAGCCTTCCAGTCGTACTGTGGATAAGCCACATGATGAGCATTGTAATTTCCTGTAGCACCGCCAAACTTAGCTGTCACCTTGCAAGCCTTCAAAGAATTGAGCTGTTCGGTGAGACGGTATACGTAAACCATAATCTCTTTGCCAAGACGTGTAGGAGAAGCTGGTTGACCATGAGTCTTTGCCAGCATCGGAACGTCTTTCCACTCGTCGGCGTATGTCTGCAACTGAGCAATGAGTTCCTCTACCTGTGGATAGAAGACATCGTGAAGAGCCTCTTTTACTGAAAGTGGCACACTGGTGTTGTTGATGTCCTGAGAAGTCAAACCGAAATGGATAAACTCTTTGTAGGCATCCAAGCCACCAATCTTGTCAAACTCTTCCTTGATGAAATACTCCACGGCCTTCACGTCATGGTTGGTAACTTTCTCGATGTCCTTCACACGCTGTGCTTCATTCTCGTCGAAATTACGATAAATGTCGCGCAAGCGTTCGAACAACGAACTATCGAAAGAAGCCAACTGTGGCAATGGCAACTCGCATAAAGTAATGAAATACTCAATCTCTACGCGTACACGATAACGAATGAGAGCATACTCTGAAAAATAGTTGGCGAGTTGCTCTGTCTTTCCCCTATAACGACCATCAATAGGTGATATGGCTGTCAATAAATCTAAATTCATAACAATACGTATTATATATAGGGTGCAAAATTAATGAATTATCATGAAATACGAGAGAAAATAATGATAAATATACTTAAAAGACACGAAAAAGGTCTTCCAACCTTCGTTGAAAGACCTTTTCTAGTGGGCGTTGACGGATTCGAACCGCCGACCCTCTGCTTGTAAGGCAGATGCTCTA
>ERZ808286.541-NODE-541-length-24327-cov-3.163769_pt1 | contig 24327 bp, 14 predicted proteins | sample MGYA00521276_ERZ808286 | MGnify/ENA primary metagenome ERZ808286 (study PRJEB31516, sample SAMN03275607) | gut metagenome | biome: mammalia-associated habitat; material: feces | host: Papio cynocephalus | place: Kenya | collected 2012-08-01 ... | reverse complement strand
CAACATTAGCGTTGTCGCCTTCAAACTCGATAGGCTTAACCTTCTCCTGCAGAGTCTGGAAGATATAGAACAATGCCGGAACGACCATAATCTGGCAGAGCATACCGATAAGCATACCGCCCACGGCAGCTGCACCAAGAGTCATGTTTCCGTTGTAACCTACACCCCACGGCATGAGCAACGGCAACAGACCGATAATCATGGCGAGTGAGGTCATCAGGATAGGACGCAGACGGGCTGATGCTCCGAGCACTGCCGACCATGAGATAGCCATACCCGTGCGACGGCGCTCAAGGGCGAACTGCACGATAAGGATGGCGTTCTTGGCAAGAAGTCCCATCAACATAATCAACGCAATCTGCATGTAGATATCGTTGTTCTTTCCGAACAGGTTGGTGAAGAGGAATGCTCCGGCAAGACCGAACGGAATAGACAGGATTACAGACAGCGGCAGGATGTATGACTCATACTGTGCTGAAAGAATCAAGTAAACGAATGTCAGACAGAGCACGAAGATAATTGCAGTAGAGTTGCTTGACTCCTGCTCCGTACGTGTCAGTCCCGAGAATTCGTAGGTGTAACCCGTAGGCAGTGCAGTCTTTGCCACTTCTGCCATTGCGTTGATAGCATCACCGGTTGAGTAACCCTCGGCAGCCGATGCGTTCACGTTGATAGAGGTGAACAGGTTGAAACGGTCGATTTCCTGCGGACCGTAGACGCGGCTCAGGTTTACATACTCCTTGATAGGAGCCATGTCGCCGTTGCTCGTGCGAACGTAGATATTGTCGAGACTCTTCAGGTCGGCACGGTCTTTAGGTTCAGACTGGATGTACACACGGTACAGCTTACCGTAGGAGTTGAAGTTACTTGCATACATACCTCCGTAGTATCCCTGCATAGTAGTCAATACAGTGCTTGGGTCGATACCGCTCTGCTTACACTTAGCCACGTCAACATCAATCTTATACTGTGGATACTTCGTGTCGTAAGAAGTCATGGCGTTAGAGATTTCCGGACGCTTGTTGAGTTCGGCGATATACTTCTGAGTAATCTCGTAGAACTTGTTCACGTCGCCACCGGTGCGGTCCTGCATAGAGAAGGTCATACCGTTGGTTGCCGAGAATCCCTGTACCATAGGCGGCTGGAAGGCAAGAATCTGCGCACCCTTGATAGCGGCAGTCTGCTTGTATATCATACCGAGCACCATTGAAGAACCGAGGTTGTGAACGCCGATATACTTCAGCGGTCCCTCCATCTTCTGTCGCTCCTCGAATGATTTCAATTTGATAATGAACGTACCCTGGTTTGAACCCTGGCCGGCGATGAAGTTGTATCCTGTAACACGCATACGGCTCTGGATTGCCGGGTTGGTGGCAAGCATACGGTCTACTTCATCCATTACCTCGTTGGTCTTCTTCATTGAAGTTCCAGGAGGTGTTGAAACGGTGCAGAACACGGTACCGGTATCCTCGTCAGGTACAAGACCCGTCTTTGTCGTAGACATGAGAACAGCCATAGCTGCGATACCCACGATAACGGCACCGATAGCTATAACCGGACGTTCAACCAAATGGCGCACGCCCTTGGTATATTTAGCCTGCACCTTTCCATAAGCAGCGTTGAACGAAGTATGGAAACGGTCAATCATAGACATCTTGCGCTCAGACCCGTCCTCGTTCTTCGGCTTCAGCAACATTGCGCAAAGTGCCGGAGAGAGGGTCAAGGCGTTAAGAGCCGAGATGATGATTGAAATAGCCATTGTAACACCGAACTCGCGATAGAATGCTCCAGATGTTCCACCCATGAACGACACAGGGATGAACACTGATGCCATAACGAGGGTGATTGAGATGATGGCTCCCGAAATTTCGTTCATGGCATCGATAGATGCCGTTGTAGCCGACTTGTATCCGAGGTCGAGCTTGGCATGTACTGCCTCGACCACCACGATGGCATCATCCACCACAATGGCGATGGCAAGCACGAGGGCGGCGAGTGTAAGCAAGTTCAGCGAGAAGCCAAACACATAGAGGAAGAAGAATGTACCGATCAATGACACCGGAACGGCAATCAACGGGATAAGTGTAGATCGTGTATCCTGCAAGAAGATATAAACCACGATAAACACAAGGATGAATGCCTCGATGAGGGTCTTGACCAAGTCTTCGATAGAAGCGAAGAGGAACTCCGTTACATCCTGCATCACGTCGAAGTGCAGACCAGGAGGCATTGATGCTTCCTGTTCCTTCAGGAGTTTCTTGATGTTTGTTGCGATGTCGGTAGCGTTAGAACCGGCAGTCTGGGTCACCATCATGGTAACAGAAGGCTTGCCGTTGTTCTTTGACTCCACGGTATACGAGAGAGCACCCATCTCAACGCGTGCCACGTCGCGGACGCGGATTGTCTGTCCGTCTTGTGTAGACTTGATAATCATGTCGCCAAACTCCTCTGGAGTCTTCAGACGACCTTTGTAGCGGAACGTGTACTGATACTGGTTGTCGCTCTGTTCACCAACGGAACCAGGGGCAGCTTCGATATTCTGCTGTGAGAGTACGCCAGTGAGGTCGGTAGGAATCAAGCCGTAGCTCTTCATCTTAACCGGATCAATCCACAGGCGCATGGTGTAGTCTTTCTGTGAAAACGACTGACACTCACCCACACCGTTCACACGCTTGATTGCAGGTATGACGTTGATGTTGGCATAGTTAGCCAGGAACTCATCGTCGTAGCGGTCGTCGTCGGCAGTAAGACCGAAGAGGATAACCGTAGACGACTGACGTTTTGTTACCGTCACACCGGCTTTGGTTACTTCGGCAGGCAGCAGCGCCGATGCCTGAGACACACGGTTCTGCACATTGACCTGACACATGTCCGGGTCCATACCCTGCTTGAAGAACACGGTGATAGAAGCCGAACCGTCGTTAGTTGCCGAAGAGGTCATGTATGTCATTCCCTCCACACCGTTGATTTGCTCCTCCAGCGGAGCAAGCACGGAGTTAAGCACTGTCTCTGAGTTTGCACCCGTATATGATGCGCGCACCATGATGGTAGGCGGTGCCATGTTAGGGTACTGCTCGATAGGCAGCGAGATAAGTCCGATGACACCGAGGATTACTATCAAGATAGAAATCACGGTAGAGAGCACCGGGCGTTTGATAAATGTATCTAATCTCATTTGTTTTGTTTTTTGATTAGGGATTGGGGGTGATGGATTAGGGATTGTTTGACTTGATTTTTTTAAAAGGCCGTTAAGCCATTGTCTCTATTCTCTAATCCTTCTTCTCTCTCCCGAAATATTATTTTCCGAAATCCTTCTTCAATTTGCTCAGGTCGCCCTGATCAGCTCCCATAGCCTCGGTTTTCTTCAGTTTTTCCTGATACTGAGCCTCTGTGATCGGAGTAATCTTCTGTCCGTCGGTCAAAGCCGAGATACCGTTCATCACAACGCGGTCGCCAATCTTCAGACCGCTCTCGATGATATAGTTCTTGCCGTCGTTGTTGGCATTAACTGTAACTGGAGTGTATTTAACCTTGTTGTCGGAACCTACTACATAAACGAAGTACTTGTCCTGTACCTGTGAAACGGCATCCTGCGGGATGATGATAGCCGAAGAAGCGTGGTGAGGAACAACGATGCTTCCTGATGCTCCGCTCTTGAGCAGATGCTCCGGGTTAGGGAAGTCGGCACGCATAGAAACAGTACCTGTTGTTGGGTCGATAACGCCGCTCACTGTGGCTACGCGACCTTCATGAGAATAAATCGAACCGTCGGCGAGCTGCAATTTAACAGCCGGATAGTCCTTGATGGCAGCATGTATACCACCAACACCCTTTGTCATGTCAAGCAGATCCTTTTCGGTCATAGAGAAGTAAACCTGCATAGAACCGATGTTGGAAACGGTTGTCAGCGGCTGCTGGCTTGATGCACTAACGAGTGCACCGACACGGAAAGGCAGGTCTCCGATAACACCGTCGGCAGGGCTTGTAACATAGCAGAAGTCGAGGTTCTGCTTAGCTGATGTATAATTAGCTTCAGCCTGTGCCACAGCAGCGTATGCAGCTTCGAGTGTGTTCTTAGCCGACTGAAGTTCATAAGAACCGATAACATTGTTCTTGAACAATTTCTCGTTGTTTGTGTAAGTCAGCTTTGCAGTATTGAGCTGAGCCTTTGCAGAGTTAACGGCAGCACGCGCCTGGCGAACTGCAGCGGCATACGTAACGTTGTCGATAACGAAGAGCAGCTGTCCTTTCTTTACAGTCTGACCTTCCTGTACGCAAAGTTTTGTTATAAATCCTGAAACTTTCGGACGAATCTCCACGTCCTGAACACCCTTGATAGTAGCAGGGTAAGTAGTCGGGAGCTCAGTGCTCTGACCGCCGATAGTTCTAACCGCATATTCGTCGTCGCCGAAATTCGGTTTACCACTCTGCTTGCTTCCGCATGATGTTACCAACATAGCAGCAGCAAAAAGCAGAATCAATAAGTTGCTTTTTTTCTTCATACCTATTTAATATAATTAATGATGTCTTAATCTGTAATACCTAATATTATTTAAGCAAAAAACTCATATATGTGTCATGATATAAAACGAGAATTCTAATTGCATATTGACAAAACTCAAATTCCGTTTTAAGTTTTCATGGTGCAAAATTAGCCAATATTATTGATACTTATACGTCAATATTAGCTTTATTGTTTTGTTTTAACTAAATTTCAGCATATAAAACGGAGCATACCGCCACAACGAAAAGATAATGAGAAGTTTGGAACATTATTCCTTTTTTACGATTTGGTTAAAGTACGGATAAGGTATTTCGATATTCTCCACATCGAACCGCTCCTTGATACTTTTCAGCAAGTCGTATTTCATTATCGTAGCCTTTATGGCAGTGTCAGCCCAAGCCCAAGCCCGCAGAGTGATAGCCGAGTCGCCGAGTTCCACTACGCGTATAGCCACCTCCGGTTCGTTCTTCTCCTTTTCCTCCTTCGTGCGGTGGTCGATGAGCATAGGGTGGAGCATGATTACGCTCCGCATCACTTGGATAGCCCGGTCGAGATTAGTGTCGTAAGATACCCCTATGTCGATAAAAGCGCATGTTGCCGAGTCGCCATACGAAGAATTTATTATCGTTGCCGAGTTAATCTTGCTGTTTGGTATGAGAATCATCCTGTTCTCGATATTCTTGATAATGGTGTGGCGCAGTGTAATCTCGATAACCGTTCCCACCACGTCGCTGTCGACCTTTATGAAGTCGCCGACCTTAAACGGGCGTGTGAAGATGATAAACAGTCCGCCAACGATATTCGAGAGTGCCTCCTGCGATGCCAAACCCACAGCCATGGCAAGAATACCGGCACTGGCAAGGATAGAGTTGCTTATTTTCTCCATTCCCGGTATCAGCGAGAGGAACGTGGCGCATCCGATGATATAAATAGCCGTTACCACTATTTGCTTCAAGAACATAACCTTTGTTACGTCCATGCCTTTCTCCGCCTGTTTGCGCATAGTATGACGGAAGATATACTTTGCCAGTGCGGTAAGAATCCTCACCACGAGGTATATAACGACCAGTTTTATGCCGAAGATTATGGCGTCTTCGAGCTTTATGTTCAGGTGTGCCTCGTTGAGCAAATGTTTCAGTGAATGTTCCGGCACCCGTTCAAGTTCCTTTATCGACTGTGTTGCCGCAAGAAAGAGTTTTAGCATATATTATCGTAGTATAAGAGAAAACCAATTTAATATGAAGCCGTGCAAGGAATGCCCAAGGCGATGACGCGGTCGCGGATAGCGTCGAGTTCCTCATGCGAAGCCTTTTTCAGGTCGTGGTCGGGAGTTTCGCGGTCGATAGTGTAAACCATCACTTCCATAGGTTGAATGCGTTTTACGGCATCGAGCCATGGTTTGATGTACACTTCCTTCACGTTGTCCACGTCTTCTCCGTTCATCAGTCCCTTCATAAACATGGTCTGAATGATAACATGTCCGTGGAAGCTCTTCAGGCTCTCGATGATATCCTCAACATTGTAGCTCGGTTGTTGTGGGCGGTCCACCTTATTAATATAGTCGGTGTCCACGGTGTCGAGCTTCAGAATATTGTTGTCAACCTTCATCAGCGCCTCATGTACCTGTTTGCGGTGCAGCATGGTAGAGTTGCTCAAAACCGAAACCTTAGCATCTGGGCAGTATTTGTTTCTCAGCCGTATCGTGTCGTCGATAATCTCGGCAAAATGCGGGTGAGCAGTCGGTTCTCCGTTTCCTGCAAACGTCAGCACGTCAGGTTTCGGTCCGTTCAGTGCCATCTCCTTCAGCTTGTTCTCGAGAGCCTCGGCAACCTCCTTTCTTGTAGGTCGCGGTAGAGTAGGGCGGCGGTCGGCATTAAATCCGCATTCGCAGTAAATGCAGTCGAAGGTACATACCTTGCCGTCGGCTGGCTGCAGGTTTATTCCCAAGGAAATGCCGAGTCTCCGGCTATGGATAGGTCCGAATATCGGTGAAGGATAAATAACTGTGCTCATAATTCTATTGCTTTAAAATATCAGACTGCAAAATTACACACTATTTTTAATAATCGGTAATCCGAGACTGTAATATCTTCAAGTTTTTTCTGTATGGATGGATTATGGAAGCATATAGTATATGAATGTTGTTCCTATCAAACGCCGTTGGTATTTGGTAGCTGCACAAAAGGTGCAGGATCGCTGCCCCAAAAGTGCCACTGCTAAATCATCATTCTATTCATAGTCAAAAATCGTTTTGGACTTTACGTTTGAAAATGATTGTTCTCTTACAAAGACTCTCGATACTTTCCGTTGCCGGTGTGAGGGGTGTGAGGGTTAAACATTTACCCCTCACACTATCCCTCACACTATTACGCTCTGATTATCAGTATGTTAAGATGTTGGGTGAGGGGTGTGAGGGTAAAATAAAGGAAAAACTTTTTTTTTATTATTAGGCGAGGATATGCACCGATGTATTCATTTAATGTCTTATCCAGACATGTAACCGATATTATGCCCAAATCCAGTTGCCAATAGCAATAGATATTGTTCTTTATTTCAGTAAACTTATATTAAAAATACCGATTCACTGAAAAAAGATGATATAAACAGTTGTTTCGTATCGACTAAAGTAATATATTTGCCGCAGAAAACAACAATAGTAAATTTAGACATAAAAAAGAAAGGGAAAAGACATGAAGAAACTATTCTTATCATTAGTAGCATTGCTCACTGCAGTAGTAGCAAGCGCACAGGTTTATGTAGGTGGAGAAGTTGGTTTGTGGCGTAACACAGAAGACAATCATACATCATTTACAATCGCACCACAGGTAGGTTACAACCTCAACGACAAGTGGGCTATCGGTTTGGAATTCATGTATAACCACGAGTATTATGATGGCGTAAAAGCAGACGGTGCTGGTGTTGCTCCATACGCACGCTACACAGTGGCAAAGGCAGGTCCCGTTTCATTCATGCTCGACGGCGGTGTAGGTTTCGCAACCTATAAGGCAAAGTATAAAGGTTACGACAGCGACTCGTATAATGCATGGCAGATTGGTATCACACCGGCAGTAAAGGTTAGTCTGACAAAGAAGGTAGACTTCATCGCCAGCCTCGGTTTCTTAGGCTATCGCGACAACGACGATATGGCAGATGTTGATGGCGAAAAGGTGTCAGCTCCGGCATTTGGCGAGAAGGGATTTGGATTCTCATTCAGCTCAAACGACCTGAAGTTCGGCGTTGTATACAATTTCTAAGGTTCAGAAAACAAGAGATATCATAATATACTAAACTTTAGGATTTAGATCTTCCCCTCCCCCGCCTCCCCCTCCGGGGGCGGAGCAGTTACTCTTTTAATCAGAAGACAAATGCAGTTACTTTTTTAATCAGAAGACAAATGCAGTTACTCTTTTAAACAGAAAACGAATGCATTTGTTATTGACAAAATTTGCAAGATTATTATTGCCGACTTGTTTTTCGAATAATAATGAAAAAGAAGCAAGTCTTTAGCAATCAAAGGTAACCGCTCCGCCCCTGAAAGGGGAGGCGGGGGAGGGGAAGAAATAAATTCGGAACTTAAATAATATATTAGTTTAAGCTATTGTTGATTGGCTGTATCATGGGTTTTATAACATGATGCAGCCATTTTCTTTATAATTTATATAATTCCTAATTCCTAATTCCTCATTCGTTACAAACCACAGCCATCTCCGTCATATAAACAAATACAGCAATATTATGGAAAAGACAATGAAAGAATGGATAAGTGATGTTATTCGTAATAAAAAAACATTAGCAGTTCCGGTGATGACCCACCCCGGAATAGAACTGACGGGCAGAACCGTGCGCGAGGCTTGCTGCGACGGGCAGGTGCATTTCGAGGCAATAAAGGCACTCGCCGAGAAATACCCTACGGCAGCAGCAACAGTAATCATGGACCTCACGGTGGAGGCTGAAGCATTCGGTGCAGAAATTCATTTTACTGAAGATGCCGTGCCTGCCGTTATAGGACATCTGCTTAATGATGCCGCCGACATAAAAGCCTTGAAAGTTCCGTCGCTAAAGGAAGGCAGAGTGCCGCAATACCTTAAAGCAAACCTGCTCTCGGCAAGAGCCATTACCGATCGCCCCGTGCTCGGAGGATGCATCGGTCCGTTCTCGCTCGCCGGCAGACTCTATGATATGTCGGAGATAATGGTTCTTATATATCAGGACCCCGACGCTGCCCACATGCTGCTGTCGAAATGCACGGAGTTCATACTGAAATACTGCCGTGCATTGAAGGCAACGGGTGTCGACGGAGTGGTGATGGCAGAACCGGCAGCCGGACTGATGTCGGACGACGACTGCAAGCGCTTCTCTTCCGACTACGTGAGATATATAGTAAACGAGGTACAGGACGATACTTTCAGCGTCGTCTTGCACAACTGCGGCAACACTGGACACTGCACAAAAGCCATGGTGGCGACAGGTTCGGCAGCATACCACTTCGGCAATAAATGCGACATGAGGGAGGTGATAAAAGACGTTCCGTCGTCGGCTCTCGCCATGGGTAATATCGACCCCGTATCGATGTTCAAGGAGGGAACCCCAGAACAGATGTATGAAAAAACAAGCAAGTTGCTCCGCGACATGAGCGGATACCCAAATTTTGTATTGTCGAGCGGATGCGACACACCGCCACATACGCCGATGGAAAATATCGACGCCTTCTTCAAGGCACTCGACGATTTCAACAAAGAAGGCTAAAAGCTTGTATCCGGCTATTTTCGCTTTTCGAGCGAGAACAGTCCTAAATCCCTCGCTTTGCTTACCATCTCCGCCGCATTGGCAGCACATAGCTTCTGCATAATGCGACGGCGATGGAATTCTACAGTGTTTACCGATATTTCAAGTTTACGGGAAATGGCTGCCGACGACATGCCGTCGGCTGTAAGGGCAACGATTTCCATCTCGCGGTTTGACAATAAAGTCGGCGAAGAAGACAGGCTGTTGAGTAGGCGGTTGAACGTTGTGCTGTAATATCCCTTACCGTCATTGAGCATTCTCAATGCCATGCACAGCTCCTCCGGCTCGTCGCTCTTTAGCACTACAGCGTCGGGGTCGACATCCATCACCTGTCTTACAACCCACACCTCCTCGTGCATGGTATAAACAAGAACCCTTATATCGGGTTGAATATCATGTATCTTGCATATAAGGTGGAGTCCGCTCTCGCTGCCAAGCTCCAGGTCGGCAATAAGAATGCCGATACAGCCTTTGTTTATCTCTTCTAAAGCTCCGTCAACAGTTGAAGCTACAGACACATGAGAGTCTGGCAATACCTCAGAAACAATCTGGCGAATTCCTGCTGACACTACAGGATGGTCGTCGGCAATCAAAATATCCGTCATAGTCTCACCTCCACCGAATATTTACCTTTTTCAGAGCTGCGGCAAACCTTAGCCCCGATACTTGTTGCACGCATTATTACAGTCTCCTTGCCAATACCGCTTTGTTTGGATTCTCCTGCAGAGTTATCGTCTGTGCAGTTATTCTCCACACGTACACATACCGTCGTTCCGTCGTCATTCAACTCCACGTCAACTCCACTGCCGTCACCGTGACGCAGGGCATTGGCAACCAACTCCTGTATGATGCGGTACAGCTCATAAACAGTCTGTTGAGGCAAGCGCTCAAAATTACCGCTTCCGCCTACGGATACTCTAACCTCCTTTTTCTCTTCATCGCCCACAGCCATAGCGTAAGCCCTGACAGCTTCAGACAGTGTTGTATGGCTGAAACTCGGTGGCATGAGGGCATGAGACAGGTTGCGGGCATTGCGCCAGCAGTCTTTTAACTGCTTCTCGGCAGTCTTAGTGTCGTTCCTCATCAGCAGCATCGCGGCAAGCATGTCGTTGCAAACACCGTCGTGAAGCTCCTTCGCCAGTCGGCTGCGCTCATTCTCCAGTCCTCTTATATAGCTACGCTCCTTTTCAAGAGCGGCACGCTGTGCGGCAACCCTCTTTTGATAAACAATCACGCATATAACCAGACAAAGAATGAAAACAACCAAGGCGAGCCACAATATCCTGTTTTGCAACTCTATTTCATGGCGCCGCATCTGTTCAATCTTCATCTCCTTCTCCAACGTATTGTATTTCACGGCAAACTCACTCATGCCACGTTCCACATCGCTGCGCTTCACGGAATCAAGTCTCTGGTAAGCTTGCTGCAATAAAGCAAAGGCCTCTTCGCTATGTTTCATTTGCCAAAGGCATTTTGCCCTCTCGGCAAGCAGCCTTTCCTCTGGCATAGCATGGTTTTGGGCATTGGCGGCAGCCATAGTATCGAGCAGAACCAACTGTTCGCCGTAACGCCTTTGGCGCGAGAGCATTCCGGCTTTAATCTCCATGATGCCAAGCACTCCGTTACTCGTGGCACTTACTCCCCGCATCGCCTTGTCGGCATAAGTCATAAAGATCTTCAGTTCCTTTTCGCAGCCCATGGCGTCGTATGCCTTGAGCATAGGCGAGAGATATTTCAGAATCAAGACGTTGTAGCCGGTCTTTTCTACTTCGTGCCAAAGTGGCTCCATTACCTTAACCACCATTTTAAACTTGTTCTGCCTGAGATAAACTCCACCGATATTAGCCCTTGCCGACAGCCATTCCACTGTGTCTCCGGCAGCAAGCGCAGCCTTTTCGGCTTTCGTAGAATATTCGAGAGCTTCAGCAAAACGGTTGTAGTCGCAGAAGAGCACAGCGGCACAGTTGTCAAGATAAATCTCGTATTCGCTGTTCTTCTCCCTTACGGCAAGTTCTATACCCTTGTCGTATTCTGCAAGAGCCGAATCCAGCATGCCCTGTCTGCGGTATGCTATGCCCAAGGCTCCCCTCATATTCATCTCCGCCTCTGCATCAGCCGTTTTCCGGGCAAGCTCTATAGCCTGTTTTCCTGTAGCCACCGCCTCGGGCATTCTTCCCATGTCAGTAAGAGCCACCGTCTTCTCGCTGAGTGTCCAGCAGAGTGTAGAGTCGGCAGGCGACATGGCTATCACGCTGTCGGCAAGTCTTACAGCCCCCTGTTTGTCGCTGCAGGCATTCATCTCTGCAACTTTTTCAAGCAGGGTGTAGGCTTTGTCGTCGTTTACTTTTTTCTCTCCTCTGCTCATACAGGAAAGGAATATGAATGACAAAAATACAAGAAAGAATGGCATGTTTCTTTTTGACATAGTATATTGTTTTTTTTCTCTTATGACGTTGATTTTACATTTTTGTAATCTTTTATGCATCCTATAGAATATGTCATCTTCTGGCGGCTTCGTTGAATTTTAACTGGTGAGCAACGACTTCGTCCTGTACCTGTCAGAAACATGGATATGATATTGAAATGCAATCTGAAACCACGGAAAACCATAGGAGTACCCCTATTGAAAATAATAGTTTTAACCCTATGTCGTGTCGTTTCCAAAGGATAAATTTGTAAAATATACGTATCGTTCATAAATTTGTAAATAGAAAAACAATAGGCAACAATAAAACGAACAAGCATGGCGGAAGATATAAAGGGACAAATTACGAAACGCGAACTTGAAGTTCTGGAACTCTTGTCAAGAGGTTTCAGCAGTATCGAGATTGCCGAAAATCTCTTTATATCCAGAAATACAGTTGATTTCCATCGTAGGCAGTTGCTTAAGAAAACAATGTCGAAGAATATCGCAGAACTTATCGGAAAAGCATATCGAGAGGGTATTCTGTTGAAATAGCATATAGGAACAAAGGGAAAACCTACACATATTATTTATATATTAAAATTATTATGAAAAAAATCTTACTTTTAACTCTTGCCGCTGCTTCGGTATCGGCTTACGGACAAGGACTGCGTATCGGCAGTTACTATCACAGACAGCAAAGGCAAAAAGCAGAATTGAGGAAGAATATCTCTAAGGACGATATGTCTACCAAACAAAATGAGAAAAAGGGTAGTCTGCTGCGCAACGTGTATTTAGACCAAGCCACTAAAGTGACGGGAGACAATATCTACCGCTACGTATTTACATATAATAAAAATATGGAGCGTAGTTCGGAAACGATTTACAAAAAACATTTCAATGGAGCGTCATGGAGTGACGAGGAACTATATACCAAAGGTACTTATTCCTACGAATATGACATGTTCGGCAGAATTGTAAACAAGACCGTGAAATACGATAGATATACATCTGAGTTCGATTCCTACTGCGTGCATGTGAACTATAACGATGCTCTTGACTATACGGATTACACTCGTGAGATTCTACAGTCTGATGACAGTTGGTACCGAGATTCGGAATGGAGCTTCTGGAATAATGGCAAATTGCGTCATCATACGAAATATGAGGGGGAAAGCGGAAGGCAGCAAGAGGTGTATTCCGTGGCATTCGACGAGAAAGGAAACTGTAACAAAATCGCCAACCGCTCATACTGCAAGGAATTGGAAGGCAACCTGAATGACTCTATCGCAAAACTCTATAATGGGGATTATAGCGATGGGACTTTCTCGCAGACATCAATCGAGAATTATGTATATAATCCTGAAAACGGGAAATTGGCTGTTTACAAGTCATGGGACGACAATAGCTATGACTCACGTAAGATTGAATATGTATATGACGACCTTGGCAGAATCTCGGCAATAAAGAAATACTACGACGAGGACGACGAGGATGCTGGTGTTGATTATCCAAAGGGTGCAAAGCGGAAGAGTGTTTACGATAATTACTATTATTACAATGAACCGAAATGGCGACTGGAATACAACGAGACTTACACGTATTTCAACGATGAGGTGTATGGTATCGGCAACCCATGGCATGATGTGTTTGGATTCGACGGTCCGCTTACAAACCGACATCTCGTTGATGATGACTACGAGGAGGGTACTCCGTGGGTGGAGGATCTGACTTTCAACCGAGATGCAAACGGTAAACTACTCTCTGTGGTGTTTACAAGACCGGAAGAGGAAGGGATAGTGGAAAAGAATACCTTCGACGTTGATGCCGACGGACATATCACTCGCGAGTATTATCTCTCGAACGAGGAAAACTGCTATATTGATGAGACTACAACCGACTATAACTGGCAGGGAGACCTGCTGACAAGCAGCAAAGAAACATATACGTACAAGGGAGGAAGTTATGAAAATACTTATGTAAGAGACTATGTATATTCTTATGGTGATGGGGTCTTCAACTATAAACGTACGAGCACAGATACCAACGGCGACAACAATAGCATGGTGACTGGCACGGTTTCCAAAGCGAACAAGGGATTTAAAATCGTTGAGAAACACGACAATTTTGAGGATCGCTTTATTCAGGAAGTACAGACGGAAGATGTCAGCTTCATTCGTCCGAATCTTGTCTGCGACTACAAGGAGTTCTCTACCGACAGCACTATCGTAGTGTCGGTGAAAGACCGCGTAGTGGCTTATACCAGTTATTCATACGGTAGTCATAATACCGGGTCTGGTTTCAAAGACATCAGTTTCTCTCTTGCTGACATTGAAACTTATTTCAATACATACGATGATACTTACTTCTATGTATCTCACGAAGACGACAAGACTATATGTAGCAATATGAAAGGATTGCCGGTATTTATTCTGCAAGGCGACAGACTGCTAAAGGAATATATATATGAGGATGTTTACTATTCAAATGAAGCTGATACCCGTGCTGCCAAATCTTCTACAGGACAGGCTTATATATATAAAGAGATAGAATATAGATATGATGAGTATGGAAGGGTGAACGGACAGACGGTAACTTCTTATGATAAGGATGGCAAGAAGGTAGACGGAACTACTGTGGAAGTTACCTACAACCCAAGCAGCGGTATTGAAACAGTAAATGCTTCTACAGAAAATGGCATTTCGCTCAACGGCAGGACTCTCGGTATTTCTAATGGTTCGTTCTCCGTTTATTCTGTTGACGGAACAATGCTTGGCTCTGATGCCCAAATATTCCAGTTTCAGAAGGGGGGAACATATATTGTAAAGGCTGCAAGTGGCAAGACGATAAAGATTAATGTGAAATAAAATCCGAAACTTTCGGTAAAATAGAATATGCCGCAAATAAAATATTAACGACATATCTAATATAAAAAAACAATATAATATAAAAAACAGTCGGGACACCTGAATAGGCAATTTGCTTAAACTGGTGTCCCGATTGTTTTATCGGTTGTTTAATTTATATCTGGTATAAAATAGAGAAAATTTATATCTGGTATAAAGTAGAGAAAATTTATATCTGGTATAAAGTAGAGAACCTATCAATGTCCGTTGAAGAATACATACAGGGCAATCATTACCACGGTAAGCGCCCCCCATGCTACGACGACACTCTTCTGTGGCTTCTCGTTCACCGCCACTATAACATGCTTCTCGTTAGCGTTCCTGTCGTATAGACTAACGGCAACCATCATTGCTATAAGGGCAACAAAGATATAGAAGGAGAGCATCATGAAGTGTATGCGCTCAGCCATTCCCGGTATTACCCACAGGTAAAGGATTCCAGCTCCGATACTGAATATGGTGCCGAAAGTCAAGGTCATGTTGGCTGCAAGAGTGGTGCATCGCTTCCAAAATACACCCATCAGAAATACTGCTGCCATAGGTGGGGCAATGAAGCTCAATACCGACTGGAATACATTAAACAGATCCATACCCTTGATGCCATCTACGGCAACGGTGATGATTATCGACACCAAGGCTCCGAGAACCGTAACGATACGTCCCGTCTTGCGTATCTCGTCTGGGGTAGCCTTAGGGTGTATGTTCTTTACATATATGTCCATTGTAAATACCGTGCTCAAGGCATTAAGTGCAGAACCGATGGTACTTATGAGGGCTGCCGTGAGAACTGCGAGCACCAAGCCTACCATACCTGCCGGGAATAGTTCATAAACGAGCTTTAGATAGGCATCATCGGCATTAACCTGAACCCCACCGAAATATCCAGTCTTCACCATGGCATAGCAAACGATACCTGGTACGATGTATATTGCCACGTCGAGGATTTTCAACCAACCAGTGAAGTTGGCTCCCTTCTGTCCCTCGCCGAGATTACGTGCGGCAAGCACCGGCTGAACCATAGACTGGTCGGTGCACCAGAACCATACACCCATTATCGGATAGCCAAGAAGAATTGGCAACCACGGATAGCCGGGGTCGCTGTTGGGCTGAAACAGGTTCCAGTAGTTTGACGGCACGATGTCGGGGTTTGCCAATATGGTAATGCCATTAGTAAAGGAGTCGCCGCCCAATTTCCAGATGCCGACAATGGTGAGTGTCGCAGAAACGAAAATCAGCAGCACCATTTGGTATACATTGGTATAGGCAACAGCCTTCAGTCCACCGAGCATGGTGAAGAATGCCGAGATGGCAAGTAGCAGCAGAGCCGACATCCACATCGGTATGCCGAATACCTGACGGATAATAATTCCTCCGGCAAAGAGCGTCAGTGCAAGCCATGAGATGAGTATCGTTACTATGGTATACCATGCAAGGATATTACGGGTGGAATCACCGAAACGGAGTCCCATAAATTCAGGCAGCGTGGATATTCCCGTACCGAGATAACGCGGTGCAAACACGAAGGCGAGTAGGGCGATAAACACGAAGGCATACCAAGCGTAATTGCCCGAAACAATACCGCAAGAGAAACCGGCACTCGCCGAGGCGATGAGCATCGACGGACCGACATTTGTGCCCCACATCGAGAAACCGATATGGTGCCAGCGCAGCGAGCGGCTGGCAAGAAACATGTTTCCGCTTTTCTTGGCTTTAGAGCTTGCCCATGTTCCAATGGCAAGCAAGATGACGAAATATCCTATCAGGATAATCCAGTCTAATGTATCAAGGTTTTCTGTGTTCATAAGTTTTGTTGCTTTTTTTAGATTTTGGGAGTTGGGGGAGAACTGGGAGTTCTTAGAGAGTTCTGGGAACTGGGATGGCTCGGAGAGAACTTTGAGAACTGGGAGTTTTTAGAGAGTTCTGAGAATTGGGTTGGCTCGGAGAATTTAGAGAACTCCGAGCCTCCAGATTATTTTATTTCCCCATTAACTCCTTAGCTTTGGCGACAGCAGAGTTTGCATTGTCGCTGTAGCCGTCGGCACCGATTTCATCGGCAAAACTCTGGGTAACAGGTGCTCCTCCCACCATAACCTTAACGTCATTGCGTATTCCGGCATCTTCAAGAGCCTTGATAACGTCTTTCATATAGGTCATCGTAGTAGTGAGCAGTGCGCTCATGCAGAGTATATCGGCATGATAATCCTTTACAGCCTCGACAAATTTTTCGCTCGGCACATCGATACCGATATTCTTTACCTCAAAGCCGCACCCCTCGAGCATAGAGGCAACGAGATTCTTGCCGATGTCGTGCAGGTCACCCTTCACAGTTCCAATCACTATTCTGCCAAGTGTAGTTGAAGCCTGACCGGCAAGTAGCGGTTTCAGTATTTCAAGTGCAGCCTTCATAGCACGACCAGCCATAAGCAACTGTGGCACGAAAGCCTTACCGTCCTGGAAGTTCTGTCCCACCTGGCTCATGGCGCGTATCATCTCTCCATTGATGATATCCTGTGGCGCCAGTCCCTCGTCGAGGGCACGCTTAGTAGCGTCAGCTGCCTTGTCGCCTTTGCCGGCGAGAATGGCATCATAAACTTCTTCGGCAGCAGAGCCGAGTGCCGGCGTAGGGGCTGCATCGTGGTCTATGCCACAGGAGCATTTTTCTTCTTTATGGGAGGACTGGGAGGACTGGGAGTCCTGAGAGTGCTGAGAGTGCTGAGAGAACTGGGAGTTCTGAGATTTCTCGGAGTCTTCAAGCCTTTTTGGCGCAGCAAGCTTATATCCGCTGCCCTGTGCCGGATGGTGAGGAGTAACGAAAAGCCCCTCTATAGGCTGTACGAGTTTCGCAATCTCGCGGATATGCAGATCGTCGGTGCCGCAGCATCCGCCAACGATATTCAGCAGATGTGCTTCAACGACAGGCCATATCTCACCTTGCATCTGCTTTGGAGTATCACCATAATGTCCGTGGGAATCAGGCAGGCCGGCATTAGGGAACATGCTGATATAGAAGTTTGTCTCTTCCGCCATGCGCTGAATAACAGGAGCCATACGTGGAGCAGTGAGCGAGCAGTTGAGGCCTACAGAGAACACACTGTCGTCGTGTAGATTCTTCACAAAGTCTACTACCGACTGTCCCAACATATTATAGCCATTGTCGCTTGCCACAGTGAAGCTCATCATAACTGGCAGTTGTCTGTCCTTTTTCACCATCATCTCCTTGATACACTCCAATGCGACCTTGGCATTTTCAATATCAAATATAGTTTCAAGAATAATGGCATCCACACCACCATCGAAGAGAGCCTCTACTTGCTCCATATATGCTTCACGAAGAATGCTGGTGTTGAACTCATCGCTTTCGCCGATAGACAGGGTCTTTGGTGTAGGACCGATACCGCCAAGCACATAGCGTGGCTTCCTCGGATTCATCAGCGTATAGGCATCGGCTTCCTTTCGTGCCACCTTGCATGCCGCAAGGTTTATCTCCCGAGCATAATCCCCAAGATGCTTGTCGGCAAGAGATATTCGCTGAGCATTGAAGGTGTTAGCCGTAATCAAATCAGCTCCTGCCTCAAGAAAGCGACGGTGAACACTTGCCACGATATCAGGATTTGAAATGCAGAGCAAGTCGTTTGCCCCTTTCAGGTCGTAGCCATAGTTCCGGAAGCGTTCTCCGCGGAATTCCTCTTCAGTAAGATGGTATTGCTGAATGGTGGTGCCAGTGGCTCCGTCGAGGACAAGGATTCTTTCTTTCACCAAATCCTGAATAAGTGGTTTGCCGAGAGTAGGGACTGTCAAAGGCAGACTCTTTATTTTATTGGATAGTTCGGAGTTCTGGGATGACTGGGAGTTCTGGGATGACTGGGAGAACTGGGATGACTGGGAGAACTGAGAGTTCTCGGAGGTTGAGGCTGGATTTTCTATTTTGTCGATAATCTCCATAACTTCCTCATCTGGAGTTTTTGTATTATTGATTCTTATAGTCGTATCGTCAGCCTTAGGCTTTTCCTCACTCTCCTGATATTCCTCTACGATACGCAGAGCCTTCTCCACTTCATCCTCGTTGTGAAAGTCCATTTCGATATGAACGCCGTTGCCTCCGATATTGTCGAGCAATGGGCGCAGCTCGTCGAGAGTAACCCAAGAAGCCAGAATACTCTTGCCACCGGCGAGAATTCTCTTGTATAGGTCGTACCATTTTGGTGAACCGCCTTGTGGTTCGCCAACGCCCGGTGTCCACTGAATAGCGTTAAGCTCCTCAATTTCAAGAAGGGCTGGCAGATGATGCATAGCTCCTACGCCATCGAGATGATATAGTGTATAGTCAATCTTTTGACATTGTTCGCGGATAAAAGGCTGTACAAAGCGGCGGTAGTCTTCAACGCTAATCATTGTAGAGATGTCGCTCTGTATCTTTGTCATCTTTCCTGGAGCCCACGATGAGAAATAGCAGAATGCCATCTCGTCTCCCTCGCGGATAATATCGTAAAGTTCGTCGAACACCTGGAAGTATATGTCATTAATCTGCTGCATCTGCCTTTCCAGCACATCAGGCTGCATTACGGTGTCGAGCAAGACCTTGTCAGTGCCTTTCAGTGCAGCGAGTACGTCCAGTCCCTCCATAAGGTCGGGCATACCCACATAATAGTTGCCGTTAGCTTTCTTCTTGCATGCCCGAAGAAGGTCTTTGTGCAGTTGCCAATTTTTGTTGGCAGGATCGTTGATGTCAAACTTGATGTCGTCAGTATAGTTAGGGTTCGGGTGAATCCAGATAGTATCCTCGCCGCCCTCGAACACACCACCGAGAATAGCGGCGAGTGATCCCGGACCGAGTTGGGTGTTGGCAACAGGTAACATGTCAGCCATCATAGAACTATGGGCGACATACCAGTCGAGGTATTCGGCACGCCACTCTGGGTCGAACCATTTCTGGTCAAGTGATTTAGGTGCTGGCGGCATCGGTATGTCGGCATGTGGCTTCACGCCCTGTTGGAAGTGCTCCCACATGTTGAGCACGATACCTTTATGGTTCCACCAGTTGATATAGTGTTTCTTTGTTTCTTCTAAATTTGGTTTCCACATAGTTGTTGTTTTTTTTAATATTATGGGAGTTATGGGAGAGCTGGGAGTTATGGGAGAAATAAGACTAATAGGACTTATAAGACTAATAGAACTAAATAAGACTAATAAGACTTATAACTAAATAAGACTAATAACTTCTCACTCCATGCTCCATATTAAATCTTGATACCCTTAAAATCTTCGTCGATAATGATATTCTGCACTTTGCTCATATCCATATCGTCAGTGCTGTCTACATCTTCCGGATAAATAGGGATTACGGCACCGTTCCTGACGAACACCGGCATGCGCTCAAGTGGAGTCTCGATGTCCTTCAGCCACTTTCCGCCATCTTCAACGATAAAGCGGTCGCCGGTAAAGAACTCCACCCATTCGCCTTCAGGTAAATAGATGTCGCGACAGTTGTCGCTACTCATTACAGGAGCAACGAGGAAGTCATCACCGAAATAATATTCGTCGTCGATATGCCAACAGTTGTTGTCTTCCGGATGATGGAAAATAAGAGCCTGAACTATTGTCGAACCGCTGTGAGTAGCTTTTTCACTCTCTCTTAATATATAAGGTATAAGCTTGTAGCGCAGTTTCCACCAGCGTTTCACGAGTGGAGCTATATTAGGATAATGCCATGGTTCGCGCTTGTTCGTGCCGTGGTAGCGGATATGCGAAGAGAAGACTCCGAACTGAGTCCATCGCATATATACATCATCACGTACAATAGAGTTCATGAAGTTAGGCAGAGTATGGAATCCCGGCACATCGTGGCTCCAGAAGGCAAAGCCAGAAAGTCCGAAATGCAGTCCGCCGCGCAGCGAACCTGCAAGTCCCTCCCACGAACTGCAGGAGTCACCACCCCAGTGTAGCGGATAGCGCTGGCAACCAGCCCATGCCGAGCGAGCCCAAACGATACCATCACCAGTAACCTCTTTAGTAATCTCGTAGGCCGCCTTCTGATAGAGCAGGGCATAAAGATTGTTGAGCAGTTCTGGCGACATGTTTTCGTAAACGGCATCCATGTGAATATTTTCTCCAAAGTCTGTCTTGATACACTTCACACCCATATCGAGAAGTCGTTTGAGCAAGCCTTTATACCAATCAGTAGCCTTCTTGCTTGTAAAGTCGATAGTTCCGGCATAGTCGAGAGCTGAGAAGTTAGACCCTTCAGAATCCTGTTGCTTTGTAAGTTTGCATATATAGTTGTTCTTGCGAGCCTCGTCGATCTGTTCGGCATCCTCGGCAACATACGGGAGTTGCCATAGTGACACCTTAAAACCTTTCTTCAGCAAATCCTGTACGAACTTCTTAGGATCAGGGAAACGTTCCTCATTGAATTTCCATTCGCAGAGCCAGTCAGTTTTAAACCATCCCGTGTCGAGATGAATCACGTCGCACGGGTAATGCTCCCGCCGCAGACGGTCGCAGATATTGTTCACCTCGTCAGCACTGAAATAAGTCATACGGCTCATCCATATACCGAAGCTCCATAGAGGCGGCATCGACGGATAGCCCGTAAGGTCGCGGTATCCGCGCAGAATCTCCTCCACCGAGTCTCCTCCAATGATAAAGGCGTCTATGAGAGCCTGATCGCTCATGAATTCTACAGAGCGCGATGATATTCCGGCAAGTGATAGTTTGCTGTGTGCCGTGGTATGATAGAACACGCCATACATACGACTTGAGAGATAGAACGGAATATTCTTGTATGTACGTCGGTTGTTCACCCCCTGTCCGTCTTGATTTTTCAAGAAGAAAGTCTGTCCGCTAAGATCCATTTTAGCAAACCTTTCTCCCGTACCAGCAAAACACTCGTTGAGCTTACACTCGAAAGAAAGCGTAGCCCGGTCGTTCTTGCCCTCAGTCTTACAGTATCCGAGAGGCAGGGCATCGTATCGTGGCGGTGAGAAATGGTCGTAAGCCGCCAGTCTCACTTCACGCTTTCCGTCGGGATAGAATCTAATGTCGAGTGTTTCCTGAGGATCAGGGAGCAGTTCGCTCCATCGGTCGAGTTCAGGTTCCTGCATATTAATCACGGCGCGACGAATCCCATTGTCGTCAGAAATAATCCATTGGCTATCTTTCAGTTCAGCATGTAATGGGACACGCTTTACCCTTGCGCTCATCTGCAGCATTTCAGAAGAATCAGATGGCTGTTCGCCGTCCATTCCCATGAAGATCCGGATTATTCCCGGTTCGTATTGCCGTATGACGAGAGTGTGTGATTCTTGTGGAACGTTATTATCAGGTGCCATATCGTTGGCAAGAACCTGTTTTTGGAACGGAACGGTAACAAGAATATCACCGTCTTTTATCTCCACCTTAGTTGGCTTGTAAGCCTTCCAAAGCGATTCTTCTTTTTTAAGTTCCTGATCGAAATCCATGAAATCGAACAGGTGGTAGTTTGTGGGTTTCATTATATGGTGTTTTTTTTGTTTCTTATTTGGGAGAACTGGGAGAGCTGGGAGAACTGGGAGAGCTGGGAGAGCTGGGAGAGCTGGGAGAACTGGGAGCTCTGAGAGAAATAGAACGAATAAGAGTAATATTCAATTCTTCAATTTTTCAATTTCCTTCCAGCAGTCTTGCAGTCAACCATCGGACCGTTATTGGCAATTTTCATATTCTTTCCAGGCTGGTTAAAACCTATGCGTGAAGAGTCAGGCATCCAATTGTCCGTAACCGTATATCCGTCAGTCGCTTCATCAAAGTAGATATAGAAAGCCCTGTCGTTAGTGGCATACGGCGCTTTATGTAAATCTTCAATCCTGTTGCCGCTTATCACAGAAGCCGGTTGGTTAGAAAGAGTATAAATACCGCCAACATCATATAGCTGTCTTGCAAAGTCGTGAATATAGTTGCCGATGATTCTGTTTCCGTACATTCCGCTTTCAACAGGCGTCCATCCCCATCCCACGCAGATACCGGAGTAGTTAAGGCGGTGCAACTCATTATGAGTGATATTCACATTACTCACGTATCCGGCGTTAATCCCCACACAACCCCAATCCTCGTTGGCAACATTAAAAATCTCGTTGTTGTCGACCGTGATGTTGTTGCATAAGTCATCCTTAATCGCCGGTTTAAAAGGAACATGAGTTTCAAAGCCCCCGTCAGGGAAGTGACCAATCATAATTCCACTTCCGCCAATATCGCCGAAAAAGCAATCGCTGACGGTAGAGTTGTGGACTGCCGTTTCAAGGTCGAGAGCCGTTGCTGCGAGGTGTTCAAATCTGCATTTCGAGAAATCTATGCCATCAGCATGCTTAATGCTTACAGCAGCATCCGGTCTTGCTATCCAAGCCTGGTTTTCGAGCGAAGCCTTCTCCGGCAGTCCCGGTTCCTTCAGCTTATATGCGTCAAGCATCCTGAATCCAGCCTGCAAGGTAACAAGTCCCTCATAGAGTGGTCTTGTCCATGCAGCATGAGAGAAGACAACATTCTTGAATGAAATATCATGGACGTTGCGCTCCCTTGTTCCGCAGACCTCCACAAGCCTTTCAGCAACGGGAACAACAGCTTCAGTCGTGTTCATATCCTCGCCGTTCCTTGGCAGATAATATATCTTTCCCGAAGGATAGTCCTGATACCATTCTCCTGGTTCGTCGAGCAGTTGAGGGGCATTAGACAGGAAAAACGATGAGTTTCCTTTTTCTTCTCCAATGACAGGTTGCGGCCATGGGTGTTCAAATTCAATACTGCTTTCAGGTTCGTGGAAGGTAACCTTACAGAGTCCCCTGCCAATGTTGTTGATATCCTTGACCCTAAGAATGGCGATAGCCCAGCGCTGATGAACCGTCATTTCGAGCTGTGGTGCATTGCTGAGGTCAGTTGCCGGTGCCGGAATAGTTATCGTCCTCGACTTAGTGTCGAAGTCCACCATCCTTGTCATTTCGCCCGGTGCTCCCTGTTGCGCCCTTATAGCCTTGTTCCCTCCAATCCAGAGTTGGCGGGAAAAGACAATCCTGTTGCCAACCATAGGAGCGTCAGCCACCCATACCTTTCCGCGTATATTCTTAGGAACCCTTTCGTCGTTGCATCCCTTGTGCCATCCCTTCAGTTTAATACCTCCGCTCAAAACCGCCGGTTTGTCGCCCTCGCCGCATATTACGGTAGGCGAATCTTCAGTTCCCGAATCCTCTGGCCGCAGGAAGAGAGGCTTGCAGACATTGTAGACGCCGCTTTTAAGATGGATGAAGATACCTCCTTCAGCTTCATTCTTATGCAGTCTTCTCCATTCCCTTGCCATTCTGAGGGCAGCGGCAGGAGAGCGTAGCGGTTGCAGCGATGATCCATTGGCCGAGTCGTTGCCGTTAGAAGCCACATATATGTCGCCGGCAAAAGTCTTTAACGCAATGACGAGCAAAATTGCAGATATGACAGATATCGTACTTTTCATAAGTTAAATTTCAGGTTTGAAAAATTTTACACTTTTCCTATATGACGCTTTACCTTATAGATATGTAACTATCCATTACATAGTATCTGCAAACGCAAAAAGCGTGGAAACGGGAATTTACATATTTTCGTTTGTAGAATTGTGCAATCTCACCCTGTATTCCTTAGGCGATACACCGAATCTGGCTTTTACGAATTTCCCGAAGAAAGAAATGTTCGGGAACCCCAGTTCGTCGGCAATTTCCTTTATCGAGAAGTCT